>Ga0255772_10000041_pt1 | contig 105990 bp, 119 predicted proteins | sample 071ome_34_FD_179970 | JGI IMG/M metagenome (GOLD analysis project Ga0255772, IMG submission 179970) | Coastal salt marsh microbial communities from the Groves Creek Marsh, Skidaway Island, Georgia - 071411BT metaG (version 2) | ecosystem: Environmental > Aquatic > Marine > Intertidal zone >...
TAGATTCTCACGTGTTACTCACCCGTCCGCCACTAGAGTTAAAAACTCTCGTACGACTTGCATGTGTTAAGCATACCGCCAGCGTTCATCCTGAGCCAGGATCAAACTCTCCATGGTATCCAATATTAATTGATTATTTAAAATCGTATTTTCAAAAATTCAAAGCTTGTTTGAACTTCGTAGGAATTGCTTTTCCTTCAATCCTGCATTTACATTAATGCCTAAACTGATTAGTTGTCAACCCCTTAATTTTTCTAGTTTTTTCTTTACCACTTTTTTGTTGATCCTAGAGTTCTGTAAATTCAGTTTAAGTTATTGTGTTAAAAGATAAATCTATGTTTTATGATTCTATGTATAGTATTAAATAAAAAGTGATCTAAAAAGGTATATTGTTTATGATTAGTGACACTCAAATATTTGTTGCTCTTATTTTAGCTTTAGTTTCTCTAGTTCTAGCTATTCGATTAGGAACGTCTCTATACGAATAAATTTTAAAACAGTATAAATATTACAAATGAAAGGATACATGTAAAATATATCCTTTCATTTATAAAAAATGTTTAATTTGAAATAGGACTTTAGAATGAATCTGCGAAAAATAATTTATTCTAAGTAAAATAACAATTGGTAATAAGTTTTCAGTTCAAAAGTGTTTACAACACTAGCCTAAATTATAAAAAAATAAAAAAATTATTGTGACAGCAAACCTTACAAAAAAATCAAATCGTCCCGTTTTTCCTTTTACAGCTATTGTAGGACAGGAAGAAATGAAATTAGCTTTAGTCTTAAATGTAATCGACCCTAAAATTGGCGGGGTTATCATTATGGGAGATCGTGGTACTGGGAAATCCACTACTATTAGAGCAATAACAGATATTTTACCTGAAATTCAGGTCGTAGAAAATGATCCATTTAACTCTGATCCTAATGATTTAGAATTAATGAGTGATGAAGTTAGACGTTCCATTGAAAATGGAGAGAATGTTAATACAACTGCTATGAAAGTTCCGATGGTGGATTTACCTTTAGGAGCAACAGAGGATCGAGTTTGTGGAACAATTGATATTGAAAAAGCTCTTACAGAAGGAGTTAAAGCATTTGAACCTGGACTGTTAGCGAAAGCTAATCGCGGTCTATTATATGTAGATGAAGTAAATCTGTTAGACGATCACTTAGTAGACATTTTACTAGATTCAGCTGCTTCCGGTTGGAATACTGTAGAACGAGAAGGAATTTCTATAAGGCACCCAGCTAGATTCGTGTTAGTAGGTTCTGGAAATCCTGAAGAAGGAGAACTTCGACCTCAACTATTAGATAGATTTGGGATGCATTCTGAGATTCGTACAGTTAGAGATCCAGAATTACGAGTACAAATTGTGGAACAACGTTCTGAGTTTGATAAAAACCCAGAAGAGTGCTTAAATCGATATAAAGAACAACAACAAAGTTTCAAAGACACTATTACGGAAGCACAACGACTTCTTTCTGAAACAAGCATCGACTACTCTCTTCGAGTTAAAATATCTCAAGTCTGTGGAGAATTAGACGTAGATGGTCTTCGTGGAGACATTGTTACTAACAGAGCAGCTAGAGCTTATGCTGCATATGAAGGTCGAACAGAGGTAACTGTAGATGACATTCAATCGGTTATCACTATGTGCTTACGTCATCGTCTTCGTAAGGATCCATTAGAAACTATCGATTCTGGCGATAAAGTATTAAAAGTCTTTGAAGAAGTATTTAAGTAAGTACTATATTACACTGTGAATTTTATAGGCTCAGTAGGATTCGAACCTACATTAGCGACTTAGAAGGTCGCTGTCCTGATCCCTTAGACGATGAGCCCTATGATGTTACTTTGTTTGATAGTTTAACTTTGTATATATGTATAATGAATTGGGCGGTACAGGATTTGAACCTGTGACCACCTGCTTGTAAGGCAGGCGCTCTACCACTGAGCTAACCGCCCAAGTTAAGTTAATGGGTTATCTATCTTCCTGAATTAATACTAGCATCTTGATATCCTTTTATGCAACTCCTTTTAATAATCTTTTTTATTTTTTTATTTAATTTCATCTTTTTATATACTATTTGGTATTTAAGTTTTAGGATAAATGACCTACATATTATTTTAAAAGCAACATTCTAAAAATATATACTAAATATATACTCCGTAGGACTCAATTCTATTATATATAGGAAATAGCACGTGGTGGATTTACTTATCTTTTATTTGTTACTTATTTACGTAGCTACATATATCTAAAGACCCGTAATAAGCAAAATATATATGAATAACTATTTTAAAAGAGCTATCTCAAAAGAACGAGTAGTAAAAACTCTTATTCACGAAATTCGCAGTCCACTGTTTAATATAAAATCTTTTTTAGAAACTTTGTATGAATATTATTTTCAGTTAACGGATCGCCAGATATTTGAGTTTTTAGAAATTGCCAATCAGGAAACTAATAGATTAGTCAGATTAACAACTCATAGTTTGGAGTTATCTAGATTAAATTCGCAAGTTAGGATTACATTCGTAATCTTCCCTCTGCAAGATATGACTAATAAATTGGTACAATCTTATGAAATTACCGTTCTTTCAAAAAACATTAATTTGTACTATAAGTCAAAGACAAATCTCCCAAAAATTATAGGAAATCAAGATTTATTATTTCAAGTTTTAACAAATTTGCTAACCAATTCGATAAAATTTACTTATCCAAAGGGTATTCTAATTTTAAAAGTCAAAAGAATAATTTCTTTGTCCTCGAAGACCAGAAAAAAAATTATGGGACTTAGGATTGATATTATTGATACAGGAGTAGGATTGTCCAGAAAAAATAAATATACCCTCTTAAACAACCAGAAAGACAACAACCTTAGAGAACTAGAGATAACAACCAATGCTATAGAAGGAAGTGGTATCGGTCTTTCTATAGTTAAAGAAATTTTAGAAACCCATCATAGGTACTTTTTTATTACTAGTAATGTCAATAAAGGAACCAATACCTTTTTTACTTTATAAATCAATATCAAAAGAAGCATGAAAGGGAAAAAAGACAAACTCTGACATATATTCGGAGTTTTAGTGTGTGTTCTTATTCGTTTAAGCTGGTGAAGGGACTTGAACCCGCAACCTACTGATTACAAATCAGTTGCTCTACCAATTGAGCTACACCAGCAATTTCATTGCTTTAACCTATAAAATAATAATACAATACATTCTTTAATTTAGTAAAGTATTTTTTTGTTTATTCCATTAAGTTAGTATAGTTATAATATCTATCTATATATAAATAAATAAAGTATTAAACTAAATAAGAAGTAAATTTAGTTAACGAATTAATAAAAAAAATTATTCTTAAAGGGTAATTTAACTAAGAAAATAATATATTTGGAGAAATTAATAAAGATATGTCCCGTTACAGAGGAGCAGTATTAAGAATAGTACGTCGTTTAGGAGAATTGCCAGGGCTTACTAGAAAAGTAAGCAAGAGAAGTTCTAGACCAGGTCAACATGGAGCTCAACAACGAAAACCTTCTGAATATGCAATCCGATTAGAAGAAAAGCAAAAAATTCGTTTTAATTATGGACTAACAGAAAAGCAATTACTTAGATATGTTAAAGCAGCTAAACGAATTAAAGGATCTACAGGCGAAGCTTTACTTCAATTGTTAGAGATGCGATTAGATAATATCATTTTTAGGTTAGGTATGGCTCCGACTATCCCAGCTGCTAGACAGTTAGTTAACCATGGTCATGTAACAGTTAATGGGAAATCTGTCTCCATCGCTAGTTATCAATGTCGTACTGCTGACATTGTATCTATTAAAAATAATCCAAAATCTAGAAAATTGGTAGAAAATTATTTAGCTTTCCCTGGATTAGCAAATATACCTAGTCATTTAGAGTTAGATAAAGGTAATTTCACTGGAAAAGTAAATGGAATTATTGAAAGAGATTGGGTTGCTCTACAACTGAATGAGTTACTTATTGTTGAGTACTATTCACGTAAAGGTTAATATATTCTCTGATATATGTAAACTTTTTATACTAGCCTTTTTTCTCATACATGCTGTGTGAACTTTACCAAGCATTCTCTTCTGTAGGTAATGTATCAGATGTAAGAACCCAGACTAGTCCTTTGCAGAAAAGTTTTACTTCTTTTGATTTCTCAAGAAAAAATCTTTTAAGATTTTTCGATGGATTTTTTTCATTGGGTTTTTCAAAAGATTTTAATTCTTTTTCTAGATTTGCAAAAGATTTTTGAGTTGCAAGGAAGTAGTTCTCTTTGACCAATCTGTTATCTAGTTGTTCTAAGTCTAATAAGTAATTTTCAAAATTATAGATTTCGAGATCTGGAATTGCAGGTAATTTTAAATCTAGATTATCTGCACAAAATTTATTCCAGGCAAGATATGCATCTTCTAATTTGAAGAAAACATTTCTAGTATATGCATTACCAGAAGAATCATTTATTTTATATTCAACAATTTCTTTTTTTGAACCTTTTTTCCCAATTGTTGGTTTTATTATATAGATAGGATTACCTTGATAAGAATTTTTCGTATATCTCTGTTTAGGATTAATTTCGTGAATATTTTTGGGGATATAGCTCGAAATTACTCGATCGATTTCGTCTAAATCTGCAACAAGTTTAGCTTGTTGCCCAGGTTCTGATGTTCGATTTAATTTATAAAAAGATGCTAAATTCGTTAGTTGAATTCGAAGATTTGTTTTTTCTGCCGTTTTAGGATCTCCTTTGCCAATTTCCTGTAGGTATAACTCTGCATCTTCTTTATCTAAGAAAAATAGCGCTATGGAGATAGGACCATCATCTTCTTTCCAAACAAACCAATTGTAATATTTTGTATAAAGCCAGTCAAAAAAAGTGTTATTTTGATCTTCTCGTGGCGATGCCATTACCAGTTCTTGTTTATTAGTTACTACTACATAAGCTGGTACATTTTTCAACCTAGTAAGAATGATTTTTTGTTGAGCTGTTGGAAAGTCAGGGGATCTGCGATTTTGAAATAAGTTAGGGAATTTATTTGGTATGTCAAATTTAAAAGAACTAGCCCCTATTTCCACATTAGTAGATATACGAGGTCGTATTGTGGGATCATTCCAAATAGATGGGATGATATCATCGTCACTAGGAATTGTAACTTTTGTTTTTCGAGTTCTAATATCCTCTAGTAATTGAACTACAGGGTCAACAATCTGCGAATCAGTTACATGTGTGTATTGATTGTATTGCATTAACGTTTCAGAATGTGTTTTAATATGATTGATTAGAAGCTACAGATTATGAGACAAAAAAGCGTAAATGAGTTAAAAGTAAAAGACTGATACAGAAATGTAAGTCCTTAAATTATATAAACTGTTATACGCTATTGTAAGATTATTTTTTATATTTATCCATAAAGTGTAAATTTTTATAGGAAGCTAGAAACCTTTTTAACCTTTCTTACGGGGCCTTTATGATAGTGGGAAACAATGAATTTGTTATATATAAGCATAACTTATATATAGTATAAATAAAAATTAGTATACTTATACATGATTCCCTGATATTATAATTTCAGGGTATAAATTAATCAGTTAATAGATTTTTCTTATTAACTATAAAAGAATGTGATGCTACTAAGTTTATCTTTAGTAAAATCACACTCCAACCTTGTTATTGAATATAATCTTTAAAGGAGAAACGTATGTCTCAATCCGTTGAATCACGTACTAGAATTAAAAACGAACGTTACGAATCAGGTGTTATCCCTTACGCAAAAATGGGTTACTGGGATGCTGATTACAACATCAAAGATACTGATGTTTTAGCTATGTTCCGTATGACACCTCAAAAAGGTGTAGACCCTGTAGAATGTGCTGCTGCTATCGCAGGTGAGTCTTCTACTGCTACATGGACAGTTGTATGGACTGACCTTTTAACAGCTTGTGATCTTTACCGTGCAAAAGCTTACCGTGTTGACCCTGTTCCAGGTGCTCAAGATCAATACTTCGCATACATCGCATACGAATTAGATTTATTCGAAGAAGGTTCTTTAGCTAACTTAACAGCATCTATCATTGGTAACGTTTTCGGTTTCAAAGCTGTTAACGCTTTACGTCTTGAAGATATGCGTATGCCAATCGCTTACTTAAAGACTTACCAAGGTCCAGCTACAGGTGTAGTTGTAGAAAGAGAAAGACTTGATAAGTACGGTCGTCCTTTACTAGGTGCTACTGTTAAGCCTAAGTTAGGTTTATCTGGTAAAAACTATGGTCGTGTAGTTTACGAAGGTCTTAAGGGTGGTTTAGACTTCTTAAAGGATGATGAAAACATTAACTCTCAACCATTCATGAGATGGAAAGAGCGTTTCTTATTCGGTATGGAAGGTGTTAACCGTGCTTCAGCTGGTAGTGGTGAAGTTAAAGGTCACTACTTCAACGTAACAGCTGGTACAATGGAAGAGATGTATGAGCGTTCTGAGTTCATTTCTGATTTAGGTTCTGTAATCTGTATGATTGACCTTGTAATCGGATACACAGCTATCCAATCTATGGGTATCTGGGCTCGTAAGAACAGTATGATCCTTCACTTACACCGTGCTGGTAACTCTACTTACTCTCGTCAAAAGACTCACGGGATGAACTTCCGTGTAATTTGTAAGTGGATGCGTATGTCTGGTGTTGACCACATTCACGCTGGTACAGTTGTAGGTAAATTAGAAGGTGACCCTCTAATGGTTAAAGGTTTCTACAACACATTATTAAGTGCTAAGACTGAAGTTAACCTTGTTCAAGGTTTATTCTTCGCTCAAGACTGGGCTTCTCTAGCTAAGTGTTTACCAGTAGCTTCTGGTGGTATCCACTGTGGTCAAATGCACCAATTAATTCACTACTTAGGTGATGATTGTGTTCTTCAATTCGGTGGTGGTACAATTGGTCACCCTGATGGTATTCAATCTGGTGCGACAGCTAACCGTGTTGCTTTAGAGTGTATGGTTGTTGCTCGTAACGAAGGTCGTGATTACGTTGCTGAAGGTCCTCAAATCTTAAGAGATGCAGCTAGAAGCTGTGGTCCTCTTCAAGCTGCTTTAGATCTATGGAAGGATATTACATTCAACTATGCTTCTACAGATACTGCAGATTTCGTTGAAACTGCAACTGCTAACCAGTAATCTTGACATAAAATCAAACTTTCCGATTCGGAAAGTTTGACCAGAAACAATACAATATTTAACCAAAGGAGTATATTATGAGATTAACACAAGGTGCGTTCTCTTTCTTACCTGACTTAACTGATGAGCAAATCGTTAAGCAACTTCAATACGCTATCAACAAAGGTTGGGCTATTTCAGTTGAATGGACTGATGATCCACATCCACGTAACTCTTACTGGGATATGTGGGGTCTTCCATTATTCGGTATTAAGGATGCTGCTGCAATCATGTTCGAAGTTAACGCTTGTCGTAAAGCTAAGCCTGCTTGCTACGTAAAGATTAACTGTTTTGATAACACAAGAACTGTTGAAAGTTGTGTTCTTTCTTTCTTAGTTCAAAGACCTAGCTCTAACGAACCAGGTTTTGCTCTAACTCGTAACGAAACTTCTAACAGAATGATGAGCTACACTGTTACTAGCTACGCTTGTCAAAAGCCAGAAGGTTCTCGTTACTAATATCAGTAAACTTAATAACAAAGAATATTAGGTTTTTGATTCGAAAATAATAGAGAGACTTGTCTAAGTCTCTCTATTATTTTTATAAGTTTAAATTTATAAAATTTTATCCTTTTACAACCGAAAAGTATATTATGAGTGGTTCTGAAAGATTAAATCTTCGAGAAGAATACGAAAAAAGACAGATCCAGGAAATTTTAGACCAATTAGACAGAGATTTAGTTGGGTTAGTTCCTGTGAAAACGAGATTAAAAGAGATCGCTGCTCTTCTTTTAGTTCACAGGTTACGTAAAGCATTAGGTTTAACGTCGACGAATCCCGGTCTTCACATGTCTTTCACTGGTAGTCCAGGGACCGGTAAAACTACTGTTGCTCTTAAGATGGCCGATATCTTATTCCGTTTAGGATATATCAAAAAAGGGCATCTAATAACAGTTACTCGAGATGACCTTGTAGGTCAATATATTGGACATACTGCGCCAAAAACAAAAGAAGTTTTAAAACGTGCAATGGGTGGAGTTTTATTTATTGATGAAGCTTATTACCTATACAAACCTGATAATGAACGAGATTATGGTTCGGAAGCCATTGAAATTTTATTACAGGTGATGGAAAATCAACGGGACGATATTGTAATTATCTTTGCTGGTTATAAAGAAAGAATGGATGCATTCTATGAGTCTAATCCAGGATTGTCATCAAGGGTTGCAAACCATGTAGATTTCCCTGACTATACACCTGAAGAATTAGTAACTATTGCTAAGGCGATGGTTGAAGAACAACAATATAGGCTTACAGATGAATCGACAGCAGTTCTGTTAGATTATATCCGTCTTAGAAAAGATCAACCACACTTTGCTAATGCTCGAAGTGTAAGAAACGCAATAGATAGAGCTAGAATGCGTCAAGCTAACCGTATGTTTAACGCTGGTAATAGAATGTTAACCAAAACTGATTTGGTTACTATTCAAGCGGAAGACCTACTGAAAAGTCGTTTATTTGCGGGCTAATAAAAAAAAAAAAATAAATAACAAATTGTTATTTATTTTTTTTTATTTTTTTTATAGAATCTATATACTGAAAAAGAAAAAAAGTGTAATGTATTTACAGAGTAGTTCAGATGGATTGGCGGCATGGCCAAGTGGTAAGGCAAGGGATTGCAAATCCTTTATCCCCAGTTCAAATCTGGGTGCCGCCTAAAGTTTTTGGGGGTGTGGTGGAATGGTAGACACAACAGACTTAAAATCTGTTGACTTTTACGGTCGTGAGGGTTCAAGTCCCTCCACCCCCATCTGTTTTTATAAAGTTGCGGAAATAAGAATACGGTTTAATAAACCCAATTCTATCAGTGTATGTTATACACCGATAGGTTTTTCCATATCAGAAGTTTCCCGAACTAATGCTATCTTTCCTGTCCTCGCGATTTCAGAAATTCCAAAAGTACTTAGGATTTTCTCAATTGCGGCCATTTTTCCAGGGGTCCCTGTTATCTCAATTGTTAAAGAATGGTTTGCAAAATCCACTACGCGAGCTCTAAAAATTTTCACAATTTCCAAAATTTCTGATCGGGTTTTGCTTGTAGTAGATACTTTCAACAACATTAATTCCCGTTCTACGCAAGGAACGTTTGTAATATCTTGAACTTTTAAAATGTTTACTAATTTGTATAATTGTTTAGTTAATTGTTCAATAGTACGCTCATCTCCAGGGACACCCATAGTAATTCTAGATATTCCTGCTTGCTCAGCGGGACCTACGGCTAGACTATCAATGTTAAATCCACGTCTTGCAAATAGACCAGCTAATCGAGTTAATACTCCAGATTCATCCTCCACTAAAACTGATAGTGTATGTTTCATAGTTATTATTTTTTGATTTCTAAAATTCGTGCGTATTTATAAATTAACTGTTATTAAAAAGTTTCGGTCCTTCTAAATTGTAGAGTCTATTTCTAAGAGGGGCAATATTTTCTCTAATTTATGTATTTCTTTTTACTTGTCTAATAATGCATCCGGCTGGGTTTGAACCAGCGTTGTCTCTTCCGAGAGACGGATTATGAGTCCGTTGCCATCGACCACTCGGCCACAAATGCTGTTTTTGATTAGTAAGAACAAAAATATATTTTGGAGCTGGTGGGATTCGAACCCACGTCCACTTAAAATATTATAATACACTCGTTCACAAGTTTAGCTTTAATCTATATTCAAAGCATTTTTCTTTTGCTCATTATAATTTCAAGTGGGAATATATGAAACTTATTTAATAGTGTAATACTTACTATTCCTAGTAAATAATATAAGTATTCACATGTCAAGTTTTATTTTTAGAAAAAGTAAAACTTACGATTTTATACTAAAGCAACTTTACGAGAGAAAGGTACTATATTGTTTGCATTTATTTTAGTGAGTTTTATTTACAAGAGTTACTCAATCTTGACTTGCATAATATTATTTTATCAAAAGCGTCGATACCGGAACAGCCCCATTTTTTGTTTTGCTAGTTACTATACTTCTACTTTATATCATTTACATCTATTTTTTGACAATAAATAATATTGAGTATGGAGGGAATTGAACCCCCGACGATCAGATTCGGAATCTGAGACTCTATCCACTGAGTTACATACTCTAACTTTAATTAATCCTGAGAATAAAGAAATGCGGGTTCCAGGGAACCTACTGTGTCAGTTAAATCTAATCTGTTCGCTACGCTAAAGATTTGCCCAATACCAGAACATTGAGGGCACTTAGCAGCAAATACATCGTATATATTTTGCCCTTGTCGTTTTCTTGTTAATTCTACTAATCCTATCTCCGATAATTGAATTATTTTTGGGTTTCCAGAATCATGTTTTAATACATTATAAAAATGATTTAATAATGTCATCTGATCTTTTTGGTACTTCATATCAATAAAGTCAACTACAATAATCCCACCTATGTTTCGTAGTTTTAACTGGCGAGCTACTTCACTAGCCGCTTCACAATTAATCCATAATAAAGTTGCTCTCGAGTTTGTAATGTGACGAAAAGAGCCAGAATTTACGTCAATCGCAGTTAACGCCTCTGTTTTTTCAATAACAATGTGCCCACCAGTCATCAAATTTATACGTGGTTGTAAATTAGAATAAATAGAGACATCTAAGCCTAGATTGTTAATAAAAGATAATTTTTTAGAATAATATTCAATTATAAGGTGTTTATATTTTAAAGCCAGGTTTTCCTTCGTTACAATATCATAGGTTTTCCAAGCTTCGAGTTTAGTACCTAGAGAAATTTTTATGCTTTTAGTGTCGTAATGTTGCCAAAGAGTTTTGTTTATAAAATCTACATTTGCAGTCAATAATGTGACAGTAGTAGTTTGTTTAATTTTTGAACATAAATCCTTCCATTTACGTTGAGTTAAAATATAATCTTTTATTAGTTTCTGCTCTGAAACTTTAGCGGCTTCTCTTTTTATAAATAAACCACTATTACTCGAGTTTATTAATATAAATAATGCTTTTAAGGCATTCTTTTCTTTTGAGCTCTCAATTTTTTTGTCGACAACAATCCCGTCACCAAATGGAAAGAATATTATATATTTTCCCACAATTTCTATATTTGTAGTTAAACTGGGGCCTTTGTTTCCACTTGGTTCTTTGTTAATTTGTACAATGATATTTTTATTAATTTGAGATAAGTTTGTTTTCTCAGGAAAGTTGTCTCGGGTTAAGTTGTTTAAATGTATGAATCCATTTTTTTCTACTGGATGGAGTTTTATGAATGCTGCGTTTATATTTGGTAAAACGCTCGAAAGTTGGCCTAAATAGATGTTCCCGATTTGGTAAGTATTATGAGAAATGTCTAGTATACTGAGTTTTTTCCGGTTATATATCGCCGCCAACTGATTAGTTTCTGAGATAGCTATATGTTTTCCATTTTGCATCATTTGTTCTCTTTTCTCTAGCAATATTTACATTGGTTTCTTGTAGCACAAAAATAATTAAAGCAGCGAGTATATGTATTATAGGCTTTATATAGTTATATATAAAGCCTTTAGAAGAAATTGTATACTATCTCAACTGGTATGGTTTAGTAGTAAATTTTTCCACCACCCCATTTTTCAGCAGATAGCTTAGGTTGTAGTAGGATGTGCCCACCAATTGTAAATAAGTCTTCATCACTAAGACTTCGCATTTTAGGGAAAATATCAGCACTTTTAACACTTGGGTGAAGTTCAGCAATAGATTCTAGCCCATCGTAAGTTGTTGGGTTTTTCATATAATCTACTAGAGCATTGATATTATCTCTAGGCGGAGTTGCTAAGCTTAATGCATCCGGTTCTAAACCAAGGTTAGGGTTAGTTTTAGTAACACCACCTACATGGCATTGACCACAAGAAGCATTAAATAGTCTTTTCCCTCTTTTAACTTGTTCTGGAGTTAAAATTACTGTTGTTCCTGTTTCGTCTAACGGAATAGTTCTTGTAGCTTCATCTAGGTCTATTGCACTAACTGATGTAGAAGCAAAAGATACAAGAAGTGCCCCTAGGAGAACGTTTAAAAAGGAAAATTTTTTCATTATAAAAGCTTAAAAATTTTAATTTTTCTGTAACACTATACAGTTTAAAACTGACAATGTCTTAATTACTATTATCAATTGTAGTAAGATATTAAATAAGCTTGTAATTCGTAACATTATCTTAATAATATACTATCATCCCCTCAAGCTTCTATAATTATAGAACTGTACGTTTGTACAGTTCTGGTAAGTATATATACAAGGTTTTATGCACGAGTTACTTGATCGGATTGACTAACCAGTATTAGAGCACCACCAACTGGGATAACTACAATAAATAAACCTAAAAGTAAACTGTTAACGAAAGCTGATAAAGATGGAGTCATAGTATTTTTATGATGTATGTAAGTATTTAGTAATTTACTTAATAAGCTAAATAAATTCTGTAAATCTTATTTATTATAAATCTTACCATCTAATTTCTATATAAATTCATTTGTAATAAGTATTCTTACGACAAAAATAAATTGTTAAACATAAATTCTTAGAACGTTTAAAATTTCTAAAAAATTACCTGGATTACATCATCAGTATGATTTGTTTTTGCTGCTACCTTCCAGTCCTCGCAAAAGTTAAACAATATACTGTTATGTAACCAGGATAGATAAATAATAACACGTTATGTCTTACTATTCAATCAATTAAAGTAGATATTATAAAATTCTGACCCTCTATTTATAATGGGAAATATAAAAGATCTGGGAAAAAACGGTTAGCTTCGATTACAAATCCAGCTGTAAATGATAGCCATACAGTACAAAGTACTGGAGCTGTAGATAAGTATTTTAAAAAGTTATTGTCCATAGGTAAGAATATGTAATTGTAAAAGTGAATCTATCGAGGCGATACTGTAATTTCGCTTTCGTCAGCTAGTAATCTTCCACTAGTGAATTCTTTGAAAGCAGAAACAGGCCAAATAAACCCTGTTGTCATAAAGCTTAAAGCTACAGGCACATCAAGGATAATCTCCTTCTCTGTTGGTTTATCACAAGTTCTAGCGAATAAAACGTAACTACGACCAACCCAGCCAATCCAACCAGCTATATAAAGGAAGAATAAACCTGGAATTACGAATTCCCCACTGTGTGACCATCGACCATCTGTAATTAAGTGAGGAAGACCATCCGTACCACACAATAATCCAGCTTTTCCGTATCTATCGAAGCGTGATTTTGTCTTCTCTATTTGCTTTTCTAATGCTAAGGCAGGCGGAGTTCCTGCTTCATACTTATCTAAACGGCTTTTTAATTTTTTTACACTGTTATCAAGTCTACGTTGAAACTCTTTGGACTCTTTACAAGGTGTTAAACCTGCTACATCAGCTTTACTTTCGTATGGTGTAGCGAACATTGAAAAAATTAATAATAATGAAATCCAGTTCTTCACGAAAATATATCTCCTAAAATTTATATTAGCTACTATGATACCATGTCTTTGTAGGAATATTTTTCAAAAGTACTATTTTGCAACAATTATTAAATATTCATTTAAGCGGCTAGACAGATATTTGATTTTATGTTAACATTTACTCATGTAAAAGAACGGGATGTAGCGCAGTTTGGTAGCGCGCCTGCTTTGGGAGCAGGATGTCGCAGGTTCAAATCCTGTCATCCCGAATTTTTCCCTATTCTTTGTAGACTTTGAAATCTATTATTCGCAATCTCATTTCTCTTGTCATAAGATAATACTGAACGATAGCTTTCTAAAGCTTCAGAGATCATTCTCTTTTTTTCGTATGCGTAGCCCAAATTATTCCAAGCCGTTGTGTAATCATTTGAAATTTTTACTGCTTCTTTATAATAATAAATAGCTAAATCATATTGTTCACTCTCAAAATATGTAAACCCAATAGTATTGTATAAATTGGCTAGGCCTTCCGTATCTGTGTTATCCCAAGACTTTAGGGCATAACGAAATTGTATAATTGCCTGATCAAATAATTTTTTTGATAAGTATAGAGTGCCTAAAAAATAATGATCTTGACTTGTAGCCTTATTCTCTCGTACTTTTTTTTGAAGAGAGTATAAATTAGTTTCTAATGTTCTTTTTTTTAGGATTTCTTGAGTTAGAAAAAATGCTAATCCACTAAGAATAAGAAGCAAAATTAGTAAATAAATTATTGGGAGTAAGTTTTCCATATCGAAAAGCTGGGTAGATATTCAATTGTATTATTAATAAATAAGGTTTTGTTGGATTGTTCTATTTTATACTATTTCAAAATAAGTAATACATCGTATTTAATAATAGGGTATTGTAACTGTTGACATTTTTTAATTTATAAATTACATTTACATTATCACAAAAGTAATTACACAAGCCCCCATCGTCTAGAGGCCTAGGACATCTCCCTTTCACGGAGGTAACAGGGATTCGAATTCCCTTGGGGGTATAATCATAAACTATAAAAGCAGCAGGTCTTTCTTCTTTATTTTTAAAAAAATAATATATTTGAGTTAGCATATATGTACTAAACAGATTTCGATAAATCTGTTTATAGACTTGAATGTTACTTTAATTATTTTTGGGAATTAAGCAAGAATTTCGTACTAATAGTGGGTTGCCCGGGGATCGAACCCGGAACAAATCGGTTAAAAGCCGAGTACTCTACCATTGAGTTAGCAACCCTTTTTGTTCATATAACATATTTAACATACTTAAATTAGAAAGACAAGAGTCTGATGGAATCTTATAAAAAAAATGGGACCTTAGTTTCGCCTACGCGATTATTACATCTACAATATTTTACGATTAATTCTTTACAGTTTGTAAAAACGACTGCTTTTAAAAAAATCATAAGCAACATTTTTTTTTCTAATAAACCGATTCGATATTGCATATCTTACATAACTTTAGATACCGTATGCATCGAGGTTATTTTAATAAGTTAAAATGTGTTAACTTTGGCATTTTATAATCTTTCATATAAAACTTATATTAACTTTCGACGTCTCGTCTCTACTTAACAAAAAAGCATCTATTTTTTATATTATAGATAATGAAATTAATATTTTTATATACTGGATTATAATTATATAAATCAATGCCTATTGATTATTAAAAAATTGGTTTTATGCAAACTTAAATTTGTATAAAAATACTGTATATGGCTTTTGTACGACATTATATTGTATATTAGTCCAGTCTATGTAACTTATTCGCAATTATTCTTTTAAAAGGTAATTTAAAGAATCAATAAACTTTATAGAGGTTAATATGTTTAACGCAACAACATTACTACAATTAATAGCATTGTTCCTTGTTATTACATCTGGTCCAGCTATTATTATTCTGATTGCATTTAGACGTGGTAATTTATAAGTCTAATTGCACGATTTAGTATATTACTTATTTCTATTCATTGGATTGCTTATTTATAGTAATCCAATGAATTTTTATTATGATTTAATATAATCTAATAAGGACTCCATATCTATTGATTGATTAGCACTGGAAAAAGCATTATCAGGTGTTAAAAAGAGCATACAATGGCACTCTTTTCTTTCTCGCATTGGCACACAAGGGCAATTCCAATATGCAGATGATACTTCCGCAACTTTATCATCATAGTGCCGACATGGGCATAGAGGAGCCCCATATTCATCCTTATGTCTAGCTAAGCCTTCTATAACTACAGCGGTAATACTTAAATCCGAACAAAAAAATGTTCCAGTTCTTTGAGCATATGTTTCAGAAAACTTCTGCATCGCTTGTAAACTTTGGGGGATATCAGAATTCATATATTTATATTTTTCATTCATAAATTAAAACTTTCACAAGAGAGGGTATAAAAAGATATGCTATAGTGACCCATCAAAATAGAGTAAAATTTGTGTTATCTTTTTATCTATTTCAATAGTAGTGGATTTGGCAGTTATAATATCTATACATGTTAAAATTGTTATAAAATTAATTTTAAATTTATCTATTATGACAGCTGCTTATTTACCGTCTATTTTAGTACCTTTAATTGGGATTATCTTTCCAGGTTTTGTTATGGCTTTTGCTTTTATCTATATAGAACAAGACGAAGTTGCCTAACAGCAGACACCCCAAAAAGTCTAGTCAAAATAAAAGCTATGGACTACTTTCCTACAATAATGTAGAAAAGTAGTCCATAGTTTTTATCTTATTCTAAACAATAGAATTCTATTTCTTTTTATAAATTATAAAGAAGAACCTACACCAGAATAAGCTCCGTAGATAAATAATCCTACTACTGTTAGGGCTAATGTGCCACCTACAGTTCCGATAAGCCATAAAGGTATTCTACCTGTACTAGCCATATGTTATTTTCTCCCAAGTTATTAAATTCTAGAGATGTCTTAAATGGACAAGACAGCAAATCAAATTATCCAATCTTTTTAGATAAAATTATAAAATCTAGTTAAAGAAGTAACTAGAGAATAATACTGCAAGTACGAAAATCAGTAACAGTCCCCAAAATAGAGATGTACGATTTAACTCAACAGGTTGTTTATTAGGGTTAGGACCGCTCATATCAAACTCCTATCGTTGAATAAATTGCATAGAAGTAATTGCACCAAGGAAAAATACCGTTGGTACAGCTAAGCCATGAATAGCTAGCCATCTAAATGTAAAGATTGGGTAAGAGACAGGTTGTTGAATTTTACTCATTACATGCTCCTATATTAAGTTATAAGCCCTTTGTTAAGTCTTCTAATTCTTGTTTAGCACTAAATCTGTCATTTACCAGAGGTACTTGTTGACGATCTTGTGTAAAGTATTCATTAGGTCTAGGTGTACCGAAAATATCATATGCTAATCCAGTACTAACGAAAAGCCACCCAGCGACAAAAAGAGCCGGGATAGTAATGCTATGAATAATCCAATAGCGAATGCTAGTGATTATATCAGAGAAGGGACGTTCTCCAGTTGAACCTCCTGACATATAGGACCTCCTAAAAAAGTAAGTGAAAAAGGAATAAAGATTTGTAGCAATACAACTTTTCCAAAACCATATAAAATAGATCTATTTTTTATAGTTCGGTAAATCGTATATAATCAAGCGTTCACTTTTTCGCAATTACCTGACATATACATTATACTCAAGCTACTTTTTATTACACTATAACTTTATAAATAAGTGAATATATTAGCTGAAGATAAAGGTATATGTTTTAGTAATTACTCGGAAAGCCTGATAAAAATATATACTATTAAGTATAATAACTTAACCTATAGTAACTAAAAAATTATTTAAAAAGTATTTTAATTTAAATATTGCAAAGTAAAATTATAATTTTTTATCGAATAAAGTTTGTTTCGAAAGAATTTGAATTAAGCGGGCAGAGGGAATCGAACCCTCATCATCAGCTTGGAAGGCTGAGGTTTTACCACTAAACTATGCCCGCGTTTTAAGCTAAGTCTTTGATATATTCAAGGTTAGTATTACCTATCTACGTTATAATTATATTCTAGACCTACTTAAAAAGTAAAGGTATATTAAATTCTTATTTGTTAACTTTCTAAGCTTACTTTTAAAAAATTAGCTAAATCTACAGCCTCTTCTTCGATGTCAGACAATAATAAAGGTTCGCCTACTCGTGTTAAAGGGATTTGTTTTTTATCTTTGGTTACAAGATAAATCTCCCGTTTAGGGTTTATACCTTCTGTGATTAACAATTTAATTGATTTTATATCTTTTAAAAAATATTTTAAAAAGATCTCGTTTTGAATACCTGGAAAGCCAATTCGAAAAATAGTTATTTCCCCATTGTTTAAATCATAACTGTTGTATCCCCCACCCACATTTGAAACAATGATTACTGTTAAAAACAAACTTAACAAGGATCCTATTGAGCCATAAAAAGTCATAACAATTCCTTGAGGTATAAATACAATTTCGTTTGTATCTCCAAATGGTAGTAATTCGATTCCTAAGTAACTGGATAAACCGGCTAATAAAAACCCAACTCCCCCAATTAAGCTTAGTAAAGCCCAGGCATAATTACTAAATCGCCTTGACCCAAGAATTAGATCATAACGAATGTTTACATTTTCTTTTTGCATAATCTTTTTGATATATCAACTTTTGATTGGGTATTTATATAGTTCTTAGGAAGTTTATGTTTAACCGACAATGGAAACATGATTTATCAGTTAAACATAAATGTAATTAAATTAATTTGATTAATGAAAGGCCATAAAATAATCCTGCTGCTAGAGCAAATGCACATGCTAACAAAATAATATATCCAACAAATAAACTCATAGGAACTCTACTTAGTGTGTTAATTAATTTTTACTATTATTAAGTATATCGTATTTATCCTTCTTTTGTAGTATCAAATTCGTATCCAATATTTTTTACAACGCGAAACAATGTAATGATATTTAAAAGATTTTGAGATAACATATTTACACAGTTTCTATGGTCAATCTAAATTAAGAGAAAGATGGCACAATTTATTAACCCATATAATGACGATCCTTTTGTAGGGAACTTATCAACTCCGATAAGTACATCTAGTTTCACTAGATCTTTTTTATCTAACCTTCCAGCATATCGTAGTGGTCTTTCACCTCTTCTTAGAGGGTTAGAGATTGGTATGACGCACGGTTATTTTTTAGTTGGTCCTTTTTATAAGCTTGGGCCGTTAAGAGATTCGGATGTCGCTTTATTATCCGGACTTTTTTCATCAATCGGATTAATTGTAATTATGTCTGCTTGTCTGGCTATCTATGGGGTTGTTTCTTTTGAAGAAAATGACTCGGCAGATGCGTTACAAACTTCTAAAGGCTGGAAGCAATTTACTTCTGGTTGGTTAGTAGGTTCGATCGGAGGATCAAGCTTTGCTTACATTCTAATAGCTAATATTGCCTTCTTACAAACATCTGGTTTGAATTTACTTAAATAAAATATGAATGAATAAACTCTAAAGTTAGGGTTTATTCATTCATATTTCTATAAGTAGCTACAGCGGATGGAGATACTTGGTTTAAATACCTGAAAATCCAGTATTTAAATACTGTGTCTAATATCACAGGAAAACTTGCGATAAATAAAAAAATAAAATCTCTATTTTCTGGTAAACCGAAATGTCGTAATCCATTTTCTAATAAAACTTCCCATCCATGTGTAGAATGGAACCCAACAAAAATATCAGTGAACAGAATAATTAGGAAAGCTTTGGCTGTATCACTTAATCCATAAATTAATTCATTCACAAATGATTTTAACACGGATACTTGCCTACCACCCTTCAGAATTAGGTAGCAAAATGCAACAAATCCTAATAAATCTGATAGAAAATTTTTTATTGCATCAATACTCTCTTGAGAATAATATTGTGCCAGTTCTATTGCTTTATCTTTAATCTCTGTGTCTATAGATTCTTGTGAAAGTTGAGGCAGTTGGCCTATTAATATTTCAAAGTGAATCTTTTCTTCAAACCTTTGCAATTCACTAAAAGCTCTCTCTTCTTGTGATGCATTTAAAAAAATATCTGTCCGTTTTTCATTCCAAAAATAGTCTATGAAGGGAGAGAAAATAACGCTTTTTGATAATTGATTCACTATTACGGGTACTATTATTAACAATAATAAATATTTTATTGAAGCTGAAGTTTGATAACGGGAAACTCGAAACTCCTCTATGATTTCCGACTCAGAATTTGGATCTAATTCCTTTTTAAATTTTTCAAAGGTTTTGGTAATCGAACGTGGGATTGGACCTGTTTTTTCAAAAGCTGATTGTGCGACGTTTTTTACACCCCAATTTTTCATTTTGAATCCTCTATGGTTTCGATTTAATTATTTTAGATTTATTCTTCGTTTTAATTTTTTTGTTTGTTATGCACAATTCCTAAAAAAGCACCGTCATTATACCTATGCTTTCTAGTATAAGTTTGTGTAAATTTAATGTATTTACATATATGAATGAATTTTAATATTTCATAATTAAAGGTTTTTAAACGTTACTCTAAATCTTTTCTGCTTGGGTTTCTAGAAGCATCATTGGATAAGAATCCGAAAGCAAAAAGAGAAACAAAGAACGTTACTGTAGTGTAAACAACAATTTTAAGTGTAAACATTAGTTTATCTCCAAAGAAAAGACTATTTAGCTATATATAAAATATCGTAAATAATGTGATATTTATTTAATTATATCTTTAGTTTATATTTAAAATTAATTAGAAAGAGAAAAAGTAGTAAATATTTAATGAAATGATCATCCTTTAGTGAGGGTTCTAGACCTCTTCACAATTAATTTTGTAACCATTTATTATAATGAACGTTCTTTTTCGTCACTTAATTCTTTTAGTCTTCGCAATATTCGACCAAAATAATCTTGCATATACCTTTCTAAAGTAATTGTTTCGGATAAATCAAAATTAAAAAGAGGATATACTTTGGTCATATCAGAGTTGAAATTATCTCCTGTAGCTAAAACTTCTGCAAACGCGAGTCTTTCCGATATGTTTACCCCCCATTCGAAAAATCCGGTAAATTGTCTCACCAATTGTAATAAAGACAGAGGAATTCGAATTACCTTTGCAGATTGCCCAGATAATCTTTCACAGAGTTGAATGATTTCTTGTGAATTCCAGGATTTCACACCAACTAACGGAAAGCTTTTGTTTTCAGTTTCTTTAAGAGATAAGCTTCTTAAACTGAATTTTGCAATATCTTGAGTATCTATATAATTAATATTAGTAGACTCTCCTGTAACCCAAATAGACTGTTTTTCTAATATTGGAATAGCATATTGGCTTATCAACCCTTGGAAGAATCCACCTAAGTAAAAAATAGTATAAGGTACCCCCGATTCTTTTAAATAAATTTCTAATTGTAATTTTAAATTTACTAAGGGAACACTCTTGTAATTTTCTCCATTTAAAACGGAAAAGAAAATAAATCGATCTATTCCTGCAACTTGAGCTGCATCGACTAATGCCATTTTTCCTGTTAGATCCACTTCTTTCGCGTTGTATGGATCTGTTGGTCGCGCTGTAGAAGCATCAATTATTGCGGTAACATCCTTTAGAATTATAGGCAATGTTTCAGGAACAGTTAAATCTCCATAAACTAATTCCGCCCCCCATTCTTTTAGAAAATAAGCTTTTCGTAAATTTCTAACTAAACATTTAACTGAATACCCTTCATCGATTGCTCTTCTAACTATCTGTCTTCCTAGAGTGCCTGTGGCCCCTACTATAAGTAAACTCATATTGCCTATATAATTCTTGCTTGCCTTTATAAAGAAGTTTATCAGATATATGACACATATAAATATTTAGAGTATTCTTCTAGCTTTTATTTAAAACCTATAAAAATACTAATACATCATTGGTTACATAGAACTTTAGGATTTTATAAGATAAACTAGTATGCTCTGACTGGTAGGCCTCATGTAATTTTCACATTTTTTGAGATTACTATTATGTTCATGTATTTTGTTAATTTATCATTTTTCTAAGAAAGAAAAATTTGAGATTCACATTTTTGGTAATTAATATTATTGAAAGTGGGAAATACTTGTTAAAATATTACTAGATTAGATTGTTCTAAATAATAACTAAGGGTTGAGTAAATATTATGGAAAATAAAGAAATTGCAAATTCCAATTACTTGGAATCTGAAGATGAAGAAGTATTGAATTTAATTTCGCAACCTTATAAATATGGGTTTACTACAAAAGTTGAAACGGAAGAATTTCCGAAAGGACTAAATGAAGAAATTATTCGTTTGATTTCAAATCGGAAGAATGAACCTTCATTTATGCTTGAGTTTCGATTACGTGGTTATAAAATTTGGTGTAAAATGCAATCTCCAGAGTGGGCATGCATAAATTACAATGATATAAACTATAACAATATTCTATATTATTCCGCACCAAAGAATATAAAAAAATTAGACAGTTTAGATGAGGTAGATCCAAGTATTTTAGAGACTTTCGAAAAATTAGGTATTCCGTTGACGGAGCAGAAACGATTAGCGAATGTAGCCGTTGATGCAATTTTTGATAGTGTATCTATCGGAACAACTTTCCAAGAAGAGTTATCAAAAGTAGGAGTCATTTTTTGCCCAATTTCTGAAGCAATTCAAAACTATCCGCAACTAGTGCAGAAATATTTAGGCACTGTAGTTCCAAGCGGAGACAATTATTTTGCAGCGCTTAATTCCGCAGTTTTTAGTGAAGGATCATTCTGTTATATCCCGAAGGGGGTTACCTGTCCTCTGGAATTATCGACCTATTTTAGGATTAATAACGAAGAATCTGGGCAATTCGAGAGAACACTAATTATAGCAGATGTGGATAGTCATGTTAGTTATTTAGAAGGATGTACAGCTCCAAAGTTTGACAAAAACCAATTACACGCTGCAATAGTAGAGTTAGTAGCTTTAAAAAATGCAGAAATTAAGTATTCTACAGTGCAAAATTGGTATTCTGGAGATTCCAGTGGTCTAGGAGGAGTGTATAATTTTGTTACTAAGCGAGGATTATGCGCTGGTGATAATTCAAAGATTTCATGGACTCAAGTTGAAACAGGTTCTTCAATTACATGGAAATACCCAAGTTGTGTACTTGTAGGGAAATCATCTGTTGGAGAATTTTATTCTGTAGCTTTAACCAATAATTATCAACAAGCTGATACTGGAACTAAAATGTTGCATGTAGGAGAGAAAACGAAAAGCCGAATTATTTCAAAAGGTATTTCTGCTGGTAATTCTAAGAATACATACCGAGGTAGGGTTCAAATAGGGACTAAAGCATTTGAAAGTGTAAATTATTCACAATGCGATTCGATGTTAATCGGAAGTCGCTCTCAAGCCAACACTTTTCCATATATTCAGGTGAATAATTCTACTAGTAAAGTTGAACATGAAGCTTCTACATCCAAAATTGAAGAAGAACAATTGTTTTATTTCTTACAAAGGGGTATTGACTTTGAATCGGCTATTAGTTTATTAATTAGTGGTTTTTGCAAAGATGTTTTCAGTGAATTACCTATGGAGTTCGCTTTAGAAGCAGATAAATTATTAAGTTTAAAATTAGAGGGGAGTGTAGGTTAAATGAGTACCATTTTAGAATTACAAAATTTACAAGCAACAGTTGGTGAAACACCTATTCTAAAGGGAATTAATTTAAAATTCAAAGCTGGCGAAATTCACGCGATCATGGGTAAGAATGGATCGGGGAAAAGTACATTAGCAAAGATCATCGCTGGTCATGAAGCTTACAAAGTGACAAGTGGGGATATTCTTTTTGAAAATGATTCTATACTAGACACCCCTCCAGAGAAACGGGCCCAAAAAGGGATTTTTCTTGGTTTCCAATATCCTGTGGAAATACCAGGCGTTAGTAATGCCGATTTTTTGCGTCTATCTTATAATGCTCGTCAGAAAGAGCAGAATAAAAAAGAGATGGAACCTTTGGAGTTTTTCGAATACTTAAACACAAAGTTAGATATAGTTGAAATGAATCCAACTTTTTTAAATAGGAATGTGAACGAAGGATTCTCCGGGGGTGAGAAAAAACGAAATGAAATCTTACAAATGGCTCTTTTAGATACTAAGATTGCGATTTTAGATGAAACTGATTCGGGGCTAGATATCGATGCCTTGAAAATCGTTGCTAATGGAATAAACCAACTTGCAAGTACCTCTAATTCTATAGTCCTTATTACCCACTACCAGAGATTGTTGGATTATATACAACCTGATTTTGTTCATGTTATGGAAAATGGGCAAATTGTCAAAACAGGAGATAAATCATTAGCTAAAGAATTAGAAGATAAAGGATATGATTGGTTAAAAAAAGACCCAACAAATTAATTTTTAATTAATTTGTTGGGTTTCTTTTTGTTTAGGATCGAAGCCGAAACCTGAATTAATTTAGAAACTTGCCTTTACAGAAGCAATAGTTTCTTTTACTAATTCCTCTGCTTCTTTGCTAAATGTTTTAGATGATCTAACCATTTCACCGTATTCTGGCTTGGAGTTTGTTAAAGTTGTACGGAAACTTGTGATAAATTCCTTCACTCTACTCACTTCTACTTCATCTAAGAAGCCATTAATACCAGCATAGATTATAGCAACTTGTTCTTCCACAGGGATTGGAGAATTTTGAGCTTGCTTTAGTAATTCACGTAATCTTTGGCCTCTTGCCAGTTGGTTTCTTGTAGCTTCATCTAAATCAGATGCGAATTGAGAGAATGCTTCTAATTCAGCGAATTGAGCTAATTCTAATTTTAATTTACCCGCTACTTGCTTCATTGCTTTAATTTGAGCAGCAGATCCTACACGGGATACAGAGATACCTACATTGATCGCAGGACGAATACCAGAGTTGAATAAGTCTCCTGATAAGAAGATTTGTCCATCTGTAATGGAAATTACGTTAGTTGGAATGTATGCAGAAACATCTCCAGCTTGTGTCTCAATAATTGGTAAAGCTGTCATGCTACCACCACCAAGAGAATCACTTAGCTTAGCGGCACGTTCTAATAATCTAGAGTGTAGATAGAAAACATCACCTGGGTAAGCTTCTCTTCCTGGTGGTCTTCTTAATAGAAGAGACATTTGTCTGTAAGCTGCAGCTTGCTTAGATAAATCATCATAAATAACTAGAGTAGCTTGACCCTTATACATGAAGTATTCTGCAATAGCAGCACCAGTATATGGAGCAATATATTGTAGTGTAGCTGGATCATCCGCATTAGCAGATACTACTACTGTGTAATCTAAAGCACCTCTTTCCTCTAATGTTGTTACAATTGACGCTACAGATGCAGCCTTTTGACCGATCGCTACGTATACACAAACTACATTTTCAGACTTTTGATTAATGATAGTATCTAACGCAACAGCTGTTTTACCTGTTTGTCTATCACCAATAATTAATTCTCGTTGACCACGACCAATAGGAATCATCGCATCGATAGCTGTGATACCTGTTTGAATTGGTTCACAAACAGATTTACGTGTAATAATACCTGGTGCTACAGATTCGATTAATCTACTTTCTGTCGTAGCAATATCGCCTTTACCGTCAATTGGCTTAGCTAACGCATCCACAACACGTCCTAAGTAACCGTCACCCACAGGGATTTGAGCAATTTTTCCAGTAGCTTTTACGGAGCTACCTTCTAAAATTCCTCTTCCTTCACCCATTAATACCACACCAACGTTATCACTTTCTAAATTTAAAGCGATCCCGATTGTTTGATCTTCAAATTCTAAAAGCTCTCCAGCCATTACTTGATCAAGACCATATACACGAGCGATACCATCACCAATTTGTAGTACAGTACCAACGTTTGCTACTTGTACACCTTGGTCATATTTATCAATCTGTTGACGTATGATACTACTAATTTCATCAGGTCGAATATTTACCATATCAATGCTAGGATATTTTGATAACTAAAATGTTTATAATGAATATATTTAATTCGTTACTAAATATAACGTTTTAAAAACTTATACAACTGATGCACCTAAATAGGATGCCATTTGTTTTAACTGACCTTTAACACTATTGTCAATGATTTTTGAACCAATTTGTGCTACAAATCCACCTATTAGACTGTTATCTACAGATAACTTAAGTTTAATTTGGCTTGCCCCAGTCATAGATTTTAACTTTGCAGTTAAACTTTCTTCTTGAGCTGCTGTTATTTCTACCGAAGAAGTAACATACGCGATTTGGATAGAAGCTTTTTGATAAGCTAAATCCAGAGCTTTCTCCACTACTGCATCTAGATAAGAAATTCGCCCACGATCACATAGAACCATTAAAAATTTAATGATATTTTTGTTAACGTTATCTGCAAAAACAGATTTAATGATTTCTTTCTTTGCCGTAGCAGATAGAAGAGGATTAGATAGCGCTTTACGTAGATCAGCTGATTCAGATAAAACAGTCGATAGAGTATTTAAATCATTGATTAGTTTATCTAACGAGTCCTGGTTTACATCTAATAACGCTTCCGCGTAAGGCTGAGCTAGTTTAATATTTCTTGATGTCACAGTTGACCTCCTAATTGAGAAATATTCGTATCGATAAGTTTAGATTGTAATTTAGGCGTTAAGTAGTCTTTTAATTGCCCACTTACTCTTTCAATAGCTAAATTAGTAATGTGTTGCTGGATTTGCTTTTTGATTTGCACTTCAGCTTTTTCAATACTACTTTTCCCATTGTTAGTAAGACGTTCAATATCAAGCTTACCTTGAGCTAGAATTGTTTCTTTAACTTTTCGAGCAGTTGTTTCTGCTTCTTTTTTGATTTGATTGATTACAATTTGCGCCTCTGTAAGTTGTTTTTCAGCTTCGGTAAGCCTTTCAGTTGCTTGTTGTAAACGTTCTTCTGATTCTTGAATAGCTTCTGCAACTTTTTGTTGTCTCGATTCTAATGCGGATGTAAGGAAATTACGCCCTAAATACACTACTCCAGATAATAAAATAGCGATGTTAAGAACATTAGCTTCTAAGAAATTTGGGTTAAACCCAAATCCTTTACCAGAGGACAATTCAGCTATAAATAGAAAATCACTCATAATGTCCATGATTCACAAACTATATAATAATGTGTAGTATTCAATAACTTGAATACGAAATTAAGCATATTAAGAAGCAGTACCACTTAATAGTTTTGACTTGATTTGGTCGCTTAGAGTAGTTACTTGCTCTTCTAAAGCTTTTAAAGCTTTAGTTTTCTGAGAATTAAGCTGATTAGTTGCTTCACTCACTAATTGCTCTGTATCTTTTTGAGCTTGTTTAATCTCCATCGCCACTATATCTTGAGCTTCTTTTTGAGCAGAAGTTATAATGATTTGTGATTCTCGTCGTTCTTGTGCTAGATCTTGCTCATATTTCTTCGTAATTGCTTCTGCTTTAGATAACATTTCAGAAGCTTTAGTTAGATTATTACGAATGTATTCATCTCGTTCATCTAAAACTTTAGCTATAGGCTTATAAAATATAGCATTTAATACAAGCATTAATAAAAGAATCGTTACTGCCGTTAAAGGCAAAGTAGCATTAAAATCGAATAAGCCACCTTTTGATTCTGTACTAGCTGCTTGTAAAGCCAATAAGAATAAGGAATTTGTCATTGTAGGTATATTTTTCTAATTGACCCTTAAAAAAATTATTTTACTCAGTAACATAGTCATAATCTAGATTATGACTACGTTTACTAAAAAATATATTATCTTGTAAATTTCTTACGCTGTGAATGGGTTAGCGAATAGTAACGCTAAAGATACTACTAAACCGTAGATAGTTAGAGATTCCATGAATGCTAAAGATAAAAGTAGAGTACCACGAATTCTTCCCTCAGCTTCAGGTTGACGTGCGATACCTTCTACAGCTTGAGCAGCAGCAGTACCTTGACCAATACCAGGACCGATAGCTGCTAAACCTACAGCTAAACCAGATGCAACAACGGAAGCAGCAGAAACGATAGGATTCATAAAATTAGTTAATTGTTATATTTTTGGATTAATTAAAAGATTTCAGAAAATTAGTTAGTTTAATTCTATTCAATATAGTAGCTTAAAATTTCAATTTAAATATTTGAATAAATCAATAATTTAATGATGATCTTCTAAAGCTTCACCAATATAAGCTGCCGATAAAGTGGAGAAAATTAGAGCTTGAACAGAACTAGCAAATAAACCTAATGTCATAACTGGTAAAGGGATTAGAATCGGTACCAGTAAAGCAAATACGGAAACTACTAGTTCATCAGCTAATACGTTCCCGAAAAGACGGAAGCTTAGGGATAAAGGCTTCGTGAAATCCTCTAAAATATTAATTGGTAATAAAATAGGAGTCGGACTTACGTATCTACTAAAATACCCTAAACCTTTCTTGCTTAATCCAGCATAGAAATAAGACACTGAAGTTAATAGAGCTAAGGCAACAGTAACGTTAATATCATTTGTAGGGGCTGCTAATTCTCCTTCTGGAATTTGAATTAGTTTCCAAGGAATTAAAGCACCTGCCCAGTTACAACCAAAAATGAATAAAAATACAGTACTTACATACGGTACCCAAGGACGGTACTCTTCTTCTCCAATTTGGTTTTTAGCAATATCTTGCAAGAATTCATATGCATATTCCATGAAGTTTTGTAGACCTTCTGGAGTTTGTTTAAGATCTCTTGTTCCAATAGTTGCGAAGATTAATAATGCAGCTAATACTAACCACATTACTATGAAAACTTGACCATGTAGCTGAAAGCCAGCAACTTCCCAATATAAATGTTTTCCAACTTCTACTTCAGATAGGGAGTAGAAAGAGTCGAAAACACTAAGACTATTTTGATACATAAACTAATAAAAATTAAAACAGGTTTATATAGCTCAAAAGAAAAGTATATAACCAACTTCACATAAATAAATTATACCTTTCTAAGGTATAGTAAAGAAGACTTACTTGTATAACTTTTTGCTCTAGAATCTTTTAGAGGATGAATGATAAATCAACCAAACTCTCTTTTATGCACTCTTTTATACAAAAGAATATTAAGAGGGTTTGGTTGATTTCCTAGACGATTAGACAGAAAAATTTCTACAAAATATTTGATTTACCAAATATATATAAGTAATATCTTAATAGGTATTTACCCATTTACCATCTTTGCCACTTCATCTTCGAAGTTATCTTCGCGTTTCTCTAAACCTTCACCTAAGTTAAAACGTTCAAATCGGCGGATTTTAATATTTTCTCCTAACTTTGCAATATTCTGTTTTATCAATTCATCAATTGTAATATTAGAATCACGGATGAAAGCTTGGTCTAATAAAACCATCTCTTTTAGACGCTTTTGAATTCTTCCTTCTACGATTTTTTCTTTGATTTCTTTTGGTTTGTTAGCTAAATCGTCTTTAGCTAGCTCCGTTTGTTTTTCTTCCTCTGCAACTGATCTTGGAATGTCTTCTAAAGTGACAAACTGGACTGCTGGACAGGCAGCGATTTGCATAGCTACGTTACGCGCTAACTCTTGGAAATCTGCGTTTCTAGCTACAAAATCTGTTTCACAATTTAGTTCTACTATTACCCCGATCTTGCCCCCCATATGAATATAGGATTCAATTAAGCCTTCGCTTGCGATTCGACTCGCCTTTTTATTTGCTGATGCTAAACCTTTTTGTTTTAAACTCTCTATAGCCTTTTCTAAATCTCCATTAGCTTCTTGAAGAGCTTTTTTACAATCCATCATCCCTGCGGATGTTTTATCTCTTAGTTCTTTAACTGCTTTTGCAGAAATATCTACCATAATTTCCTCATAACTAGAAAGGTTATTAATTTTACGACCAATACTTTGGTTACGTGCCAGTGTAGAATTTTGTTAATTAAAATCTACGTTTCCTCTATTACCTTCACAAATGGAATCCGCTAATTTGCCAACAATTAATTTAATAGAGCGTATTGCATCATCGTTTCCTGGAATTGGAATATCTGTAAGGTCTGGATCACAATTACTATCTAGTAACGATATAATTGGAATCCCAAGTGTTATACATTCTTGAACGGCTGTACTTTCACGTTTTTGATCTACTATTATTACAAGATCTGGTAAACGTTTCATATTTTTGATGCCGTTCAGATTTTTACGTAATTTTTCAAGCTCACGTTTCAGTGTAGCTGTTTCTTTTTTCGGCAATTGGTCTAAATATCCACTTTCTTCTTTTTGTTCTAAATCCTTTAAACGTTCTACACGCGTTCGAATAGTGAACCAATTCGTTAAAATGCCACCCAACCATCTTTGGTTTACATAATGCGACCCACAACGTTCCGCTTCTTGAGCAATAACTGCAGCAGCTTGTCGTTTAGTTCCGACGAATAAGAATGTTTTTCCTTCTTCAGACGATTTACGAACGAACTCACAGGCTTGAGTTAATAATTGTGCTGTTTGAACTAGATCAATGATATGAATTCCATTTCTCTCAGCATATATATATGGAAACATTTTTGGATTCCAACGTCGAGACTGGTGGCCAAAATGCACACCAGCTTCTAACAACTCGGCTAAAGTAACAACCGCCATACTAATAATACCTCGCTTTAAATAACTTTTAGGTTGCACACAAAATAGATGATCTTTAAGATAAATTAAGTTGGAAAATCTTCTCTCATTTTAACAAAAGTGTTGGTTTTATTATCGAATAATTTATAATTTCGTGCTATGTTATCATCCAGAATAAAATCTTCCAAATCTTTCGTCTCTTCCGCGGCTTTATTATTTAGATAATATGCATAAGGCAAATCACTTTGTTTTTCTACATTAAGAGATCGAGAACTATCTAAATAGGCATTAAAGCCTGTACCAGCTGGTATTAGTCGACCAATGATTACATTTTCTTTCAATCCACGTAACCAATCAGCCTTACCTTCGATAGCAGCCTCTGTTAAAACACGAGTAGTTTCTTGGAAACTAGCTGCAGAGATAAAACTATCAGTATTAAGAGAAGCTTTAGTAATACCGAGTAAAACAGGTGAGTACGTTGCAGGCATTCCTCTAGTCAACGTCATTGCTTCATTAATATTATCAATTTGCTGTAATTCTACTAATTCCCCCGGTAATAGAGTTGTATCACCCCCATCTTCTACTCGGACTTTTGAAGTCATCTGTCTAACAATTACTTCAATGTGCTTATCGGCGATATCTACATTTTGAGATTGATAAACGTTTTGAACTTCATTAACTAAATAAAGTTGGACTTTCTGTAAGCTAAATTTTGCTGCATCATACAACGTGACTATACTTTTATAAAAGTTAAAGAAAATGACTAACATCTCATGAGGGTTTGGTGCTCCGTCAGTAATCGGAGACCCTAAAGAAACATTCTCTCCATTGGAAACTATTATTTTCTGTACTGGATTAAGCAGATATTCACTAATATGATCCGTATTTTCTATAATTTTAACTGAATTATACTCATCAAAATCATAATTAACATTTATTAGTCCAGGTCTTTGAGCTAGCTTACAGGCCTCTTTAGGTTTTCTAGCTTCTAAAATCTCTTCGATCTTAGGTAGACCTTGAACAATATCACCAGTTTTGGACCTTTCGAAAACCAGAATGGCTAAAACATCACCACGTTGTACAAGATCTTTATTTTTTACTTGTAATATACCTCCTGACGAGACCAAGTACGGGTATCCCGAGCGGATAATGATTTTTTCTTGATCCAAATAAACGATTTGCCCTGAATTCGCCGCAATAATATTATCTGCAATTTGATCTCCAGAACGAACTAAATCTCCTTCTGCGACTTGAGGAGTTAACCCGTTTAACAGAATTGTTTTTTCATGATTGTCAGTTGCAATTAAAAGCTTTCTAAAAGAGTTATTTGTATTTGTTATTGTTTTTACTTGTCCGCCAGATCGGCACAATAGTTTAGTCTGAGCGACAACTGTGTCGGGAAATATTTTTTGCCCTTCTTGTACTGCTAAAGTTGTATTTGTTAACTCTTTATTTATTTCACCAAAAGCATCTTGTTTAATCGGTAAATGCTCAAGAACGACTAATTGAAGTTTGCAATACTCTGTATTATTTATGGGAACGAATTCAACATCTGCGGATAAATGGGAAAATGGAGACTGTGTTTCTAGAACTAAATATGTTTTTACTAAATCAACACCTTTTATAGATTGGATTTTTTCCCCATCTTTAAATGGTAATTTTTTAACAACCTTTAATTTTATAGTATGTTCGGAATCATCAACAAAAGTCTGATCTAGATCATCTTCTTGATCTCCAATTTCGTATTTAATTATTGGCCTCACTAACAATTTATTCCCCTGAGAAGTCCGTAGACATTCCACAGACACATCTGTATCAGCTACAATCTCATCATAAATTAGCTCACCAGCTTGAACAATCATTTCTTCCTGAAACTGATCTTGCTCTTTCAGCGTAGTTTGAAGTAAAAAACCGGGTTTTATGCTTACATTATGAACAATACCATTATCTTCAGTAATTACTACATATCCTTCTGTATTGTTATAAACATCTTTAATAATCTCTGTCCCAACTGAGATGAAATCGCCTGATTTAACATTTAACAACGAAATATCTTTATTGATTTCGTGCGTTTCTTCCGGGATCCAAAGAATTGTTCCTGTACTTATAGTTTTATATGCATGTGCTGCTTTCAAAGATTCAGACTCTTCGTCTAGAAAATTTAAATTATGGTACCTAATAATACCTCCAGTTGGAGTTGTGTATCGAGAATCAATTCGCTCTGCTATAATTTGTGAATTTGAAATTTTATTACCTGGAGAGCATTGCATTAAAAATGTGTCTTGATTATCCAGTTCAAGACAATATGGTAAATCCGATTCTATTAGATTAGTAGTCGGCTTAACGATTGCGTTATTTAAAGTTACTGAAGCCGTAACTATTTCAATTTCATTGTCTTCAAATGGATCAAAATTGTTTAAGCGAACAATCCCCCCATAGTCACTCGTAACTTGGTTTACAGCCAGTACAGCATTTTTTTGTAAGAAATCAAATTCATTTACTATAATTTCGGATCCAGCAGGAATAGTATAGACTTCACCAGCTAAAATCCATAGCAACCCACCTTTAGAAGTACCAGTAGTCAAATTACCTTGTCTATCTGTTTTCTCTTCGATTGCTAAATCTTCAAAGTAAACTTCACCGGAACTTTCCGTAGATAAATCTTTTGTAACTCTCTCTGTGATGAGGTTACCTCTAGCGCTGATCTCTGCGATAACTTGATTTTTTTTGAACTGTTCATTGTCATTCAGAAATAGAATGCTACCCTGTTTTATCTCTAACTTAGATTGATGAGCTTGATAATCATATAAATTTAGCTGAAACCCTTCCTCGACTAGGAGAGCTTCTTCACCATGTCGAGTTCGAATTAACCTTATTCGAGCTGATTTTGGTAACCGTAAGACACCATCAAAAGGAGCTCGAATTTGTTCAGCAACTTCGCCCGTAAAAACCCCACCAGTGTGAAATGTTCTCATGGTCAATTGAGTTCCAGGTTCTCCGATGGATTGCGCTGCAATGATACCAATCGCCTCACCTAAATCGACAAGAGAGCCATGAGCTAGGTTCCAACCATAACAAAATTGACAGACTGAACGTGAAGCTTCACAAGTCAAAGGGGATCGAACTATAACGGATTTGATACCAGCGGAAACAATATTGGAAGCAGTATCAGAATCTAAATCTTGATTAATATGAGCAATAATGTTAGCCGTATCTGGAGAATAAAGTGTCTCAAATAAAACCCTCCCTAATAGTCTTTGTTCTAACGGAATTAAGACCTTATTTTTATCGAGCATATCCTTCAGTAGAATTCCACGACTAGTCCCACAATCAATTTCTCTAATTATTATATCCTGAGCTACATCTACCAATCTTCGTGTTAAATAACCCGAATCAGCAGTACGAAGAGCTGTATCTACTAAGCCTTTACGAGCCCCATAAGAAGAAATAATGTATTCAGTTGTCGTTAACCCTTCTCTAAAGTTACTTGTTATGGGAAGGTCAATAATTTGACCTTGAGGATCTGACATCAATCCTCGCATTCCAACTAGTTGTCGGACTTGAGAAATATTACCTCTAGCTCCTGAAAATGCCATCATGTAAACAGGATTTAAAGGATCTGTTTCTTTAAAATATTTTATAACTTCCTCTTTTAAAGAATCACTTGTATTATTCCATGTATCAATAACTTTTTGAAATCTTTCGACCGTGGTTATTTCACCTCGTTCGCATTTTTGCTCAGTAAATGTAATTTCCTCGTTTGCTTTGTTCAAAAGCCTTCTTTTTGTTGGAGGAACTTTTAAATCTTCTACACTCAACGAAATTCCAGCTTTTGTTGCATAATGAAATCCTAATTCTTTTAAGCGGTCTGCCATATATGAAGATCGGCCTGTACCATAATTACTAAAAGCCCAAGACATTAATTTTTTGAGTTCTTTTTTGTCTATGACTTTATTTGTAAACGTAGGTTTAGGAGGAACGAACAAATATTTTTCTTTCATAATTTCGGATTGAAATATTTGGAGTCTGTAGACCGATTATTCAATCGATCTAATTTGATATTAGTAAAGAATCCTGCAATACTTTATTAAATAAAATACGGCCGGGAGTTGATAAAATATATTGAACTAAACAATTACCTTGTAAGTCTTCTCTAATGATTTTACTTGTGTAAATTTTTAAGATACTCTCTTCTCCAACAGGTTGAACTTTAAGTAATTTTCCATCATCTTGAACAATCCCTTCAAATCGAACCCATACATATGAGTGAAGGTTAATCTTCTTTTGATCATAAGCTAATAATACATCGTCTAAAGTTGAGAAGTAGTATAAATATTTATTCTGTTGAGCAAAGTTTTCTGCTGTTAAATAATAACACCCTAAGACCATGTCTTGACTAGGCATAATTATCGGCTCTCCAGTTGCGGGAGAAAGAAAATTATATGGTGCTAACATTAAGAGTCGAGCTTCTGATTGAGCTTCTAAAGATAAAGGAATATGTACTGCCATTTGATCCCCATCGAAATCAGCATTAAAGGCAGGACAGACCAAGGGGTGTAATTTTATCGCTCTTCCTTCCACTAATATAGGTTCAAAAGCTTGAATTCCGAGACGATGTAGCGTAGGGGCTCGATTTAACAGAACCGGGTGGCCTTGCATGACTTCTTCTAAAACATCCCATACAATAGAATCATTTTTCTGAATCATCTTTTTTGCAGCCTTTATATTATTTACTAGACCTTGATGAATCAATCTGTGAATCACGAATGGTTGGAAGAGCTCTAAAGCCATTTCTCTAGGTAAACCACATTGATTTAATTGCAATTGTGGACCTACGACAATAACGGACCGGCCCGAATAATCGACACGTTTTCCAAGTAAATTTTGTCTGAATCTACCTTGTTTTCCTTCAATAATATCTGACAGAGATTTTAACGGTCTATTATTTGCACCAACGACCGTTCTACCCCGTCGTCCATTGTCAATTAACGCATCTACGGATTCTTGTAACATTCGTTTTTCATTACGAATAATAATTTCCGGGGCCAAAATTTCTTGTAGGCGGAGAAGTCTATTGTTTCGATTTAAAACCCGACGGTAAAGATCATTCAGATCCGAAGTAGCGAACCTACCTCCATCAAGTTGTACCATAGGTCTTAGATCTGGAGGTATCACAGGTAAGACTGTTAATATCATCCACGCGGGATCTGATCTTGTGGCAATAAAATTATCAATAACTCTTAATCGTTTAATAGCTTTATCCCTTTTAGTTCCTTTAGTCGATAGGACCTCCTCGCGAAGACTTTCCGCTTCTACTTCTAAATCAATATCTTTTAGTAATTTTTGTATAGCTTCAGCCCCAATGCCTACTTCTACTCCATAAAGTTCAGAATCTTCTTGATATAGTTGATCTTCAATCTCAATCCACTCATCTTCACTTAGTAATTTTTTGTATGTCAATGTGGGACAATTACCAGGTCGAGTAACAATATAAGAATTAAAATAAACTACTTGCTCGACATCTTTTAGTGAAATATCTAAGAGAATAGATATAAAACTAGGTAATCCTTTTAAATACCATACATGAGTCACTGCAGCAGCTAATTGGACATAACCCATTCGATGACGTCGAACTTTCGATTCCGCAACTTCTACCCCACATCTTTCACAAACAACCCCTTTATATCGAACACGTTTGTATTTGCCACAATGACATTCCCAATCTTTAATAGGTCCAAATATCCGTTCACAGAATAAGCCATCCATTTCGGGCTTGAGAGTTCGATAATTAATAGTCTCAGGTTTTGTTACTTCCCCTACAATTTGCCCATTGGGCAACGTTCTTTCACCCCATTTTTTTATTCGTTCTGGAGAAGCTAAATTAATTTTTACATAATCAAAATATTGTTCTAATTTAGGCATTGCGAAATATTTGTATAATATTTGTATTTAGAATTAAACAGGTTTAAATTAGATAATTTTTTAGATCTTCATTAGTGAGAGATTCATAAGTGGGTCTTGATGGGATCCTGCGACCTGTGTTATTGGACATAAGATCTACTTCTACACCACGTGTTTGTCCATCAGGAAGACTTTCAATTTTATAAGCTCCAATGTCTAAACATAAAGATTGTAACTCTCTCATTAATACTTTAAAGGATTCAGGGGTGCCCGGTCGCGGTATAGGTTTTCCTTTAACTATTGCATTTAATGTTTCATTTCTACCTTGCATATCATCTGATTTGACTGTTAGAAGTTCTTGTAACGTATAAGATGCTCCAAAGGCTTCAAGTGCCCAAACTTCCATTTCTCCCAATCTCTGGCCACCGTGTTGAGCTTTTCCACCTAAAGGTTGCTGAGTAACTAAAGAGTAAGGTCCTGTAGATCTAGCGTGGATCTTATCATCGACAAGATGAACTAGCTTTAACATATAAGATATTCCTAACATTACAGGGTTATCAAATCGTTCACCGGTTCTTCCATCAAAAACAGGGATTTTTCCAGGATGCTGTGAGTCAAAAATCCAATCTTTGTTGGATAAAGTCTTTGCTAAAGTCAACTTTTCATTAACCAACACTCGTGAAGCTTCGGCTCCATTCATTTCATCAAAAGGAATGATTTTAAAGCGTTGATTTAAATTCTCAGCCGCTAGTCCTAATAAGCATTCAAAAATCTGACCTACGTTCATTCGAGATGGAACCCCTAAAGGGTTAAGAACTAAATCGACAGGAGTCCCATCTGGAAGATAAGGCATATCTTGTCTTGGTAAAATCCTAGAAATAATACCTTTATTTCCATGGCGTCCAGCCATTTTGTCACCTACTTGAATTTTGCGACTTTGGGCTACATATACTCTAATAACTATATTAGCCCCAGTCGGTAACTCATCTCCTTTTTCTCTCGTAAATATTCGAACGTCTAAAATTCTTCCTCGACCACCATTTGGTACTCTAAGAGATGTGTCTCGAACATCTCGGGTTTTTTCTCCAAAGATAGCTCGTAATAGTTTTCCTTCAGGAGGTTGATCTGATTCTCCTTTAGGAGTTACTTTTCCAACAAGAATATCCCCAGATTCAACCCAGGAGCCAAGGGTAATGATACCATTGTCATCTAACTTTCGGAGAGCGTAGTCTCCTACATTTGGGAGCTCACGAGTAATTTCTTCTGACCCTAATTTTGTTTGGCGAGCTTCAATTTCGAATTTTTCAATATGCACTGAAGTATATACATCGTTGTACACTAACCGCTCACTAATCAGGAATGCATCTTCATAATTGTAACCTTCCCAAGGGAGGTAAGCTACAAGAATATTTTGTCCAAGAGCCAACTCTCCGCCCTCAGTAGCAGCACCATCAGCTAAAACTTGTCCTGCAACAACTTCCTCTCCTAACCAAACCGCTGGTCTTTGATTAATACAAGTATCTTGGTTGGAACGCTGATATTTTTGTAGAAAATATGAGACTTCATTACCTGATTTATCAGTGACACAGATCTCGTCCCCAGAAACATATGTTACTGTACCACTAGAGCAACTTACAGTAACCATTCCAGAATCTCGAGCTGCTTGAGCTTCTAACCCAGTACCTACTAATGGGCTTTCCGGGAATAGAAGAGGCACTGCTTGACGTTGCATATTTGATCCCATTAAAGCACGGTTTGCATCATCATGTTCTAGAAATGGGATCAATGAAGTTGCAATAGAAATTACCTGAATCGGAGAGACAGCAATGTAATCAATTTGTTCAGGTCTTGCTGTTGTAAATGCTTGTCTATATCTAACTGGAATTACATCACCTTTTATAGTATTATCAGAATTTAACGCTATGTCGCCTGGGGCGATCCACATATCATTTTCTTGATCTGCAGTCAAATATATAGGAGATGGTCCTTTTAAAACCTTGCCGTTCTCGACTTTATAAAAGGGAGTTTCAATGAAACCAAAAGAATTAATACGAGCATGGGTTGCTAACACACCTATTAGTCCAGCATTTGGTCCTTCTGGAGTCTCGATTGGGCAAATGCGACCATATTGACTTGGGTGGATATCTCGTACAGCAAAACCCGCTCGATCTCGGCTTAGACCTCCTGGTCCTAATGCACTTACCCTTCTTTTATGTGTTAGTTCAGCTAGAGGATTAGTTTGATCCATAAATTGAGATAATTGGCTAGAGCCAAAAAATTCCCGAATCGATGCAATAATTGGTTTGGGGTTGACTAATGTATTTGGAGTTAAGGTGTTTAAATCACAAATAGTCATACGCTCGCGTATAATTCTTTCCAAACGAGTTAATCCAACTCGAACTTGATTTTGTAACAATTCACCAATAGAACGTACTCTACGATTCCCTAGATGATCAATATCGTCTATTTCCCCTAGGTCAAATTTTAAGTTAATTAAATAATCTATAGCAGCTAATGCGTCTTGAGGTGTTAGAACTCGTATATTTTCGGGAATCGATAATCTTAACTTTTTATTGATCTTATAGCGACCAACTTTTCCTAAATCATACCTTTTAGGATCAAAAAATCTAGAATAAAGAATTTGTTGCCCTCCAGTCACACTGGCAGGTTCCCCAGGCCGTAATTTTGTATACATCTGAATTAAAGCTTCTTCAGTAGTATAGTTTCCTTCTACTCGAAAGCTTTTTTTCAAATAATCAGGGTTTTTTAAGCCATTATATATATCAGTATCACTTAAACCCATGGCTTTTAGGAAAACGTGAGCTGGTATTTTTCGAGTTTTATCTATTCGGACCCAAACTAAATCATTTTTATCCGTTTCAAATTTGATCCAAGCACCTCGATTAGAAATTAAGCTCGCGCTGTATGTCCTTCTCCCCTGCTTATCGGTATCTGCTTTATAATAAATTCCTGGACTTCTGACAATTTGGTTAACAATAACCCGTTCAGCACCGTTAATTATAAAAGTTCCTCTATCAGTCATTAAAGGTAAATCACCTATAAAAACTTCTTGCTCTTTTATAACACCGGTTTCTCTATTAATTAATCGTGCAGGTACATAAACTTGTACAGAGTAAGTGGCATCTCTCTTTTTGGATTCACTGATACTGTATTTAGGACATTTAAGCTTATAGTCATTTCCTAATAAATACAGTTCTAAATTTCCTGTGTAATCCGTTATAGGAGAAAAACTGTTTATCTCTTCTGCTAATCCCTCTTCTAAGAACCAGCAAAAACTGGCACGTTGAATTTCTACTAAATCCGGTAAAGCCGATGTAGAAAGTTTAGTGCTAGGCATTTGGGTTAGATCTCCTGTATGTAAAGTAATCTTTAGTTTAATAGAAGCGATGAAAAATGATAAATTTTATATATTGAATTTTAAAAAATTAAAAAAGCAATTTGAAATATATTAGAAAGCTATTAAAGTAACTTTCCTATGAAAACAAAAAAAGGTTCTATTATTTAAACGTATACGAAGAGTATTACACTAATAATAGAACAAGGTTAAGTAAACCCTTATTTAGTAGCCAATTTTAGAGCTTTAGCTAAGGAAGATTTTTTCGAAGCGGCAGTATTAGAGTGGATAACACCTTTTTGAACTGCTTTGTCGATTTTACTATATGTTAAAGATAACAGTTTTTCTACTGTTTCCCTATTAGTTGTATCTAAATTTTCTACAGCTAAAAGGCATTTTTTATAGATAGTTTTTATCGTGGACTTGTATGCTTTGTTGCGCAATCTATTACGCTCATTAATTTCAATACGTTTTTTCGCGGATTTATTATTTGCCATATAAACTTTGTCAAAAAATGTTTGATTGGAGGATATTTATCTTTTCTCTAAAAAATACGGTTTTATAACCACGCTAGACATTATAGCATTTTATTTTTTTTAGTAATACTTAAAGAATATTGTTACTTTTTTACCGGCATGAAAAATATAAATCGGGAATAAAAAACATTTTATTTTAGAAATTCTAATAAAATCCCCAAACAAAAGCTTACAATTTCCACAAATTTTAGGTATAGTGGATATGTTTATAATTAAAAAAGGGTCTCCTTTTTGACAACAATAATATACATTAACTGAATAAATGGCTAAAAGCAAAGGAGTTCGAGTTGTTGTAACTCTGGAATGTCGATCATCCGAGGGAGTATATAGATATACGACTACAAAAAACAGAAGAAATACTCCAAATAAATTAGAATTAAAAAAATATTGTCCGCTATCAAAAAAACACGAAGTTTTTAAAGAAATAAAATAAAACTAAAAAGAATACATGGTTATATATCGTCGTAAAGCTTCCCCTCTAAAACCAAATGAACCTATTGATTACAAAGACGTAGAATTATTAAGTAAATTCTTAACAGAGCAGGGAAAAATTTTACCTAGAAGATTAACAGGTTTAACTACTAAACAACAAACAAAACTGACTAAAGCAGTAAAACGAGCTAGAATTCTTTCTCTATTACCGTTTGTGAATCGAGAAGGATAAAAACTCCTATTGAAAACTCACTGAGATTTTCAATGGGAGTTTTTTATTTTTGATACCTATAAATTATTAAATTTTTTACCTGTTTCGTTTTTTTTGAATCAAATCAAAAGCTTGTATTTCATCATCTTCTAACCAAGAATCAAATTCTTTTATGAAAATACCACACTCGAAATCCTCTTTCACTTCTAATACGTCTTCTTTTAGCCTCTTAAGAGAGTCTAAACCCCCCTCATAAATAACCGTTTTATTTCGGACTACTTTTATATGGCATCCTTGAGTTAGTTTACCTTGTACAACTAAGGTCCCTGCCACAAAGCTCTTTCCTAAAGGGAAGATACTTTTTACTGTCGCGGACCCAATAGGATGTTCATCGTACTCTGGGCCAACGATTTCATCAATTAAGTCTTGAACATAATCGAATAAATCATAAATGACATTAGATTCTTTAATCGTGACGTTAGACCTTTTTGCAGCTCTTCGTGCTCCTGAAGCTAACGTAGTGTTAAATGCTAAAACCGTAGCATTACTTGTATCAGCGAAGTCGATATCTGTTTCAGTAATTTCCCCTGGGGAAGAATACAGTATTCGTATTTGTACTTTTGGATGAGAGAGTTTATATATACTATTTACAAGAGCTTCTACTGATCCCTGAATATCTGTTTTTATAATTAAATTGATTTTTCCTTTAACATCTATTTCTGAGACATTATATGTTTCGGTTAGGTTCTGTCCTAGATTTAAGTTTGCCTTTGAAGATTCTTGAGCCTCTTGTGCAATACTTTTAGCTTCTTTTTCATCATTGTATACAGAAAACGTGTCACCTGTATTAGGTGGCTTTGATAGTCCCCAAATTAGAACAGGTGATGACGGTTCCGCAGCTTCCAATTTATCCCCATTTGAATCAATAATTCCCCTCACTTTAGCGATGGCGTCACCCGCAACTAAGACATCTCCAATTTTTAAAGTTCCATTTTGTACTAATAAAGTTGCAATAGGGCCTTTTGTTCTATCGATATAGGATTCTAAAATAGTTCCTTGGGCTTGAGTATTCGGATTAGCAGTAAACTCAGAGACATCATCCAACAACACAATCATTTCTAATAAAGTGTCAATATTGGTCCCTTGTTTCGCACTAATAGGAACCATTAATGTGTCTCCCCCCCAACTTTCAGAAATTAAATTGTATTTAGCAAGCTCTTGCTTGATATTTTCAATATTGGCATCATCCTTGTCGATTTTGTTTATAGCTACTATCACTGGTACATTTGAGGACTGAATGTATTTAATTGCTTCTACAGTTTGAGGCCTTACACCGTCATCGGCAGCAACCACCAGAATAGCAATATCGGTTACTTGGATACCTCGAGATCGCATTCCTGAGAATGCCTCATGACCAGGAGTGTCTAAAAATACTAGTCTACGGCTAATATCTTTATACTCAATATCAACGTTGTACGCTCCTAATTTTTGTGTAATTCCACCCGATTCTTTTTTAGCTAATTGAGTTTTTCTAATTCTATCTAATAAACTTGTTTTTCCATGATCAACATGACCCATAATGGCAATCACAGGTGCGCGTTTTTCTAAGACTTCTCCCTCAATAGAATCAAACTCCAGTTTTTTAGTTTCTTCCTCTTCTGTAACAATGTTTATTTCGACATCGAATTCTTCTCCTACTAAAACGGCAGTTTTTATATCGATGACCTGGTTCATTGTGACTGAGATACCCTTAAAAAAAAGACTTCTTATAATATCTGTTTCAGGAACGACTAACAGCTCGGCCAACTCTTGAATTGTTAATGGTTTTGAAATAGATAGTGTTTCTGGCTTTTGAATAGGAGTTACGTCATTAGATTTTTTAGTACTAGCAGAATTATTTTTTTTCTTCTTTATATTAACCTTACCCTTTTGTTTGTTAGAGTTGGCTTTTACGGGAGATTGATTAGAATTTGGTTTACCAGGACGCTGTAAAGATAAAGAAGAAACATCTGGATTATTTGAGATCTCAGTGTTTATCTCATTAATAGAATCATATTCCTCTTCGAAGTCAACCTTGGATCGGAATTTTTTCTTAAGTTTTCCTTTAGATTTCCCAGTTTCGTTTTCTTTAATACTCTCTTTTTCCGATTTTTTAGTCTTTTTATCTACCTTCGGAAATGGTTTTGATAGCAAGGTAACACCAATATCTGACTCAGCGGAGAATTGATAATCGGTTTTAGCTTCCGGAATCGGAGTTGAAAAATTAGCCTTGTTGTCCTCTGAACTTATCATCAGAGGGTTTGATAATTGCAAAATCGACTCATTTTTATATTTAGAATCATTCATAGATGGTTAACCTATAACTCGATATGTTTTATATTTTATTTTTTGCTGTAAAGGTTTTAACCTTCGGATTTATAAAGCTTTTAGGACAATGATAAACAATACGGGAAAGTCAGTAGATTATATAAAAAGCAAATAAAGACTCGTTTTTGAGGTTAGTGTTACGAGTTTGTAAATATAAGCACTTATTTAAATACTATGCTTAAATATTAGTATCTTTACATTCAAATTTAACAATAGATTTGAATTAACATAAATTATAAGTCAATAATTCACTATTATGCCTAGATTTCAGAAAAATGATAATTTTATTGATAAAACATTTACTATTCTAGCAGATATTGTACTAAAAGTATTGCCAGCCAGCAAACAGGAAAAAGAAGCTTTTTCTTATTATAGAGATGGAATGTCAGCTCAATCAGAAGGAGAATATGCGGAGGCCTTAGAAAATTATTATGAAGCTTTAAGACTCGAAGAAGATCCTTATGATCGAAGCTATATTCTGTACAATATTGGGTTAATATATGCTAGTAATGGAGAGTATATAAAAGCTTTAGAATATTATCACCAAGCCCTGGATTTAAATTCAAGATTACCCCCAGCGTTGAACAACATCGCGGTAATTTATCATTATCAAGGGGTAAAAGCTTCGGAGAAAAAAGATCTCGAAACTGCGCGTAGTATGTTCGACAAAGCAGGCGAATATTGGAAACAAGCAATTAGGTTAGCCCCAAATAACTATATTGAAGCTCAGAATTGGTTGAAAACGACAGGAAGAATGACCGGGGATAGTCTTAGTTAAAAAAATCTAGGTTTTTAAGTGATTAAAACAAATCATAATAAGATGATAGTAATATTTTTCGAATTGGATTATGTGCATTTGAGCAAATAACGACTTTATTTAACATAAAGCATGTAAAGGAATATTCTACAATGTTATAAGATCTAAATTAAACATTTATTACGAAACTATTTGATCATTGTCTATTCAAGAAACTTATATCTATATGGTTAACACTGCAACAAACACTGGTTTCATTACTCAAATTATTGGTCCTGTTGTTGATATTGAATTCCCAAGTGGAAAACTACCAAAAATCTATAACGCTGTTGTTGTTGGTGAAGGGGATTCATCAGTAACTTGTGAGGTACAACAACTATTAGGGAACAACAGAGTTAGAGCTGTATCTATGACATCTACAGATGGTCTGAAAAGAGGTATGTCTGTACTTGATAAGGAAGCTCCTATTAGTGTTCCTGTTGGTAAATCAACTTTAGGTCGTATTTTCAACGTTTTAGGTGTACCTGTAGACGAAATGGGTGAAGTTTCTTCAGGCGAAACTCTTCCAATTCACAGAGGGTCTCCTTCCTTCACTCAACTAGATACTAAACCATCTATTTTTGAGACAGGTATTAAAGTTGTGGATCTTTTAGCTCCATACCGTAGAGGTGGGAAAATTGGTTTATTCGGTGGTGCTGGTGTAGGTAAAACTGTACTGATCATGGAATTAATCAACAATATCGCTAAAGCACATGGTGGTGTGTCTGTGTTTGGTGGTGTAGGTGAAAGAACACGTGAAGGAAATGACTTATACATGGAGATGAAAGAGTCTAAAGTTATCAATGAGAATAACCTTTCCGAATCGAAAGTGGCACTTTGTTATGGACAAATGAATGAACCTCCTGGGGCTCGTATGAGAGTAGGATTAACTGCTTTAACTATGGCTGAGTACTTCAGAGATGTTAACAAGCAAGATGTACTTTTATTCATTGATAATATCTTCAGATTTGTACAAGCAGGTTCTGAAGTATCAGCATTATTAGGACGTATGCCTTCTGCGGTAGGATACCAACCTACATTAGCTACAGAGATGGGTGGACTTCAAGAAAGAATTACTTCTACATTAGAAGGTTCCATTACTTCTATTCAAGCTGTATACGTTCCAGCGGACGATTTAACGGATCCAGCTCCAGCAACAACGTTCTCTCACTTAGATGCTACAACAGTATTATCAAGAAACCTAGCATCTAAAGGTATTTACCCTGCAGTAGACCCACTAGATTCTACATCTACTATGTTACAACTGTCAATCGTAGGTGAAGAGCACTATGCTACTGCGCAAAATGTAAAAGAAACTCTACAAAGATACAAAGAGTTACAAGATATTATTGCGATTTTAGGTTTAGATGAACTTTCTGAAGAAGATAGACTAACTGTTGCACGTGCAAGAAAAGTAGAACGTTTCTTATCTCAACCATTCTTCGTAGCAGAAATCTTTACAGGTTCTCCTGGTAAGTACGTATCTCTAGCAGATTGTATTAAAGGTTTTAACATGATCTTAAATGGTGAATTAGATGAATTACCAGAACAAGCTTTCTACCTTGTAGGTAATATTGACGAAGCTATTGAGAAGGCAAACAGCTTGAAAGGGTAAGGTAAAAATATGGCTTTACATATTAGCATAATCGCTCCAGATAGAACTGTTTGGGATGCAAACGCTGAGGAGGTAATTCTTCCAAGTAGTACTGGTCAATTAGGTATTTTACGTGGTCACGCTCCTCTTTTAACTGCACTTGATGTTGGAGTTATGCGAGTACGTATCGACAAGGATTGGACACCGATTGTTCTTATGGGTGGATTTGCTGAAGTAGAAAACGATGAGTTAACTATTTTGGTAAATGGCGCAGAAGAAGGGTCAAAAATCAACAAAGCAGAAGCGGAAAAAGATCTTGAAGACATGACGGTTCGTTTCAACGAAGCTGTTACTAGTAAAGAAAAAATTGAAGCTACTCAAAATTTACGTCGAGCGAGAGCAAGAGTTCAGGCTGCTACAGCGTAAACTTGACACAATCGTATAGTAACGATTATATAAACTAAACTTTTTGTTTAGTTTATATAATCCATTCCTATCTGATAATTATTTTTTAAATTCTATTACTTCTATAATGAAAGATATAAATTAAAGTATAAATATAGCCACTTTTCAGTATTTAAGTATCTAATTATGAATATAGTAAAAAAAAACTAATAAAGTAATTAATATTTAAAAAGATAGACAAAAAATCATTCAAACTATGTCAGAAAAATTAGATTATACAAAGAATGAAGGATTAATTCCGTATTCAGTAAACTTCAAACAAAGTGAATCGGAAATGTCCCTCTCTGAACATTTAGAAGAGTTAAGACAACGCACCTTTTGGTCCATAGGCTCTTTAATTATAAGTGTTATTGGGTGTTTAATTAGTGTAAAAACAATAGTAAAACTATTACAAGAACCTGCTACTGGGATAAAATTTCTTCAATTTGCTCCTGGGGAATATTTTTTTGCTTCATTAAAAGTAGCGACATATAGCGGTGTCTTATTGAGTAGCCCTTTTATAATTTATCAAATCACATTATTTGTGTTGCCTGGGATGACCTCAAATGAGCGAAAAACTATTTTACCTATGGCTTTAAGTTCATTAATTCTATTTGTTCTTGGATTAGTTTTCGGATATTTATTAATTGCCCCTGCAGCCTTAAATTTTTTTATCAACTATGGTTCCGAAGTAGTAGAGCCCTTTTGGTCTTTTGAACAATATTTTGAGTTTATAATTGCCCTACTATTCAGTACTGCTATTGCGTTTCAATTGCCAATTATTCAAATTTTATTGGGATTGTTAAGAATAGTCTCAGGGAACACAATGCTTTCTATATGGAGATACGTTATACTAGGGTCGACGGTCATCGGAGCAGTGTTAACGCCCTCTGTGGACCCTCTAACTCAAATAATAATGTCTTCGATAGTCCTAGTTTTATATTTTGGAGGAGCTAGTATAGTTTTATTCATCGATAAAAGTAGGGAAAATATTAATTACGAAACGAAAATTTAAGTTAAAATACAAATAGATAAGATAACATATTTTGTATCTAGAAATTTAAGAAACATGTTGTGAAAAGTTTAGTACATAAAACCTAAATTATTAGCAGTCTGTACGGCAGGTAACAATGCTTCATAAATTATCATAAAATGATCTAGAAAGTAATCACACTATATATTTTTTCAGTATAAGTGAAATCAAACTGAAAAACATAACTTAAACATATCCTTCACGAATTAGTCTAAAGAATAATGAGAAACAATTACTTAAACGATTTAATTAAAAGATTAAAATCTACTGCATTTATTCTAAGCGCGTTTGCTTGTATTGCTTTACCTTCAACTAGTGAAGCCTTTCCAGTATATGCTCAACAAGCTTATGAAAATCCACGAGAAGCTACAGGTAGAATAGTTTGTGCGAACTGTCATTTAGCACAAAAACCGGTTGAAATTGAAGTACCGCAAGGTGTACTTCCAGACAGCGTATTCGAAGTGGTTGTAGAAATTCCTTATGAAAAAGGTCTACAACAAGTAGTAGGTACAGGGGCAAAGGGTCCTCTGCAAGTTGGATCAGTATTGATTTTACCAGAAGGATTTGGGTTAGCGCCTAAAGAAAGATTAACACCAGAATTAATAGAAAAAACTAAAGGAGTTGCAATTGCTCCATATAGCGATTCCAAACAAAACATTCTAGTTGTTGGTCCGATTCAGGGTGACACTAATCAAACAATTGTTTTCCCTATCCTGGCACCAAACCCAGCGGATAACAAAACTGTTCACTTTATCAAATACCCAATCTATGTAGGTGCTAACCGAGGCCGTGGACAAATTAATCCTACTGGAGATAAGAGTAACAACACTGTATATACATCCCCAGCAGATGGTCAAGTAACTACGATTACAACTACTCCTGAAGGTTACACGTTAGCAATCAGAGGTAAAGGTGGTGATACTATTGAAACAAAAATACCGAAAGGTCCAAGTTTACTAGTTAAACAAGGCGAGAAAGTAACAGCAGATCAACCATTAACTAATGATCCTAACGTAGGTGGATTTGGACAAGGGGAAACAGAAATTGTACTACAGAGTCCAGCACGAGTTAAAGGTATGATTGCTTTCTTCTTTACTGTAATCTTTGCACAAATCATGTTAGTTCTTAAGAAGAAACAATTTGAGAAAGTTCAATTAGCAGAGATGAATTTCTAATTCTTAATGCTAACCTTAAGATGAATTTATAAAGTTTATTTATAAATTCATCCTAAGAAAAAAGGTACAAAAAACAAATATGTATGTATGTGTATACAATAGAATATATATAATCAATATCAGTACTATAAAATACTAATATTAAGATTACATATAATCTATTATTCCCGATGGAGGTAAATAGTACAAAATTTTAAATTTATTTATTTTTTATAGACTCTACCACTTTTTGAAAAGATGCTTTATCAGATACTGCCATTTGGGCTAACATTTTTCTATTAAGAGCTATATTTGATTTTTTTAATGAACTAATTAACGTGTTATATTTCAGTCCTTCTATTCTCGCAGCCGCATTAATTCTAGTTATCCATAAACTACGAAACTCACGCTTTTTTCTTTTTCTACCCACATAAGCATAGCGAAGCGCTTTCATAACCTGTTGGTTAGCGATTCTAAATAATTTAGAGCTACTCCCTCTAAAGCCTTTTGCTAAAGATAATATTTTATTGCGTCGCTTTCTGGCAACATTTCCTCTTTTGACTCTAGCCATAATTATATTCTCCTACTAATATTTTCTTTGTTTAATTTAGGTTCAATTGGAATGATTAAAGGTATGGCATCATGCTTCTTAAACATTGAGAATCACCCCAACAAACAACTAGCTTTTGTGATAAAGCTCTTTTACGCTTAGTAGATTTTCCTTCTAATAAGTGACCTTTAAATGCTCTTTTACGGATGAATAAACCACTACGTGTTTTTTTAAAACGTTTTTGAGCTGCACGACATGTTTTAATTTTTGGCATATAGTAAATATTGATTATTCTTCAAATAATTTTCTTCTTATATAAGAGTATGTCTTATTCCCAATAAGTATAGCTTATTATCGAAAAATGTAAATACAGCCAGTATAAGACTGCATTTAATTTTATAGATAATAAGCCAATATCCCCATATAAAATCTTTTAATTTACTTTAGATGGAGTAGAATTTAAAAACCTGCCAAATCCATTGATATAGTTCATTACAATTCGAATAGCGATTTTTAGGAAACTAGCTTCCAGTTCTTGGAACATTTTCATGTTTAAGCTGAATGCGACATTTGCTTCCGCTACTATTTGTTCAGATCCTTCTGCAGTCACAGGAAGTGCATCTAATGCAGCTTTATAAGAATTCTTAAAAGCTTGTTCATCTTCAATTTGATTGAATTCATAAAATGCTAACCCTTTTGTAGATTGCAGATTCATTGCCCGTTGAGCAATCTTCTTTAAAATTTGCCCACCTGATAAATCTCCCAGATATCGAGTATAAGCATGCGCGACCAATAAATCTGGACGTTTTTCACTTAACTCTTTTATTCTATTAATATATAATTGTGTTGATTCAGAGGGTACTAAAGTATCAATCCAGTCATCACCGTAGTAAAAAGCTAAATCTTCTTTTAAACTTTCTGTACGATTTAATTCTGGAAAATAAATAGGCTTTAAAAATTCATTATCTTTATTTTTTTCCATAGCTTCTTCTAGCGAAAGATATACAAAATACAGATTCGCAAGCATGTGGCTATAAGAAGTTTTATCGATAATTCCGCCTAAAAAAGATTTGACGAAGCTAACATTTTCAGCCATACTGTGAGCTTTACTTGTTCCTTCGCGTAATTGTATTGTTAGGTTACTTGTCATATGTGTATTCAAGTTAATTTAAACATTAGATAGTAATCATTTTATCATTTAAAAACTAAAGAGTTCATTATTGCGTAATAACATATAGATACATTGAACAAAACTGATTAGAAAGAGGTAAGTTTTAATCTAACTACTTTACATTAATACATTTAACTTAGAAAACATCTAGTTGGGTGTAACAGCTTGAGTGGAGACGTTATTTAAAAAGATTATAAAGAAATAACGAATTAATAATGGTTAATTGTATGTAGTATAATGTTATACTAACTGTATACAAAGGTTAAAATCAAAAACCTGCAAAAATACACTACGAATAATTTATTCACTAAATAAACGAACCAGTTAAATAATACTCAATTTATGAACATAATAACTTTAGGATGGTCTTCCTTAATGGTAGTTTTCTCATTTTCTTTAGCTTTAGTTGTTTGGGGTAGAAACGGCTTCTAAACCTTAAAGAAGATATATCCTGCAAGGCACAGTAATTTAAAAATAAAATTATATATTCAGTAAATAATATGGGAAATGAAATCATAGATGCTGCATTAGTTTGTTTCATCATCACGTTAGTAGGTTTAGCAGTAGGATTTGCGTTACTTAAATTCCAAGGTGATTAATGCTTTATTAGTTCATTAAGCTTAGAATTTAAGAGGGGTTAGGAAACTATTGCAACCTATTCCCCTACTTTATATAAATAATAAAAACTTTGGATTGATAAAAATAATGATACAAGTTGTTTGGACATTTACTTCGATTGCATTAATTTTTGCAATTATGATCCATAACCCTAAATCGAAAGGGATGGGTGGTCAAAATCAATTATTTGCTAGCACTAGAAGTGCTGAAGCTAACCTCAATAAAGTAACTTGGGGACTTATCGGTACTTTTTTTTCTTTAACTACTTATCTAGCTATCTATAATCGGATTGACTAGACAGAATTATTTAAATAAAATGAATACTCCAACATCCGAATGCCCTGTTCCTGTAGAACAACGGCCAATGAATGAATATATTAGTTTAAAAGAATCTACATTTTTTACCTGGACTACTGAAAAATTTGAAGACTATTTTAAAAAAAGTCTAATTCTTACTGGGGTAATATACAGCTTAACTGCACTAATCATTATGGCTAGTTTCGTGACTTCAGAAACAAAAGTAAACATAATACTCTATACGGTCTCTTTTGGCACTTTTTTCGTAGCTTTGATATTTTTAAGAGTGTACTTAGGATGGATATACGTATATGAAAGATTAGTAAAAGCTACAATAAGTTATGAGGAATCCGGTTGGTATGATGGCCAAATATGGATAAAAACTCCAGAGGTTTTGATACAAGACAAATTGTTAGCAACTTATGAACTCTTGCCAACAATTAACCGAATTAAAAATAGTTTAATTATTTGCCTGATAATCATTGCATGTAGCATTTTTTATTTAAATTACAGTAGATAACTTACTAATACAAAATCTCTGAATAAGGTAGAAAAATAAAAAGCGAAATGATAAGATTATAATCAGTAAATTATATGACGCGGGGTAGAGCAGTCTGGTAGCTCGTCGGGCTCATAACCCGAAGGTCAGTGGTTCAAATCCACTCTCCGCTATAAAAAAGTATTTAAAGTAGGTTAAACGGGAATTTTATGTTAATATATTGATATAGTAAAAGTATAGAATGACTATATGAGCGAAACATTAAATTTACAAATCCCTTCACCTACGTTTGAAGGTAGCACAGGAGGCTGGCTACGTGCAGCTGAGGTTGAAGAAAAATACGCTATTACTTGGACAAGTGCAAAAGAGCAAGTGTTCGAAATGCCTACTGGTGGGGCAGCTATTATGAGAAAAGGTGAAAACCTATTATATTTAGCGAGAAAAGAACAATGTTTAGCTTTAGCAACCCAAGTAAAAAATTCTTTTAAAATTCTAGATTACAAAATCTATAGAATCTTCCCTAGTGGAGAGGTACAATATCTACACCCTAAAGATGGAGTATTCCCTGAAAAAGTGAACGAAGGTCGTGTTGGAGTAGGTAATGTTTCTCACTCTATTGGGAAAAACTTAAATCCTGCTCAAATTAAGTTTACAAATAAAGACTTTAGCGATTAGAATATAATTATCTATGCAAAGATCAGTCTTTGCATAGGTAAGATGGAGAGATGGCAGAGCTGGTCTAATGCACCTGATTTGAAATCAGGAGAAACTTTGCGGTTTCCGTGGGTTCGAATCCCACTTTCTCCTTTTTTAAGTCTTTTAAGGATTGAAAAATTTATTATCAATTTCATTAAAGAACATTAACCTCTTTCTTATTCAATTTTTTATTGAGTTCATCTCCTTTCAATTCGTGTATTGGAGATAGACTACATAATTTATCCCAAAATATAAAACTCTAACAAAAACATACGAAGCGGGTGACGCGATTCGAACGCGCGACATCAACCTTGGCAAGGTTGCGCTCTACCACTGAGCTACACCCGCTATTTTCATTTACAAACATATCATAAGAAAAATATGTTTTTCTGTCAAGTATAAGTATTAGATAAATAGTAGAACTACTTACCTAATACCTTTTTCAATTAGTTCAACTAATTAAAGTACGAACGAATTGAATGCAGCAATAACAATTACTAATCCAAACCAAAGCCCTGATGCAGTATATACAAGACCTTTAGATTTCTCCCATTCACCAGGGGAAACTAAAATAACAGGAACACCAACAACAAGTGCAAAAGATAAAAGGATTAACAAACTAACAAGTAATTGCAGAAGAACAACCATATTCTTTTCCTCAACTATAAAATTTAAATACTCGTAAACCAGACCTTTTTTTAAAAAAATTATCGAAACAATTTGGTTAAAAAAGGATGTATCTATTACATGTTATACTATGTGGTTTTATTTTTTGCGATTATTTAATAATAATAAATAGAAGTCGTTAAGTGGGATATAAGATCCAGTATCAAAACTAAGCATCTGGCCTAGGAAAAATAAAAACAAATCTAAATCTTAATTAACTTTAAGTTAAAGTATATTGTAAACTATCTAATAAGCATGATTAGAATTACTAAATATAATATAGTATTTCTATCTAGTTTTTGAAATACAAACATTTTTTCCTCACATCGAGGATTATAAAAATATGGAAGGAATTTTATTATTAGCTAAATTACCAGAAGCATACGCAATTTTTAAACCAATTATAGACGTAGCTCCCGTTATTCCGGTATTCTTTCTACTTTTAGCTTTCGTTTGGCAAGCGGCCGTTGGATTTAGATAATCAGAAAGTTTGAAGTACCTAAAAATAAATAAGTACTTCAAACTTTTTATTTATTCTAAAATTTAAAACTTTTCTACATTCAATATGTGTAAAAAAAGAATAAGAATTTTTTAAATAGCGAAAATCGAAGCTAGAAAGATAATCAAATATTATATGTAATATACTTATTATGTGGATTACAAAAATAGCTTTCATATTTAGTTATTAAGTATAGCCACGTACACTAATGGTATTCCATTAGATTGATTAAAAACTGTAATTCGTTAATATTAAATAAAAATGATAGAACCTCTTTTATTTGGAATAGTGTTAGGCCTTATCCCTGTAACATTAGCTGGTCTTTTTGTAGCAGCATATCTACAATACCGAAGAGGAAATCAATTTGGTTTATAAAAACTGAAATAAGTGGCAAAAACTTTGTCACTTATTTCAGTTTTTATTATTTAGCTTTTTATCTTTTGTTACCAACTAGATTTCTTAACCCCTGGTAATAAACACTGATGTGCCATTTCACGTAGAACATGTCGAGATAATCCAAAATCTCTATAATAACCGCGACTTCTCCCAGTCATCCAACAACGGTTTCTTAATCTTACGGGTAAAGCGTTTTTGGGGATTTTATCCAACTTTTGATATAAATCTAACTTTTCTTGATAAGATTGCGAATTTTTGATCGACTTTTTTAATTCAATTCTTTTTGTTTCATATTTAGTTACTAATCTTTGGCGCTTCTTTTCACGCTCTATCATACTTTTCTTAGCCATAAATTTTAAATATTATTATTGTTAGGTTGTTGTGTATATAATACCATCTATTTCCAAATTGTTCTTTATTTTATTAGAAAAAATACAACCAAAGATATGAAAATATCTTTGGTTGTATGATTTGCTAAAGCTTACTTAAAAAGATAAAATGGGAACTTAATTACCCAAATTTTCCTGTTGTAGAAGCGATAACGAAAGCTGCGTAAGTGAATACATATCCTACTGAGAAGTGGATTAATCCAACTAAACGAGCTTGAACAATGGATAATGCAACTGGCTTATCTTTCCAACGTACTAAGTTAGCTAATGGAGTTCTCTCATGAGCCCATACTAACGTTTCGATTAGTTCTTGCCAGTAACCTCTCCAAGAGATTAAGAACATGAAACCTGTCGCCCAAATTAAGTGACCGAATAAGAACATCCATGCCCAAACCGCTAGACTATTCATTCCAAACGGATTATAACCATTGATTAATGGAGATGAATTTAACCATAGGTAATCACGTAACCAACCCATAATGTATGTTGAAGATTCGTTGAATTGACCTGCGTTGCCTTGCCAGATTGTTACATGTTTCCAGTGCCAGTAGAATGTTACCCAACCAATTGTGTTTAACATCCAGAACATAGATAGATAGAATGCGTCCCATGCAGAAATATCACATGTACCGCCTCTTCCTGGTCCATCACATGGGAAGCTGTAACCGAAATCTTTCTTATCTGGCATTAATTTTGATCCTCGAGCATCTAAAGCACCCTTAACCAGGATTAATGCTGTTGTATGTAAACCAAGTGCAATGGCGTGATGCACTAAGAAATCTCCCGGTCCAATAGGTAAGAATAAGGAGTTAGATCCATCGTTAATTGCATCTAACCATCCAGGTAACCAAATGTTACTACCTGCATTCTTTGCTAAACTATCTGTAGAAGATAATAGAACATCAAATCCATATAAGGCTTTACCAGAAGAAGCTTGGATCCATTGTGCAAAAACAGGTTCTACAAGAATCTGTTTTTCTGGTGTACCAAAAGCTACAACTACATCGTTGTGGATGTATAAACCTAATGTATGGAAACCTACAAATAGAGAAACCCAACTTAAGTGAGAGATAATAGCTTCTTTATGCTCAAGCATTCTTGCTAGAACATTATTTTTATTTTGCTCTGGATCGTAGTCTCTTACAAAGAAAATAGCTCCATGAGCAAAAGCTCCAACCATTAAGAAACCAGCTATGTACTGATGATGAGTGTATAGAGCAGCTTGTGTTGTGTAATCTTTAGCAATAAAAGCATACGATGGTAAAGCATACATATGTTGAGCTACTAAAGAAGTAATAACACCAATCGAAGCTAAAGCTAAACCTAATTGGAAATGCAGGGAGTTAGTAATTGTTTCAAATAACCCTTTGTGACCTGCACCTAAACGACCCCCAGGTGGACGGTGTGCGTCAACGATTTCTTTTAGACTATGACCGATACCCCAGTTAGTACGATACATATGACCAGCAAAGATAAATACTACACCAATCGCTAGATGATGATGTGCAATATCAGTTAGCCATAAAGCTTGTGTTTGTGGGTGGAAACCACCTAAGAAAGTTAAGATCGCTGTTCCAGATCCTTCACTAGTACCAAAGATATGGTTAACAGTATCAGGAGATGATGCGTATTGACTCCAATTACCACTAAAGAATGGTGCTAAACCATCGGGGTGTGGAAGTGTTTTTGTGAAGTTATCCCAACCAACGTGTTGTCCTCTAGCTTCAGGAATAGCTATGTGGATTAGATGTCCGGACCATGCTAAAGAACTGAAACCGAATAGACCAGATAAGTGGTGATTTAGACGAGATTCATTATTTTTAAACCAAGATAGACCTGGACGGAATTTTGGTTGTAAATGTAACCAACCAGCAAATAAAAACACACCAGATAATAGTAATAAGAACAATGATCCTCCATAAAGATCGTTGTTCGTTCTCATTCCTATTGTGTACCACCAGTGATATACTCCAGAAGTTGCAATATTTACAGGGTAGAATACACCACCTTTTGTGAATGCTTTAACAGCAGGTTGACCAAAATGAGGATCCCAAATAGCATGAGCTATTGGTTTAACTTTTAACGGGTTTAATACCCATTGTTCAAAATTACCTTGCCATGCAACGTGGAATAAATTCCCTGATGTCCATAGGAATATAATAGCTAAATGGCCAAAATGCGATGCGAAAATCTTTTGATAAAGATTTTCTTCTGTCATACCGTCATGACTCTCAAAGTCATGAGCTGTTGCAAGTCCAAACCAGATCCTTCTTGTAGCCGGATCTTGTGCAAGGGCTTGACTAAATTTAGGAAACTTTGTTGCCATAATTCTTCCTTGTTATTCTTTATCCTACCGAAATAATTCTTGCTAAGAAGAACGCCCAAGTTGTACCAATACCTCCTAAAAGGTAATGTGCTAAACCTACTGCACGTCCTTGAGTAATACTTAACGCTCTCGGTTGAATTGCCGGAGCAAAGTTTAATTTGTTATGAGCCCAAACAATCGATTCGATTAATTCTTGCCAGTATCCACGACCACTAAATAAGAACATTAAACTAAATGCCCAGATAAAGTGCGCGCCTAGGAAAATTAGACCATACGCAGATAAAGAAGAACCATAAGATTGGATTACTTGAGAAGCTTGTGCCCAAAGGAAATCTCTTAACCAACCATTAATAGTAATTGCACTTTGCGCAAAATTACCACCGGTGATGTGAGTGATTTTACCGTCAGCTTGAACAGTTCCCCATACGTCGGATTGCATTTTCCAACTGAAGTGGAAAATTACTACAGAGATACAATTGTACATCCAGAATAATCCTAAGAATACAGAGTCCCAAGCAGAACTTTGACAAGTACCACCTCTACCCGGTCCATCACAAGGGAATCTAAAACCTAGATTTGCTTTGTCAGGAATTAATCGAGAGTTTCTTGCAAATAGAACACCTTTTAAAAGAATTAATACAGTTACGTGGATAGTAAATGCATGAATATGGTGTACCATGAAATCTGCTGTCCCTAATGAGATTGGCATCATAGCTACTTTGTTCCCTACTGTAACAGCGTCTCCACCAAAAGCGTAACTAGCTGTAGCTAACGCATTTGGAGTTGTGTTACCAGGTGCAACTGTATGGATATTTTGAACCCATTGTGCAAATACAGGCTTAAGTTGTATCGCCGTATCTGAGAACATATCTTGTGTTCTACCTAAAGCTCGCATTGTATCGTTATGAATATATAATCCAAAACTGTGGAACCCTAAGAAGATACAAATCCAATTTAAGTGAGAAATGATTGCATCTCTATGTCTAATAACACGATCTAATAAGTTATTATAGTTTTGAGCAGGATTATAATCTCGAACCATAAAAATACCAGCGTGAGCAGCAGCACCACATACACAGAATCCACCAATCCACATATGGTGAGTGAATATAGATAATTGTGTTGGGTAGTCCGTTGCAATGTAAGGGTACGGTGGCATTGCGTACATGTGGTGAGCAATTATTATACTTAATGACCCTAACATCGCCAGGTTAATAGCTAGTTGAGCATGCCAAGAAGTAGTTAAAATTTCATACAAGCCTTTATGACCTTCACCAGTGAAAGGACCTTTATGAGCTTCTAGAATTTCTTTCATACTGTGACCGATACCCCAATTAGTACGGTACATATGACCTGCTACAATAAATAATACTGCAAGAGCTAAATGGTGATGAGCTGTATCACTTAACCATAATCCACCTGTAACCGGATTTAAACCGCCCTTAAATGTTAAGAAATCAGAGTATTCACTCCAATTTAAAGTAAAGAATGGTACTAAACCTTTACCAAAACTAGGATATAGCTGAGCCATTAAGTCTCTATTCACTAAAAATTCATGTGGTAACGGAATTTCTTGTGGAGCAACCCCTGCGTCTAATAGCTTGTTAACTGGTAAAGAAATGTGAATTTCATGTCCAGCCCAAGATAAACACCCTAATCCTAATAAACCAGATAAGTGGTGGTTTAACATAGACTCTGCATTTTGGAACCACTCAAGCTTTGGTGCAGCCTTATGATAATGGAACCATCCAGCAAAAATCATTAGACCTGACATTAGTAGACCCGCTAGAGCACACCAATATAGTTCTACTTCACTTGTAATACCAGAAGCACGCCAAATCTGGAAGAAACCTGATGTTACTTGAACACCTTGGAAACCACCGCCAACATCACCATTAAGTACCTCTTGGCCTACAATTGGCCATACTACTTGAGCACTAGGCTTCACTGCAGTAGGGTTACTTAACCATGCGGAATAGTTAGAAAATCTAGCGCCATGGAAATACATGCCGCTTAACCATAAGAAGATTATGGATAATTGTCCAAAATGTGCACTAAAGATTTTACGAGAAATATCTTCTAGTGAACTAGTATGACTATCGAAGTCGTGAGCGTCTGCGTGTAAGTTCCAGATCCAAGTAGTAGTTTTCGGACCTTTTGCTAAAGTACGAGAAAAATGACCAGGTTGTGCCCATTTTTCAAAAGAAGTACTTACCGGGTCGCGATCTACTGTAATCGCAACTTTTTTTGCCTCTTGCTCTTTAGAGCTTATTGTCATGGAGATTCTCCTCTCTTGAGACAAGAAAATAGAAAACCTCACTTAATTTCTAATACCTATAAATGCTTTCTTTGTTAAGTTATTTAAAATTGAAATAACTAGAAAATCAAATAGGTTAAGTAAGTTTTCAATATATTTCTTACTTATAGTATAAAGAGATATATGTTATAGATACTATTCTGTTAACAATAATTAAAATGATAGCTGTGAATATAAATAATTATTTTTTGTGATTAATTACAAAAGATTTATGAAAATCAAAATGAATGGATCTCATAAATATATAAGAGATTAATGTTACTCTTTGCAAGAAAAACTTATAGTATATACTCTTCATAACACAACCAAAGCTTTAAATATTGAAATGTTTTTCAGAAATGAAAAAAACCAACTGTTATCTTTCCCTCCCTTCGCCTAAGTTTTTGAAGTTAAAAATTTGGGAGTTTTTTCTCCTATAAGCGCTCAAAAACGATTTCTATAATCAATTTCTAAGTATTTTCAATTTTCATTACGGGGCAAATTATTAGGGAACTTTAGAGGCCTAAGATCCTAATATACGTTCTAACAGTCAGTACAAATATATATTGTTATAGTATTTATCTCTCTTGATTCTTATTTACTAATCTTATAGCCTAATATTAATTACTAAATATCTTATAAAAAATAAATAATATCTATGAGTGAGCAAGAAGTTTTCGAAAAAGTACAAACGATCATTGCAGAACAACTAGGAGTTGAAAAGGATCAAGTAACAAAAGATGCTAATTTTGCTAATGATTTAGGTGCAGATTCTTTAGATACTGTAGAACTAGTTATGGCTATTGAAGAGGCTTTTAATATTGAAATTCCAGACGAGACTGCTGAAAAAATCTCAAACTTACAACAAGCTGTAGATTTTATTAATGAAAAAGTAGCTGCATAATAACAAAATATGATCTATCAATTTATCAACATAAATTGATAGATCATATTTTATTCAACTAAAAATAATTAACTCTATCGATACTTTGTGAACTAAAATTTAAATCTATGTTTACTATTTATATAGATTTAAGTTTATTTTTAAGCGGAAATGTCCTATGAATAAAGGAGAGTTAGTTACTACTGTTGCAAAAAAAACAGGCTTGACAAAGAAAGAAGTAGATTTAGTTCTTACTACAATTTTGGAGACCATTGTCGAAGTTGTATCGTCTGGAGAAAAAATAACTTTAGTTGGTTTTGGCTCCTTTGAAGCTCGGGAAAGAAAAGAAAAAGAAGGTCGAAACCCTAAAACAGGAGAAAAAATTGATATTCCTGCAAGTAGGATACCTACATTTTCCGTAGGGAAATTTTTTAAAGAAAAAGTGAACTCAATTAATTTATAAAGAAATATTTAACTTGAGAAAGTATAATTAGCCTTATTGCATTAATCAGAATACGGGACTTATTCTCAATCACTACTTTGTACCCATCATATTAATTAAAGCTAATAGCAACGAGAATTGCACTAGGAAACTAAATTATTAAGTGCAACGAGCACTGGGAACTGGGAAAGAACTAAAAGTAGTAAGTTATTTCAGAAATGTTAACAGTATTGTTTCTACTCAATTAACTAATGGATCCTTTTTACGACTCGTTATACTCTAAGCCCAAAGAGAAGAAAAACTGACTGAAGATAATTGACATTTCAATAATTTTATTTGTTTGTAAGTTTACTTTTAAGAGAGACATTCTGATCTCTGGATAAAAAAAATAACTGAAGATTTTCTGAAGTTTAAGAATAAAAAAAATGGTAGGTTCTATGAAACATTTGGAAATCATAGTACATACTGACAAATACTTTCTCTGCAATAACAGATCTATCACAAGAGATAACAGCTAATCAAAGGTTACAAAAAATCCCATTATTTACACTCTCATTCTGTAAGATGTAAAATAAGTGTAACAGAAAACAGTTTGTAAACATTCATGATATTACCCGGATAAATTCAGAAGTAACGTAACCTATGCTACTAAGATGAAGGTCGTGTCATAGATGAATTAGACACTAGAAACGTTTAGATTGTTAAAAAACAAACACTTCCAGAAAAGCCAACAAGGATCAGGATCTTTTGACTTTTTCTGGAAATTTTTTGCTTCAAAGAATTTTACTTACGAATAGATATTCTCTTTGAGTAAGAATTTATCGATGAGTGTGACTTTTTATTTAGTTTCAGAAAAATCCGCATCAATAACAGAATCATCCGGATTAGTTTGAGAAGCCCCAGTTGCACTTTCAGGAGATCCTTCATTAGATCCGTATACTTTCTTTCCAACTTCCATTAGCGAGTTTTGGAGGTCGGTAGTTAAAGTTTTCATTTCTTCAAATGAATCTTCTTGAATAGCAGCTTTTAGTTTCTTAATTAGCCCTTCAATTTTTTCTTTGTCTTCCGAAGTTACTTTATCACCTAGTTCAGTAAGTTGCTTTTCTGACTGGTAGCATAAAGAGTCCGCTTGGTTTTTAGTATCGATTTTCTCACGTTTCTCTTTATCTTTCTCAGCGTTTTCTTCCGAGTCACGTACCATTCTGTCTACTTCATCCGATGGTAATGTCGAAGCTCCAGTTATGGTAATTGACTGTTCTTTTCCAGTACCTTTATCTTTAGCTGTAACAGATAATATTCCGTTCGCATCAATGTCGAAAGTTACTTCAATTTGCGGTACTCCTCTTGGAGCAGGTAGAATACCATCTAATCTAAATGTGCCTAAACTTTTATTATCTTTTGAGAATTCACGTTCACCTTGTAAGACATGAATTTCTACATTTGGTTGATTATCGACAGCTGTGGAGAATACTTCGGATTTTTTTGTGGGAACTGTGGTATTTCTCGGTATAATACGAGTTGTAACCCCGCCAAGTGTTTCTACCCCTAGAGATAACGGAGTTACGTCTAGTAGTAAAATGTCTTTTACTTCACCAGCTAAAACACCTGCTTGAACAGCAGCCCCAATTGCAACAACTTCATCTGGGTTTACCGTTTGATTTGGTTCTTTTCCTAAAATCTTCTTTACTAATTCTTTTATTGCAGGGATTCGCGTAGATCCTCCTACTAAAACCACTTCATCAATTTTACTAGAATCTAATTTTGCATCTTTTAATGCATTCTCCACTGGAATTCTCGCTCTATCTATTAATGAGGAGCATAATTCTTCAAACTTGGCGCGACTCAGCTTTTTCTCTAAATGCTGCGGTCCTGCATCTGTTGCAGTAATAAAAGGTAAGTTTATTTCAGATTCGGTTAAACTAGATAACTCTACTTTTGCTTTTTCAGAAGCCTCGGTCAATCTTTGTAAAGCTTGACGGTCAGTTTTTAAATCTACATTCGTTTCTTTTTTAAACTCTTCTAATAACCACTGAACTATCTTATCATCAAAATCGTCTCCTCCTAGATGAGTGTCACCAGAAGTAGATAATACTTCAAAAACTCCGTCTCCAACTTCTAAGACAGACACATCAAAAGTTCCACCCCCTAAATCAAAAACTAGTATAGTTTCATTATTTTTCTTATCTAAACCATATGCTAATGAAGCAGCTGTCGGTTCATTAATAATTCGAAGAACTTCTAATCCAGCAATTCGGCCAGCGTCTTTTGTAGCTTGACGTTGTGAATCATTAAAGTACGCTGGAACAGTGATAACAGCTTGATTAATTGTTTCGCCTAGGTATGTTCCTGCATCTCCAGCTAATTTACGTAGTACTTCTGCAGACATCTCTTCGGCTGCAAAATCTTTACTTAGTGCTGAACATTCTAGCTTAATATTTCCATTGTTGTCCGTTTTAACTATGTAAGAAACTTGTTTTAACTCGTCAGATACTTCACTCGATTTGCGCCCAATGAAACGTTTTACAGAATAGAAAGTGTTTTCTGGGTTAATAACCGCTTGTCTTTTTGCTATTTGACCAACTAATCTGTCTCCGGTTTTTGTGTAAGCCACGACTGAAGGAGTTGTTCTTCCACCTTCCCCGTTTGCAATAACTGATGGTTTTCCACCTTCCATTACAGCTACAACTGAATTTGTTGTACCTAAATCAATTCCTACAACTTTTCCCATAATCGTTCAGATGGTATTATAATTTTATGTCGTTACAAAGTTTTACCTATCAAATAAAGAACTTGTATAACTAGTTCTAGTTTGATCCTAAATGTGAGGTTTTGCAAGTAGTATTTACCGAACCATGTGATTGGCAAGCTTTTAGGTAACGTAAAAAAATATAAAAACAATAACACTAAAAGACTAATATGCTATGTTATTGTATGGGAAAGTATATTGTTTAGTGTTTCATATACTAACATCACTCCTCACGTTATTTGTATATCAATTATTATTTAAAAAATATATATGGGTCTAGGGATTCTAGGTACGAAACTAGGAATGACACAGATATTTGACGAATCAGGATTTGCAACTCCTGTTACAGTTATAAAAGCAGGACCCTGCGTTATAACGCAAATCAAAAGTATTGAAAAAGAAGGGTATAACGCAATTCAAATTGGGTATGGTCAAGTAGCAAGTAAAAACTTAACAAAACCAGAATTAGGGCATCTCCAAAAATCCGAATCACCTCCTTTAAAATATTTGAAAGAATATAAAGTTTCGTCAGTGGACGATTTTAAACTATCAGACAAAGTAACAGTAAACTTATTCGAAATTGGACAAACTGTATCGGTTTCTGGGAAAAGTATTGGGAAAGGTTTCCAAGGTACAGTTAAAAGACATAATTTTACTCGTGGACCAATGGCTCATGGATCAAAAAACCATCGAGAACCCGGTTCTATTGGACAAGGTAGTACTCCTGGTAGAGTATTTCCAGGTAAAAAAATGGCCGGTCGTTTAGGTGGAAAACAGACTATGATAAAGAATCTAAAAGTAGTTCATGTCAATACTGAAAATAGCCTGCTAGTTGTAAAAGGGACAGTACCTGGGAAAACGGGAAATTTATTAAGTATTAAATAATTGTACAAGTTAGTGCACAATACACAAACACATAAAACACAATGGCAGCAATAGAAACAATAAATTTTAAAGTTAACTCCTTAGGTGGGGATTCATCCCCAGATAAATCAGTTTCTTTGGAGTTAAAAGTTATACCAAATAATTCAAAATATATCTTGCACCGTGCTGTAATTAAACAAGATAGTCAGTCTAGGCAAGGAACTTCATCCACAAAAACTAGGAGTGAAGTTAGAGCTGGAGGAAAAAAACCTTGGAAGCAAAAAGGCACAGGCCAAGCTCGTTCAGGATCTAAAACATCTCCCCTATGGAATGGAGGTGGAGTAGCCTTCGGTCCCAAACCACGTTCTTATAAAAAGAAGATCAACAGTAAAGAGTCAAAATTAGCTCTACAAACTGCTATCTACACATGTAATGACAGGATTACTGTGGTTGAGAATTTTACAGCCGAAATAGAAAAACCAAATACTAAAGCTGTATTACAAAAGTTAAAAACGGTTACAAATTTAGAGACTAAAACTTTATTGGTCATTAAAGAACCAAATAAAAATATCAGTCTTTCGATTCGTAATGTCGAGAAAATGAATCTTCTATATTCAAATACATTAAATGTTAAAGACCTTCTTATGGCTAACAATATTATCATTACTGAAGATGCATTAGAGAATATACAAAAGACATATCATGAATAACACAGATCAACGAACGCTTATAGATTTCATTAAATATCCAGTTATTACAGATAAAGCAACTCGATTATTGGAATTAAACCAATATAGTTTTGCTACGGATCCTAAGGCTACTAAAACAGATATTAAATTAGCTATTGAGTATTTATTTGATGTCAACGTAACTTCCGTTAATACGTATAACACTCCAAAGAAAACTCGTAGAATCGGAAGATTTGTTGGAAGCAAAACGAGATATAAACGAGCTATTGTAACTTTAGCTTCTGGAGATGCAATCAATCTATTTTCTGAAAACTAAGTAGATTTTTAGCCCCACCATTAATTTATAGAAAATATATTATGGCAATACGAATTTATAAAGCATATACGCCTGGTACACGTACTAGGTCTAATTCTGATTTTTCGGATTTAACGAAAAACAAAAAACCAGAAAAATCACTATTGAGAAAAAAAGTGTCTACAGGGGGCCGAAATCACCGTGGGGTTATTACAACTCGCCACAGAGGAGGAGGTCATAAACAGAGATATAGAATTATTGACTTCAAAAGAAAAAAACATGATATAGAAGCAAAAGTAGCATCTATAGAATATGATCCCAATCGAAATGCGAGACTAGCACTATTACATTATAAAGATGGAGAAAAACGTTATATCTTACAACCAAGAATGTTAAGTGTTGGGGCAACAATTTCATCCGGGGAGACTGCACCACTGGAAATTGGCAATTCTTTACCATTAGGTAACATCCCTCTAGGTATTTCGGTACACAATATTGAGTTAACTCCCGGTAAAGGAGGTCAACTTGCTAGATCTGCTGGATCATATGCTCAAATTGTGGCAAAAGAAGGTGATTATGTTACTTTAAAGCTTCCGTCAAATGAAGTTCGATTAGTAAGTAAGAAGTGCTCCGCGACAATTGGGCAGGTAGGTAACGTAGAATTTAGTAACATCCGATCAGGTAAAGCTGGCCGACACCGTTGGTTAGGGATTAGACCGACTGTAAGAGGGATTGTTATGAACCCATGTGATCACCCACACGGTGGTGGTGAAGGTAGATCTCCTATCGGACGATCAAGACCTGTAACTCCTTGGGGTAAACCAGCATTAGGAGTGAAAACTAGAAAGCAGAATAAATATAGTAATTTCTGTATCATTCGTGGTCGTAAATAAACCAAATATTATTTAAAACAAAAAATATACAATGAGCCGTTCACTACGTAAAGGTCCATTTGTAGCATCACATTTAGCAAAAAAAGTAAATGAATTGATTGCAAGTGGAAACCTATCAACTATTATAAAAACTTGGTCTCGCTCCTCAACAATCTTACCTGAAATGGTAGGACTAACAATCGCCGTATACAATGGGAAACAACACGTACCAGTTTATGTGTCAGACCAAATGGTGGGTCATAAATTAGGAGAATTTTCTCCAACGAGAACATTTAGGTCACACGTTAAGAGTGACAAAAAAGCGAAACGTTAAAACTAATACAAGCTAAAGGTATATGAATACAAATTCAATCGATACAGAAGTTAGAGCGGTTGCAAAATATATAAGAATGTCACCTACTAAAGTAAGAAGAGTATTAAACCAGATTAGAGGGAAATCGTATAAAGAGGCCCTTATGATCTTAGAATTTATGCCCTATTCGGCATGTGAACCAGTTTTACAGGTTCTTCAGTCTGCAGCGGCAAATGCTCAAAACAATAATGGATTACAGAAAAGTGACTTATTAATAAATCGGGCCTTTGCAGATCCTGGACCCGTCTTAAAAAGATTTAGACCTAGATCTCAAGGTAGAGGGTTTAAGATCAAAAAGCCAACTTGTCATATAACAGTTTGTGTAAGCACAGGGTCGTAACAAAGGCACAGTCATCTCTGTTAAACAATTTAATTTAACAAAATTTAAAGGAAATAGTATCGTGGGACAAAAAACACATCCATTGGGTTTTCGTTTAGGTATAACGCAAACACATCGTTCATCGTGGTTTGAAGTAGCAAAGAATTATCCAAGCACTTTAGAAGAAGACTTTAAAATTAGAAATTACCTTGAGAAAGAATTAGCAACAGCTGGGGTTTCTAAAATTTTAATCAATCGAAAATCAGATCAAATTGAAATTGAACTTCATACGTCTCGACCTGGCATTATTGTCGGTCGATCCGGAAGTGGGATAGAAAAAATCAAAGCCGATCTAAATAAATTAACTAATAATGTTAAAAAGATCCGAATTAACGTTAGTGAGCTAGCCAAAGCTGATGGTGATGCTTACATCATTGCAGACTTTATTGCTCAACAATTAGAAAAACGAGTAGCATTCAGACGCGCAACCCGACAAGCTATTCAGAGAGCTCAAAAAGCTAATGTTCAAGGGATTAAAGTGCAAGTAGGTGGTCGATTAAACGGAGCTGAAATTGCAAGAACAGAATGGGTTCGTGAAGGTCGAGTTCCTTTACAAACTATAAGAGCAGACATAGATTATGCGACAAAAAAAGCATTTACAATTTATGGAATTCTAGGGATAAAAGTCTGGGTATTTAATGGTGAAGTTACACCAGCCATACAAAAATTATCTAAATAACTAGAAAATCAAGACTACAAACAAGTTAGTGTAATAATATATAACAATGCTTAGTCCAAAAAGAACAAAATATCGTAAGCCTCATAGAGGAAGACTTCGTGGTACAGCTACCCGTGGTAATAAAATCGTTTTCGGTGATTATGGGTTGCAAGCTTTAGAACCAACTTGGTTAACAGCAAGACAGATCGAAGCAACAAGAAGATCAATAACTAGATTTGTTAAACGTACTGGAAAATTGTGGATCCGTGTGTTCCCAGATAAATCTATTACAGCAAGAGCAGCTGAATCTCGTATGGGTTCTGGTAAAGGAGCTCCCGACTATTGGGTTGCTGTAATAAAACCTGGACACGTTCTCTTCGAAATTACTGGGGTGCCACAAACAACAGCGTATGAGGCATTAAAGAATGCTTCGTATAAACTACCGATCAAAACTAAATTCATAGGACGAGAGGAATAAAATATGGCTTTTACAAGTTTTGAAGAATTGAGCAAATTGTCAGACGACGTGCTAGCTACTGAGATACTAGAAGCAAAAAAGCAATTATTTGAATTAAGACTACAAAGAGCCACTAGACAATCTTTTAAGTCTCATTCATTTAAACACTTAAAACGCAAAGTCGCACAATTGCTAACAATAGAAAGTTCACGAAAAAATTAACTAATTAAATAGATAAAGGTAATAATATGCCTATTAAAGAAAGATTTGGGATAGTTGTAAGTGACAAGATGGACAAAACAATCGTTGTTGCTATTGAGAACCGTGTCACTCACAAAAGATATGGAAAGATTATTTCCAAAACAACTCGTTACAAGGCTCATGATGAAAATAACGAATGCCAAATAGGTGATTCAGTTATTATTACAGAGACTCGACCACTTAGTAAGACGAAACGATGGGAACTAAAAGAAGTACAGAAAAAAACAGATAATATCGGAGCATAATTAATTATGATACAAACTCAAACATATCTGAATGTCGCAGATAATAGTGGCGCGAAGAAAATCATGTGCATCAGAGTACTTGGCGGAAACAAAAAATCAGCCAATATTGGAGATGTCATTATTGGAGTAGTAAAAGTCGCATCTCCTAATATGCCAGTGAAAAGATCTGATGTGGTAAGAGCTGTAGTAATGCGTACAAAAAAAACAATTAGACGAAAAGATGGAATGTCTATTCGTTTTGATGATAATGCGGCTGTTTTAATCAATAAAGAAAATAACCCCCGTGGGACAAGAGTATTTGGGCCGGTTGCACGAGAGTTAAGAGATAAAGATTTTAGTAAGATTATATCCCTTGCCCCGGAGGTATTGTAATGATAAAAAAGAAAATAACAAAATTTCCATCTCACCTTAAAACAGGAGATATGGTAAAAATCATATCTGGCAAAGACAAAGGTAAAATTGGCGAAATAACAAAGTTAGTTAAAACAACGAACCAAGTTGTAGTTAAAGAGGTAAACATAAAACGAAAACATGTAAAACCAACTAGAGAAGGAGACGTTGGAAAAATTTCTCAATTTGAAGGGCCTATTCATAGTTCAAACGTAATGTTATACAGTACAGAAAATAATGTTGCTAGTCGAGTAACTTATCAGAAAGCTGAAGATGGCAAAAAAGTTCGTGTATTTAAAAAGTTATTAGTTACGAATTAAAGTTATGACTACAAAACTAAGATCTTATTACAAAGAAACAGTTGTTCCTTCTTTAATGGAACAATTTAAATATAAAAATATTCATGAAGTTCCAGTCGTAACTAAAGTTACAATAAACAGAGGACTGGGTGAAGCATCTAGAAATAACAAAGCCCTTGAAACTAGCGTAAAAGAGCTAGCTTTAATTACTGGTCAACAACCTATCGTTACGAATGCACGTCGATCAGTGGCAGGTTTTAAAATTCGTGAAGGAGTTCCTGTGGGTATGGCTGTAACGTTACGAAAAGATATGATGTATTCTTTTTTAGAAAGACTTATTCACCTATCGTTACCGCGAATCAGAGACTTTAAGGGGATTAGTGTTAAATCATTCGATGGACGCGGAAATTATAATCTTGGGATAAAAGAACAATTAATGTTCCCAGAAATTGAATACGATAAAGTAGATCAAATCAGAGGATTAGATATTGCAATAACAACAACAGCTAAAACTCAACAAGAAGGCATAGCACTGCTAAAAGCTTTAGGTATGCCATTTAATGATAATTAATAAAAAACCGATACAAATCAAATATAAGGAGACAAGGTGGTTAACGATACTATAGCAGACATGCTTACAAGAGTTCGAAATGCTAACTTAGCTCGTCATCAAATTGTTCAGATCCCTGCAACAAAAATGACAAAAAACATAGCATCAGTTTTACAAGAAGAAGGATTTATTCAAAGTGTTGAAGAAATTGGGGAAGCTCAATCCAAACAATTACTAGTATCTTTAAAATATAAAGGAAAAACTCGTGAACCAATAATCACAGCTTTAAAGAGGGTAAGTAAACCAGGCTTACGAATTTATGCTCCTAAAAAAGAATTACCTCGTGTTTTAGGTGGATTAGGGATTGCAATAATTTCAACCTCTCAAGGTGTTATGACAGATACTCAAGCAAGAAATCAAAATCTTGGTGGAGAGGTTCTGTGTTATATTTGGTAGTTTTTCCCTTATCTAAAACTACACTTTCAATAGCCTTGATTCAAAAATAATAATAAAAATATTAATATGGCTCGATTAGGAAAAATCCCAGTTACAGTCCCAGATAAGATTACCGTAACATTAGAAAACAAAACAATTAGTGTTAAAGGACCTAAAGGTCAGCTATCTCGAGAACTTCCAGATTGCATCACCATCGATAAAGAAGAAAACCTTCTAAAGGTAAGACCGACTGATAATTCTTTAAAATCTAACCAAATTCATGGGTTATATAGAAGATTAATCGCTAATATGGTAGTTGGAGTATCAAAAGGATTTGAAAAAAAACTAACCTTACAAGGTGTTGGTTATAGATCACAAGTTCAAGGAAAAAAATTGATCTTGAATGTAGGATATAGTCATCAAGTTGAAATTCCTGCACCTGAAGGGATCTCAATAACTGTTGAAGCTAACACTAATGTTACTATCTCTGGGATAGACAAAGAATTAGTAGGACAAGTAGCAGCAAACATTCGATCAGTACGACCTCCAGAACCTTACAAAGGAAAAGGAATTCGTTATGAAGGCGAATATGTGAGACAAAAAGTAGGTAAAGCAGGTAAATAATAATAAAACATTATGACAAAACATAATAAACCTATAGAACGAACAAGAGCGCGCATTAGAGATAAAGTAAAAGGGACGTCCCTAAAACCAAGGTTATCGGTGTTTCGTTCGAATGAGCACATTTATGCCCAAATCATTGATGACAGTTTAGGAAAAACAATAGTTTCTAGTTCGACGCTAGATAAAGAAATTAAATCTAATATCAAAAATAGCTCGACGTGTGAAGCGTCCATTTTAGTGGGCAAATCAATCGCAAAAAAATCATTAGCTAATAAAATAGACACTGTTGTTTTTGATCGTGGTGGAAGACTATACCATGGTAGAGTGAAAGCTTTAGCTGATGGAGCAAGAGAAGAAGGTCTTAAATTTTAAATTATTAAAATAAAATATGTCTAGTCGTAAAAAAACAAGTAAACCAAGAGAAAAAGAATCTGAATGGCAAGAGCGCGTTGTTCAGATAAGAAGAGTTACTAAGGTAGTAAAAGGCGGTAAAAAACTTAGCTTTAGAGCGATTATTGTTATTGGAAATGAACTAGGCCAAGTTGGAGTCGGAGTTGGAAAGGCTAGTGAAGTTATCGGAGCGGTAAAAAAAGCGGTGACTGATGGGAAAAAAAATATAGTTACGATCCCACTGACAAAAACTGCTTCCATTCCTCATATCATCACAGGTAGAGCCGGAGCCGCTAAAGTAATTATGAGACCATCTGCCCCAGGGTCGGGTGTAATTGCAGGCGGTGCTGTGCGAACTATGTTGGAATTGGGTGGAGTAAAAAACATATTAGCGAAACAATTAGGATCTAGTAATCCACTAAATAATGCTAGAGCTGCAGCGGATGCTTTATCAAATTTAAAAACCTTTGTCCAAATGTCTAAGGAACGCGATTTGGTTTCATAGTACTACAATGTCAATGTATATCTAGTTTCTAGTGAAAATCTAAAAAACTAGATATACATTTATTTTTAGAAAATAAAAAGAATAATGCAAATTTCAAGAAATAAGATTGAGAAAAAAGGGGTACAAGAACGAATTTTAACCACTTTAGCTTTAGTAACCTTCTCCCGATTAGGAACTTTTATACCTGTCCCCGGAGTCGATCATGATGCATTTTATGAAAGTATTTCAAATAATCCAATTGTAAGTTTTTTGAACATATTTTCTGGTGGTGGGTTTGCATCCATTGGACTTTTCGCATTAGGAATTGTACCTTATATAAATGCTTCTATCGTTATGCAATTGGGTACTACTGCGATTTCAGGTTTAGAAAAATTACAAAAAGAAGAAGGTGAAGCTGGCCGTCAAAAAATTACACAAATTACAAGGTATGTAGCATTATTTTGGGCTTTAATCCAAAGTGTTGGGATATCTTTCTGGGTTAGACCATACGTTTTTAATTGGGATTCATCTTTTGTAATTTCTATGACTTTAGCTCTAACGACTGGATCTATGATGATCATGTGGTTTTCAGAGCAAATTACAGAAAAAGGGGTAGGTAATGGGCCATCATTGCTTATTTTTGTGAATATCGTTTCAGGGTTACCTAAATTACTACAACAAAAATCAACAAGTGTAGATTCAAGTGAAAAACTGACCGAATTGTTTATACTTGCTTTTATATTCTTAGTAATGATAATAGGAATTATATTTGTTCAAGAAGGAACAAGGAGGATCCCTATAATCTCTGCAAAACAATTAGGCCAAGGCCAGTCCCAAGCCAAAGCGAGTTATTTGCCTCTACGATTAAACCAAGGTGGGGTAATGCCTATTATTTTTGCTTCTAGCATATTAGTATTACCTTCTTTTTTAAGTCAAAGAACCACGAACGTAATTATACTTAATTTCCTTAGTTTATTCTCTCCTGCGGGTCCTAATCAAAATATATATCTCTTATTTTATTTTTTATTAATATTATTTTTTAGCTATTTTTACGCCTCATTAGTTCTTAATCCAACTGACGTATCACAAAATTTAAAGAAGATGGAATCTAGTATTCCGGGCGTAAGACCAGGAAAAGCTACAACAGATTATTTACAAAAAACGTTGAATAGACTAACATTTTTAGGAGCTTTATTCTTAGCGCTTATTGCTGTTATTCCAAGTATTATTGAAAATATAACAAATATCTCCACCTTTAAAGGATTAGGAGCAACCTCATTACTAATTCTAGTAGGAGTGGCTATTGATACTTCGAAGCAAGTTCAAACTTATTTAATTTCAAAAAATTACGAAAATATCATGAAATGAGAAACTAGCTAAGATTAATGTCTCAAAAAAATAACTCGCTCTCCCTTATTACTTGTTTTAAGACTATATTCATAGTCAAAACAAACCCCGATGATTTCATATCATTAACATAAAATATAACAAAACAAAAAATGAAAGTAGTTAGTTCTATAGGAAGTTTAAAAAACCGAAGTAAAGATTGTCAAATAGTAAAACGAAGAGGAAGACTATATGTTATCTGTAAGTCTGATCCAAGATTAAAGGTTAGACAAGGTGGAGCAAAATCAAAGCGTAAATAAATTATATAGATAACCTTTGTTCATTTTAGGAGGAAAATAAAGTGGCTCGTATAGCTGGTGTTGATTTGCCGAAGAATAAAAGAGTTGAAATAGCATTAACGTACATTTATGGTATAGGATTAACAACATCTCAAGCCATATTAAGTAAAGCTAATGTACAATTTGACACACGATGTAAAGATCTTGATGATAATTCTGTGATGTTAATCAGAGAAATAATTGATAATGATTATCCTGTAGAAGGTGCAGCTAAGAGAGTAGAATCCTTAAACATAAAGCGCTTAATGGAGATTAACTGTGTTCGAGGGCGTCGACATAGATCCGGTTTACCATTAAGAGGACAAAGAACTCGAACAAATGCTCGTACTAGACGAGGCTCGAAAAAGACAGTAGCTGGTAAGAAAAAAGTAGGTAAATAAAATTGTTGATTTTGTCGATTCATAAAGCATAAAAGAATAATTAAAGTTAAATATAAAAATGGCTAAACAATTAAAAAAATCTAGCTCAAAAAAAAATAAGAAAACGGCTCCTAATGGGATAGCTCACATTCAATCTACATTCAATAATACTATTGTTACGATAAGTACAGTTGTAGGTGATACTGTTTCTTGGTCTTCATCAGGGGCAATTGGTTTTAAAGGTGCAAAAAAAGGGACGCCTTTTGCGGCTCAAATAGCTGCTGAAAAAGCAAGTAAAGAAGCCATCAGTCAAGGGATGAAAAAAGCAGAGATTATAGTTAATGGGCCTGGGGCTGGTAGAGAAACGGCTATCAGAGCTTTACAAGCAGCAGGATTAGAAATTACTGTAATTAGAGATATTACCCCAATTCCACATAATGGCTGTCGTCCTCCTAAAAAGCGCCGTGTATAAAGAAAGCCAAAATCTAAATATCTCAAAATCCACATTAATAATATGGCACTATTTGAAATAGAGTGTGTTGAATCTAGAATTGATGGGCCTCGGGATCACTACGATAAATTTGTGTTAGAACCCTTAACGCAAGGACAAGGTATAACTATCGGAAATGCATTGCGGAGAGTATTATTATCAGATTTAGAAGGAACATCTATCGTTTCTGTTAGAATCGCTGGGGTTAATCATGAATTCTCAACCATTTCAGGAATTCGAGAAGATGTTTTAGAAATTTTATTGAATTTAAAAGAAATTACTTTTAAAAGTGAAAGTACAGAGACTTTGATCGGACGATTAAGAGTACAAGGACCAGCAATTGTAACAGCGGAAGATTTTGATCTCCCTTCTGAAGTGACACTTATAGATCCAAAACAATACATTGCAACTATATGTGGTAATAATGTCTTAGAAATGGAATTTCGGATAGAAAAAGGGTGTGGGTATCGTTTAGTTGAAAAAGGGATTGATGAAGAATCAGTAGATTTCTTACAAGTAGACTCGATATTTATGCCTGTAAAAAAAGTTAATTATTACATAGAAGATGTGTTGTATGAGCAAAACTTAATTCGAGAGCGACTTGTCCTAGAAGTTTGGACAAATGGAAGTATAACACCGAAAGAGGCGATCAGTAAAAGTTCAAATATTTTAACGGACTTATTTAACCCTTTAAAAACAATTAACTTTAAATCAGAAGAAAATTCCGACTCTCAAGAAGACTCAAAAATTAATCAGATCTTAATTGAAGAGTTACAATTATCGGTTCGAGCTTACAATTGTTTGAAACGAGCTCAAATCCATTCGGTCGCGGATCTCTTAGATTATTCTCAGGAAGATCTTTTAGAGATAAAGAATTTTGGTCAAAAATCCGCTGAAGAAGTGATCGATGCATTAAAGAAACGATTAGGAATCAATCTTCCTAAAGAGAAAAATAATAAAAATAATAATTTGACTATTAACTAAGAAAAATAGATTAGACAAACACAATCCAATTTTGACTAATACATTGAAATAATACCGATTTACTTTGTAGTAAACATATGAATAAAACTATACTTGATACCAAAGAAAATGAAACATACAAATGGTATGTTATTGATGCAAATTCAAAAAGATTGGGACGGATTTCTACGGAAATTAGTAGAATTTTGTTAGGGAAAAATAGCCCAAGTTATTCTCCAAATACAGAGATCAAACACTCTGTGATTGTAATCAATGCAGACAAAGTAGAAGTAACAGGAAAGAAAAATTCGGATAAATTTTATAGACGTCACTCTGGAAGACCAGGTGGATTAACTATAGAAACGTTTGAAGAATTAAAACAAAGAATTCCTAATCGCATCATCGAAAAGTCTGTGAAGGGTATGTTACCAAAAGGACGATTAGGGAGAAAATTATTTAATAATTTAAAAGTATATGCTGGGGAAGGTCATCCGCATGCATCTCAAAAACCCGAAATGGTAAACCTAGATTAAAAATATAGAAAATGTCGAATAATAATAAAACAATTTATCTTGGAACAGGGCACCGTAAACAATCTATAGCACGAGTTAGGCTAGTTCCTGGTTCTGGAAAATCTATAATCAATGGAGTTCCTGGAGAAACATACTTACAATTTAGTCCGAATTATCTTCGCATTTCGAAGTCTCCTCTTCATAGTTTGGGATTAGAAAATAAATATGACATGTACGTTACAGCATCCGGTGGAGGGCTGACTGGTCAAACTGAAGCAATACGATTAGGACTTTCTCGTGCTTTATGCAAAGTTAATCCAGAGAATCGTGGAACTTTAAAATATGAAGGGTATCTGACTAGAGATGCTCGTAAAGTTGAGAGAAAGAAATATGGCCTTAAGAAAGCTAGAAAAGCTGGTCAATTCTCTAAGCGTTAAAAGTTGTATACAAATTTGCAAATTATAATAGAAGAATAGAATATGCCTAAAAAAGATATACATCCTACATGGTATCCAGAAAGTAAAGTTTATTGTGATGGACAATTAGTTATGACAGTGGGATCTACGTTACCTGAATTAACAGTTGATATTTGGTCAGGTAATCATCCATTTTACACAGGTACTCAAAGACTTCTGGACACTGAAGGAAGAGTGGAAAGGTTTATGAGAAAATACGGAATGTCTAATCCTGATAATAACTCCGAGAAATAAAAATAATAATAACCTTCATTATAGTTTGATAACTTTGTGAATTTTATAAAATAATAACTGTACTATATGCCTACAATACAACAATTGGTTCGTCAAGAACGACAACAAATAAAGAAGAAAACAAAATCTCCTGCATTAAAAAATTGTCCACAGCGTAGGGGGGTGTGTACTCGTGTGTACACAACTACACCTAAAAAACCAAACTCAGCTCTACGTAAAGTAGCTCGAGTGAGACTAACTTCTGGATTTGAAGTAACCGCTTACATACCTGGTATAGGACACAATATCCAAGAGCATTCGGTTGTTCTAATTCGAGGTGGAAGGGTAAAAGATCTACCAGGTGTAAGATATCACGTTGTACGTGGTACATTAGATGCTGCTGGTGTAAAGAATAGAAAACAAAGCCGTTCTAAATATGGGGCAAAGAAACCAAAAGAGTAAATTTCATTAACTATAAAACTATATTAAATTATGTCTAGACGTACTACTGCGAAAAAAAGGCTTGCCGTTCCTGATCCTATCTATAATAGCCGTTTATTAAGCATGCTAACTGTTAGAATCCTTCAATCCGGGAAAAAACATTTAGCACAAAGAATTATCTACCAAGCGTTGGATATTATAAAAGAAAAAACAGGTGAAGATCCATTAACAGTATTGGAAACTGCAGTGAGAAAAGTAACTCCTTTAGTTGAAGTAAAAGCGAAACGTGTAGGTGGGTCTACATATCAAGTTCCTATGGAAGTGCGAGCTTTCCGCGGGACGAATTTAGCTTTAAGATGGATCACAAAATTTGCAAGAGAAAGATCTGGGAAAAGCATGGCTATCAAACTAGCAAATGAATTAATAGATTCAGCAAATGATACAGGAAATTCTGTTAGAAAAAGAGAAGAGACTCATAGAATGGCTGAAGCTAATAAAGCTTTCGCACATTTTAGATTTTAACTTTAACTGATTAAGTATCACAAAAGCAACGAGAACGTATCACATATAAAATTTTTAAAAGACATGTATTATGGCAAGAGAAAAATTTGAACGATCTAAACCTCATGTTAATATCGGAACAATTGGTCATGTAGACCATGGTAAAACTACATTAACAGCAGCTATTTCTGCAACTTTATCTAGAAGTGCAGGAAAACAGTTTGATGAAATTGACTCTGCTCCAGAAGAAAGAGCACGTGGTATTACTATCAACACAGCACACGTAGAATACGAAACAGAGAATCGCCATTATGCTCACGTAGATTGTCCAGGTCACGCAGATTATGTGAAAAACATGATTACAGGTGCAGCGCAAATGGACGGTGCAATATTAGTATGTTCTGCTGCAGATGGTCCAATGCCTCAAACTCGTGAACATATTCTATTATCTAAACAAGTAGGGGTACCATATATAGTAGTTTTCTTAAACAAATCGGATATGGTTGATGATGAGGAGTTACTAGAGCTAGTTCAATTAGAAGTTCAAGAACTTTTAGATAACTACGATTTCCCGGGCGACGAGATTCCATTTGTTTCCGGATCTGCTTTATTAGCTTTAGAAGCAGTTAGTGGAAACCCAGACATCGGTCGTGGTGAAGACAAATGGGTAGATAGTATCTATGAATTAATGGATAAAGTCGATGAGTACATCCCAACACCAGAGCGTGATATTGATAAAACATTCTTAATGGCAGTGGAAGATGTTTTCTCAATTACTGGTCGTGGTACTGTAGCTACAGGTCGTGTAGAAAGAGGCCAAGTTAAAGTAGGGGAGACAGTAGAAATCGTAGGCTTAAGAGAAACTCGCAATACTACAATTACGGGTCTAGAGATGTTCCAAAAAAGCTTAGAAGAAGCTATGGCTGGTGATAACGTAGGAATTTTACTTCGTGGTATTCAAAAAACTGACATTGAACGCGGAATGGTAATCGCGCACGAAGGTACAATTACGCCTCACACTAAGTTCGAAGGAGAAGTATATGTTCTGACTAAAGAAGAAGGAGGAAGACATACTCCATTCTTTACAGGATATAGACCTCAATTTTATGTTCGAACAACAGATGTAACTGGGAACATTACTCAATTTACAAGTGATGATGGAAGTGCAGCAGAAATGGTAATGCCTGGCGATAGAATCAAAATGACAGCTCAACTTATTCACCCAATTGCGATCGAAAAAGGAATGCGTTTTGCGATTCGTGAAGGTGGAAGAACTGTAGGCGCAGGTGTTGTATCTAAAATTATAGAATAAACCAATAAATTACAATTATGCAAAAGCAGAAAATACGAATACGACTGAAAGCTTACGAAAGTTCATTATTAAATCAGTCTTGTGAAAAAATCTTAGATACAGCGGCTCGTACAAATTCTTTAACTATGGGACCAGTTCCTATGCCCACTAGAAGAAAAATTTATTGTGTCTTAAGATCTCCACATGTAGATAAGGATTCCCGTGAACATTTTGAAATTCGAATTCATAAACGAATTATTGATATTTACGACCCTTCTTCTCAAACAATCGATTCTTTGATGAAATTAGACCTACCTTCGGGAGTAGATATTTCGGTTGCTATTTAAAATAAGTCGTAAAAAGAGCCCTGAATGAATAATTCATTCAGGGCTCTTTTTACGACTTATTTAGTATAAAGCTTCTTCTTGGTGTGTTAAGATTTCACAATCAGATGTAGGGTAAGCTACACACGTTAACACGAAACCGTTTCCAATTTGGCTATCATCTAAGAAAGATTGATCAGATTGATCGATAGTACCAGAAACAACTTTACCTGCACATGTAGAACATGCACCAGCTCGACAAGAATAAGGTAAGTCAATACCTTGCTCTTCAGCTGCATCAAGAACGTACTGATCGTCTGGACAACTGATAGTAGTGTCTACGCCTTCTCCACTAATTTTAACGTTGTAAGATGCCATAACTTAATTCTCCTTAATATGTAAATTAATATTAATTGAAAATATATTAATGATGAAAATTAATATATTGATTCATGTACGCAATTCCAGTGCATTTATGCTTTTAAAGGTATTACTACTTGCTGATTGTCCTCTAATTATTAATTTTATGAATAACTTGTATATAGATACAAATTAAGATGAAAAATTAATTTAAAACAGAATCTAATCTACAAAAACAGTATACACCATATAAATAAAATTCGTAAAAAAAAGTCTATTACTTAAAATAAAAATAAATTTTCAAATATAATTCTATAATAGTAATATGTATATAACCATATACATTAATAAGTAAGAAAGTTAAATAAATAATTCTCAAAAAAGGAGAGTAGTCAATGGGACTACCTTGGTATCGTGTACATACGGTTGTATTAAATGACCCAGGAAGATTAATCTCAGTTCACCTTATGCATACAGCATTAGTAGCAGGGTGGGCAGGATCTATGGCTTTATATGAATTAGCTGTATTTGATCCATCTGATCCAGTTCTAAACCCAATGTGGAGACAAGGGATGTTTGTAATGCCATTCATGGCAAGAATTGGTGTAACTGATTCTTGGGGTGGATGGAGTGTTACAGGTGAAAGTGTTGCAAATCCAGGTTTTTGGAGTTTTGAAGGTGTAGCATTAGCACATATCGGTTTATCTGGCCTATTATTCCTTGCCGCAGTATGGCATTGGGTTTATTGGGATCTAGAATTATTCAGAGATCCTCGTACTGGTAACCCAGCATTAGATTTACCAAAAATTTTTGGTATCCACTTACTTTTATCTGGAGTACTTTGTTTTGGATTCGGTGCTTTCCACGTTACAGGGGCATGGGGTCCAGGTATTTGGGTTTCTGATGCTTACGGAATTACTGGTAAAGTACAACCAGTAGCTCCAGCATGGGGTCCAGAAGGTTTCAACCCATTCAATCCAAACGGAGTTGCATCTCACCATATTGCAGCTGGTATCCTTGGATTTGTTGCAGGTATTTTCCATATTGCAGTTCGTCCTCCACAAAGATTATACAGAGCTTTACGTATGGGTAATATTGAAACGGTATTATCTAGTAGTATTGCAGCAGTATTCTGGTCTGCGTTTATTACAACAGGTACAATGTGGTACGGAAGTGCGACAACTCCTATTGAATTATTTGGTCCAACTAGATATCAATGGGATAGTGGATATTTCCAACAAGAAATTGAAAGAAGAGTTGAAAATTCTCTTAACGAAGGATTAAGTTTAAGTGAAGCTTGGTCTAGAATACCAGATAAGTTAGCTTTCTACGACTACATCGGAAACAACCCGGCTAAGGGTGGATTATTCCGTGCTGGCCCAATGAACAAAGGTGATGGTATCGCAGAAGCGTGGTTAGGTCATCCTGTGTTTACAGATAAGTCAGGTCGAGAATTAACAGTTAGAAGAATGCCTGCATTCTTTGAAACTTTCCCTGTAATTCTAGTTGATAAAGATGGTATTATTCGTGCAGATATTCCATTCAGAAGAGCAGAATCAAAGTATAGTATTGAACAAGTTGGCGTGTCTGTATCTTTCTACGGTGGGAAACTAAATGGAAGCACATTCAATGATGCACCTACTGTTAAAAAGTATGCAAGAAAAGCTCAATTAGGAGAAGTTCTAGAGTTTGATAGAACGACTTTAGAATCCGATGGTGTATTTAGAAGTAGTCCTAGAGGCTGGTACACATTTGGTCATGCGAATTTTGCGCTATTATTCTTCTTAGGCCACTTATGGCATGGTTCCAGAACTCTATTCAGAGATGTGTTCAGTGGTATTGGTGCTGAAGTTACTGAGCAAGTAGAGTTTGGTGCTTTCCAAAAGCTTGGTGATAGAAGTACTAAGAAACAAGGTGCTGTATAATATTATATTTTTATAATAAAGCATTACTAAATAAATCAATTCATCCTAAAAGAATTTTCTCATGGAAACAATAGTTTATACTTTTCTTTTAATTGGTACATTAGGTGTCATATTCTTCGCAGTATTTTTCAGAGATCCTCCTAGAATTGCGAAAAAATAAATTTTTGATTTTTTAATCAAAGTTTTAAAGTTTTTTATTAAGGTATTTTTGCTCATTTTATATGTGCAAAGATACCTTAAAATGTTGTTTAGTTTTTTTAGTCTTCATGATCCTCAAACGGATCTCTTAAATCTTTGGATCCTGGTCCAAAAGCTGTATACATAGAATAGCCCGTAACACCAAATAGTAAGCTAGCTATAAAAATAATAAGAACTGTTGCAGTTTCCATAATAAGTGAACAGTGAATGGGTTGTTTTTGTTGTTTTCTATAATAATATCAAGTACGTGCGAGTCCTTTTTGAATGAAGAAATTCATTTAATCACTATAAACTCTAGTAATGCAAATACTAATACTAATTGGCATTATAACTTAATTTTCATATAGGTGAAAAAGTCATGGTATAGTAATTCTATACTTAAGATTACTCATAATACGACGAAGAACCTTAAAGTATTCTGAGAAACTTAGTTTAGTTTATTAAGCTAAAAGACTTTAGAAAAGTTAAATTCGTTCGGGATGATATCTCTTCCATTTTTATTTTGTAAACCGAGATCGAAAAATGTAAACACTGTGGATTAATATTTAAAGAGAATGATATACTGAATAAAGATCATAAGTACCTAAGAAATAGAGAAGAAATGGTTAACTCTAAATGATTACAACATACATTTGCATTAATGGTATGTAAAATAATCAGTACTGATATCTCTAATGTAATACTCTCAGTTGAATCTCAGCAATCTAAGCTAAGATTACCTGTATTATGTGATTAGAGAACCTTTACTTATTCATAATCATTTTCTCTATCTTCCTATTACTTTAAAAATAAAAAAATTTCGCTAATAAGTATAACAATGGCATTAAGAACAAGATTAGGCGAGCTGTTAAGACCTCTTAACTCTGAATATGGAAAAGTAGCACCAGGTTGGGGAACAACACCAATTATGGGATTTGTTATGTTACTATTTTTCTTATTCTTACTAATTATCTTACAAATCTATAACTCTTCTCTAATTATTGATAATGTAGATGTAGATTGGGCTAGCTTAGGAAGTTAGTTGTTAGATCTAGGAATAGATAAAACAGGAAGTGACTCAAGAATAAATATTTTAATTTTAGTCTTGAATCACTTCCTGTTCTTTTATATTTACTATGTTTACACTTACGCTACTTCAACAACTTCATCTAAAGAAAAATTATTGGTATTTACACCGCTATAACTAACTTTCTCAAATCTTACTACTACTGGGTAACGAATACCACTAGTATCGATAGTTGCAACAGTGCCAACATCTTGATACCAATATGACTCTTTTCTTAAAATTCGAACTTTTGCCCCTCTTTTAACCATAAGTCTAATGATTTAATATTTAATATTTACTACTTTAATTATAGAAGAGATTAAAAAAAAGCATATATTTTATGAAGTTATATAACCATAAAAAATTGCATTGCTTTTTTACTAAATGATAAAAGCTTAGATTAGCCATAGAGGGTTGAGCAAAAAGGTTCCAATTTGATTTGGTAATTTTCTTTAAAACATGATATATCTAGATATATCATTTACTGGCTCTAGCAGAGAAAAATGGATTAGACTAGCCTAGTAACTTTTTGAAATAACAATAATTTAGACATAAACGACAAATATGAAAATATCTTGGAAAGAAATCCTGTTGTGGGTACTTCCTGCATTGGTAGTAATATTCTTCCTATGGCAAGGATTCGTATCTTCCAATAGCGGAGAGTTTGGGAAAAACATAGCTAGCTCTAGAATGACTTATGGTCGCTTTCTTGAGTACTTAGATATGGGTTGGGTAAAACGAGTAGATCTTTATGATGATGGGCACACTGCCATCGTAGAAGCTATTGGACCAGAATTAGGTAATAGAATTCAAAGAATTCGAGTTGAATTACCTGCTACTGCTCCAGAATTAATAAAAAAATTACGTGCAGCGAATGTTGACATAGATGCACACCCAACAGAAACTGGATCACCTTCAGGTTTAGGGTTTATCGGAAATTTAGCTTTACCATTGTTGTTAGTCGGATTTATCGCCTTTTTATTTAGAAGATCAAACAACATGCCTGGTGGTCCTGGACAAGCAATGAGTTTTGGTAAATCAAAAGCACGCTTTCAGATGGAAGCTAACACGGGTGTAAATTTTGATGATGTAGCAGGTGTAGAAGAAGCTAAAGAAGAATTCGAAGAAGTAGTATCTTTCTTAAAACGTCCTGAAAGATTTACAGCAGTAGGAGCTAAAATTCCAAAAGGAGTTTTATTAGTAGGCCCTCCGGGTACAGGTAAAACTCTTTTAGCGAAAGCAATCGCCGGAGAAGCTGGAGTTCCATTCTTTAGTATATCTGGTTCAGAATTCGTAGAGATGTTCGTAGGTGTAGGTGCTTCAAGAGTAAGAGATCTATTCAAAAAAGCTAAAGAAAATTCCCCTTGTATAGTATTCATCGATGAGATTGACGCTGTAGGTAGACAAAGAGGAACTGGTATTGGTGGTGGTAATGATGAGAGAGAACAGACTTTAAACCAACTTTTAACTGAGATGGATGGGTTTGAAGGTAATACTGGTATTATAATTATCGCTGCAACAAACCGTGTAGATGTACTAGATTCAGCGTTATTACGACCAGGGAGATTTGATAGACAAGTTACTGTCGATGTCCCAGATGTAAAAGGAAGATTAGAAATTTTAAATGTTCATGCTCGTAATAAAAAACTAGGGGACGATGTTTCGTTAGAAATTATCGCAAAACGAACTCCAGGGTTTTCAGGAGCAGATTTAGCTAATCTTCTTAACGAATCAGCAATTCTTACAGCTAGAAGAAGAAAAGAAAAAACAACTTTATCTGAAATTGATGCTGCGATAGATAGAGTTATAGCTGGTATGGAAGGAGTACCATTAACTGATAATAAGACTAAGAGACTTATTGCATACCATGAAGTGGGTCATGCTATTGTAGGTACTTTATTGCCTCATCACGATAAAGTGCAGAAAGTAACTCTTATCCCAAGGGGTCAAGCAAAAGGGTTAACATGGTTTACACCTGCAGACGATCAATCGCTTATTTCTAGATCCCAATTACTAGCAAGGATAATGGGAGCATTAGGAGGTAGAGCGGCTGAGGAAGTTGTGTTTGGATACCCCGAAGTAACAACTGGTGCTGGAAATGACCTTCAACAAGTGACATCGATGGCTAGACAAATGGTTACAAGGTTTGGTATGTCCAACATTGGTCCATTAGCTTTAGAAAGTCAGGGAGGCGATCCTTTCTTAGGACGAAGCATGGGATCCAGTTCGGATTACTCGGAAGATATAGCTTCTAGAATAGATATGCAAATTCGATCTATTATTCAACACTGCCACGTAGAAGCGGTAAATATTATCAAAGAAAATCGAGTTGTTATTGATAAACTAGTAGATCTTCTAATAGAAAAGGAAACGATTGATGGAGCTGAATTCAGAAGTATCATAGCCGAATACACAAAATTACCAGATCAGATTGAGTATAAGACACAACTATCTGACGTTTCTTAATACTTCTTTCCGGTACAAGCAAATAACAAGACCCGATCATATTTTTTAAATATGATCGGGTTTTTCTCGGGACCGACGGGACTCGAACCCGCAACTTCCGCCGTGACAGGGCGGTGCTCTAACCAATTGAACTACGATCCCTATAATTTATTTTATGTAATATACATATACCGCTATATCTAATATTTGTCAACAATCTAAATAAAATAAGGAGAGGAAGAGATTCGAACTCTCGGTACGATATAACCGTACATCGGATTAGCAATCCGACGCTTTCGACCACTCAGCCACCTCTCCTGATTGAAATAGATCAACAAACAAAAGTATATCTGTTTTATGGCTCAGGCGGGACTTGAACCTGCGACCTTGGGCTTATGAGTCCCCTGCTCTAACCAACTGAGCTACTAAGCCATTAATGATAATCATATCATTATATATCTGTTTAAATCAACTATAAATTTAAGCTTATCATTATAATTAATAAAAATTCTATTTTTTGTCTTCAAATCCCTTATGGAATTTTATAGGATAATGATCTATTATAGAAAATATTACTAATAACAAAAACTATATAATTCAATAACATTAATTATAAAATTGCTTAAAACTAATATACAAAGTTTACTACTCTTATACGTTTAAACTCCAAAATCTAACATCTTTATATAAAAGTATCTGACCTTTTTCATATAAGCGAAATACAATATATAAGGACTGATGATTTACCGATTAAATCTACTTTATATTTTACATAATAGGATTACTAGAGAATGCCTGATTTTTGGGAAAATGTACTCCGATTTCCACGATTTTTTATATCTGCAATGGTAGGTCTCGTATTTACAATAATCGGACCATTTTTAAATTTATTACGTCGTCCACAGACAACTATAATTTTTGTATTTATCAGTATTGGTAGTTTAGTTTTCATTACCTTAACTTTGCAGGCGATGCTTAGTCTGGATAATTAATATAAAACTATATGATTACTATATAAATACAATAAATATATTATTTAACTTAATGACTAATATATAAACTCAAGTCATATACACAATGTTTTCAAATAATTTAACTAAAAGAGAAACAACAGGTGCTTTTGCACTAATAGATAGTCTAGTCCGTCACGAAGTAAAGCATATCTTTGGATATCCAGGTGGAGCGATATTACCTATATATGACGAGCTACATGCTTGGGAAAAAGAGGGTTTTATTGAACATTTACTTGTGAGACATGAGCAAGGAGCAGCGCATGCAAGCGACGCTTATGCGAGAGCTACAGGTAAAGTAGGTGTATGTTTTGGTACATCCGGGCCCGGTGCGACAAACCTTGTAACAGGTGTAGCAACAGCTCATATTGATTCAGTTCCAATAATAGTTATAACAGGCCAAGTAGGAAGATCTTTTATTGGAACTGATGCTTTCCAAGAGGTGGATATTTTTGGTGTAACTCTTCCAATTGTTAAGCATTCTTATGTTGTAAGAGATGCGGCCGATATGTCTAGAATAGTTGCGGCATCATTCTTCATTGCTAAATATGGGAGACCAGGTCCAGTACTGATTGATGTACCAAAAGATGTTGGATTAGAAAAAATAAATTACACACCGATCGCCCCAGGAAATGTTGAATTATTAGGTTGCCCACCGGTAATTCATAAAAATGCGGCTCGTATTACACAAGCAGCAAATCTAATTAAACAAGCGAATCAACCTTTATTATATGTTGGTGGGGGCGCAATCATTTCTGATGCGTTTAAAGAAATTCAACAATTAAGTGAATTACTTCAAATGCCAATTGCCACAACTTTAATGGGGAAAGGTATTATTGATGAAAACCAATCCTTAGCTTTAGGGATGCTTGGTATGCATGGTACTGTGTATGCAAATTATGCAGTTAGTGAATGTGATTTACTAATTGCTCTAGGAGCTAGATTTGACGATCGGGTGACAGGGAAGTTAGATGAATTTGCGTGTCATGCACAAGTGATACATGTGGATATTGACCCAGCAGAAGTTGGAAAAAATAGAATGCCACAAATTGGGATTGTAGGTGATGTAAAAGAAATCGTTAGCGAATTATTAACGCATTTCACTGAAGATAATGAGCAGATTATTGAGCAAACTGAAGCTTGGAGAAAACGACTAAATAGATGGAGAACAGAATATCCTCTATTAGTTCCAAAAAATGCTCAGAATTTATCACCTCAAGAAGTAATTACAGAAGTTAGTAAAAATGCATCTGACGCTTATTATACTACTGATGTTGGACAACATCAGATGTGGGCTGCCCAATTTATTCGTACATCTCAAAGAAAGTGGATTACGAGTGCTGGGTTAGGGACAATGGGATATGGGTTACCTGCGGCAATTGGGGTTCAAGTTGCCCATCCAGATGCACAGGTTATCTGTATCACAGGTGATGCTAGTTTCCAAATGAATATACAAGAATTAGGGACTGTTTGCCAATATGGATTACCAGTAAAAATAATCCTGCTGAATAATAAATGGCAAGGGATGGTAAGACAATGGCAACAAGCTTTTTACGGGGAACGCTATTCTCATTCTAATATGGAAAAAGGGGCTCCTAACTTTATTCAAGTAGCAGAGGCTTATGGTATTAGAGGAATTTCGATAACCACACGTGAAGAATTAAATAATTCTATCCAAGAAATTTTAAATTATGATGGTCCTTTACTAGTAGATTGTAAAGTCGTTCCTGATGAAAATTGTTACCCTATGGTAGCACCAGGAAAGAGCAATGCTCAAATGTTAGGTGTCTAAAAAATAAAAAACTAAAGGAATAGAAAAGAATCATCTTTTCTATTCCTTTAGCTTTTTATAATAAATGGGCCGAGTTGGATTTGAACCAACGTAGGCATAGCCAGCGGATTTACAATCCGCCCCCTTTAACCACTCGGGCACCGACCCTTATTTAATATAAGGTTAACATACGAAAAAATAAAAAACAATAATAATTATTATTTTACCTTTGTCCTCTTTAGTGTTAAAAGACTAAATCTATTGACTCATTATCAAAAGTATTATGTATTATCACTACTCTTAAAAAAATCTTGAAAGCTTTTATAAAGAACAAAATAATTCTTGATACAAAAGTTTCCAAGAATGAGATTACTGATCTATAAATTATTTAAAACTTTGTTGTAAACGAGTAGCTTTACCTGTTCTAGATCTTAAGTAATATAGCTTAGCTCGTCTCACAATAGAACGACGAAGTACTTCTATACTTTTTAATTTTGGAGAATGAATTAGATATACACGCTCTACTCCAATCCCTTGCATAACTCGACGAAGTGTTATTGTTGTATTTAAACCAGCATTATTCTTCGAAATAACTACACCTTCCGCAAATTGAACTCTCTCTTTATTGCCTTCAGTAATAGATACGCCTAATTTAACAGTATCTCCGACGCGAATTTCAGGGATATTAGGATTTAGATAAGTATTTTCTAGCTCACGAATCAGGATTGGATTCGTAGAAATTTTTAAGTCCATAAATAGAATTTATTTTATTTATAATCAAAGTCTAATCCAATGTGATAAATTTATCATCCGAATTAAACGATAGTATATTTAATCATACTGTATTTCACTGAAAAAAGTACATCAACTCTTTCTAAAAAACGAATTTAATTTAAGTATATAGTATTACTTAAAATACTATATTTAACCTATGGGCTGTAAACTACTAGTATAGACCTATCAAAGGTAACTTAACATATTAGAGTTATAATTTAACCTTATGTTCGAACGCTTTACAGAAAAAGCCATCAAAGTAATCATGCTAGCTCAAGAAGAAGCTAGAAGACTAGGTCACAACTTTGTAGGAACCGAGCAAATATTATTAGGACTAATCGGTGAAGGCACAGGTATTGCAGCCAAAGTGCTGAAATCTATGGGGGTCAACTTAAAAGATGCTAGGGTTGAAGTAGAAAAAATTATAGGTCGAGGATCTGGCTTTGTTGCTGTGGAAATTCCTTTTACTCCAAGAGCCAAACGAGTATTGGAATTATCTCTAGAGGAAGCTCGCCAGTTAGGTCATAACTATATCGGAACGGAACATTTACTTCTAGGTTTAATTAGGGAAGGGGAAGGTGTAGCAGCCCGAGTATTAGAAAACCTAGCTTTAGATTTATCTAAAATCAGAACACAAGTAATTAGACTTCTTGGGGATACTGCCGAAGTATCTACTGGGGGCGGACAAGCTAAAGGTAAAACTCCTACCCTTGAAGAATTTGGGAGTAACTTGACCTTAAAAGCAGCTGAAGGACGATTAGATCCAGTAATTGGACGTTCTAAAGAAATTGAGCGTGTAATTCAAATTTTAGGTCGTAGAACAAAAAACAACCCTATTTTAATTGGTGAACCAGGGGTTGGAAAAACAGCAATTGCGGAAGGGTTAGCTCAAAGAATCAATAACAAAGATGTTCCTGATATATTAGAAGACAAACTTGTTGTAACACTAGATATTGGATTATTAGTTGCTGGGACAAAGTACAGAGGAGAATTTGAAGAAAGACTTAAAAAGATTATTGATGAGATTAAGATTGCAGACAATGTGATATTAGTGATTGATGAAGTTCATACACTAATTGGAGCTGGAGCTGCTGAAGGAGCTATTGATGCAGCAAATATTTTAAAACCCGCTTTAGCTAGAGGAGAAATGCAATGTATAGGGGCAACAACTCTAGAAGAATATAGAAAACACATTGAAAAAGATGCTGCTCTAGAAAGACGATTCCAACCAGTTATGGTAGGTGAACCTAGTGTGGAAGAAACAATTGAAATTCTATATGGCTTGCGTGACCGCTACGAGAAACATCATAAACTTGTAATTTCCGATGAAGCATTAACAGCGGCAGCAAAATTTGCAGATCAATACATTGCAGACCGTTTTTTACCGGATAAAGCGATTGATCTAATCGATGAAGCTGGTTCACGAGTACGCCTTATGCATGCTCAATTACCACCTGCAGCTCGTGAATTAGATAAAGAATTACGTGAAATTTTAAAACAAAAAGATGAATCTGTAAGAGGTCAAGATTTTGAAACAGCCGGTCAGCTTCGAGATCGCGAAATGGAAATAAAAGCCCAAATCGCAGCGATTGCACAAAGTAAGAAAGGAGATACAGATACATCCAAAGAGGTATCGGTAGTAACTGAAGAAGATATTGCACAAATCGTTGCATCATGGACTGGAATTCCGGTTAATAAAATGACTAAGAGTGAATCAGAGAAACTTCTTCAAATGGAAGAAACTTTACATGGCCGTATTATCGGTCAGGATGAGGCTGTAGTAGCTGTATCAAGAGCTATTAGAAGAGCAAGAGTGGGATTAAAAAATCCAAATCGTCCAATTGCAAGTTTTATTTTCTCTGGTCCTACCGGTGTAGGTAAAACGGAACTAACAAAAGCTTTAGCTTCTTATTTCTTCGGGTCAGAAGAAGCTATGGTCCGTTTAGATATGTCAGAGTATATGGAACGTCATACAGTTTCTAAACTTATTGGATCTCCTCCAGGCTATGTAGGATATAACGAAGGAGGACAATTAACAGAAGCAGTTCGCAGAAGACCATATACAGTAGTTCTATTCGATGAGATTGAAAAAGGACATCCTGACGTATTTAATCTGTTACTTCAAATTCTAGAAGATGGTCGCTTAACAGATTCAAAAGGACGAGTTATTGATTTTAAAAACACGTTGTTAATTTTAACTTCAAACGTAGGTTCGAAAGTAATCGAGAAAGGTGGAGGCGGATTAGGATTTGATTTATCTGATACTCCATCCGATTCACAATACAATCGAATTAAATCTTTAGTGAATGAAGAATTAAAACAATATTTCCGTCCAGAATTTTTAAATCGTTTAGATGAAATTATTGTGTTCCGTCAACTGACAAAAGATGAAGTAGGGTTAATTGCTGAAATCATGTTGAAAGAGATATTCACTAGAATCTCAGAAAAAGGAATTCAGTTAGAAGTAACTCCTCGTTTCAAATCGCACCTAATCGATGAGGGCTATAACCCAATTTATGGTGCTAGACCATTACGAAGAGCTGTAATGAGACTATTAGAAGATACTTTATCCGAAGAGTTTCTTTCAGAAAAAATCAAAGAAGGGGACACTGCTATTGTTGATGTAGATGATGACAATAAAGTTCAAGTATTATTAGGCGACAAATTAGAACTTGCGTCCGTGTAGAGTACTCACTTGAAATAAAAATTGCTAGTTTCTAATCACTAGAAACTAGCAATTTTTATGTAGAGAATTCCTGTTACTTGTCAAACAAACTAAACCATGTTATATTTAGATAATAGAAAGCCGAGATAGCTCAGTTGGTAGAGCAGTGGATTGAAAATCCACGTGTCACCAGTTCAACCCTGGTTCTTGGCATCATTTAGTCCAGTAAAACAAAGTTCGAAAATGAAACTAATTTTGGATCAAAGATTAAGTTTATTGTTCCTATTGGTCCATTTCGTTGTTTAGCTATTATAACTTCTGTCGTCCCGTTTTCTTGTGGCATAGACGAATAATAATTATCTCTATAAAGCATTAAAACTACATCGGCGTCTTGTTCAATTGAATTATGAACCAAAATGTCATTCGATACAAAATTTCCTAAGTTAGGGCCCCAAGCATCATAAACCTTCTGCTTTTTTAAAGGTTTGACATCGAGAACACAGTTAAACGAAATATTTTTTGCTAGTAATAAACGATCTACTTTAGCGAAAGGTACCTTTGACAAATTAAAACGATCCAAAGTTGCGACTAAAGAATTTAATTGTAAACTATGCAGAGGAACCCAGCCTTTAGTAGTTAGAAGTTTATGAGAAGACGTTAAGTTCAATTTATACTTTCCAAGTAACACTAATAGATATAAACGCTTGTATCCAGTCGAAAACACTTTTTTTATATAACTATAGGAGATAAAATTACTAGACGAGGATTTTCCCAAAACTCGAGAAGCTTTTTGTGTACTAAAAGACCTTAAAGAGATCGATTTTTGTAATTGCGTAGAATATAATTTAGCATTACCACCTAAACATCCACTTTCTCGTAAATCCGATAAAAGAGGCCTTTTATTAACGCGATTTTCGACATTCCTACTTAATTGAGACAATACAATAACAGGTGTGTCAAATTCTCTTGCCATAATTTTTAGATTTCTTGTGATTCTAGATAATTCTTGAACTCTATTAGTTTCCTTCGATATCCCATCACTAATAAGTTGCAAATAATCAATAATAACAGCACCAATCTGTCCTTGACTTGATTTTAAACGAGTTAACTTAGAACGTATATCTCCTAAAGAGTTACTAGGTGAATCATCCAAATAAATCTTAAGAGTAGCTAAATATTCAATAGCATTACTAACGAATTTCCATTCTTCAGAATTTATGTTACCTGATTTTAAACGGGAATTAGTGATTTGAGCTTCCACTGATAAGAAGCGATAAATAATTTGCTGTCTAGACATCTCTAAACTAAAAATACTAACTGGAGAGGTTTGAACTTCAGAAATATTTCGAGCCAAATTTAAAGCAAAAGCCGTTTTTCCCATTGATGGGCGCCCAGCAATAATTATCAAATCTGATTTTTGAAAGCCTTGAGTTAAATTATCTAAATCAAAAAACCCAGATGGAATACCAGACAAATTACCTTTTTTATATTTAGTTTCTAATTCAACAAAAGTTTCCAATAAAACTTCAGAGGAAGATAAAAGCCCAAAAGTTGGTTTTACGTGAGTTAAAGAAGCCAAAAGTTGTTCAGATTGATCGAACAAAACTTCTAGGGAAGAAGATGTATTATAACCTAAACGAGAAATTTGCAATCCTATATCTATTAATGATCGCCGCAAATGCTTATCTAATAACAATACAATATAACTTTCAATATTCTCACTAGGTATAAGTTGGTTTACGAGATCTACTAAAAAGCTACTTCCCCCGATTGATTCCAATAGGGACATATCTGTAAGAGTATCGGCCACAGATGTCAAACTTATTTCTCTATTTTGAGAATATAACAATGTAGAAGCTTGATAAATATATTTATGATTACTGAAATAAAAAACTTCTGGTTCTAATTTATTAAAAATTAGATCATGATTGTCATTCTTTAGTAAAATATCCGCGAGAATAATTTGTTCAGCTAGAACGCTATGAGGACACGGCTTTTTTGGAACCAAATTTTCCATAATCTTTATACCTGATGGATATATGATTATTACTATATTTTCTCTAAGATTAAAAAAGAACAATTAGATAAAATATATATTAATGTATATATAAAGTATTATTTTTTGTTATAATTTTCTAGTAACTAAGTTTAGCCCGTTTATTAAAATATATCTTAGGAGAGATGGCCGAGTGGTTTAAGGCGCAGCACTGGAAATGCTGTTTAAGGGTAACTTTAACGAGGGTTCGAATCCCTCTCTCTCCTTAGAAAATTTCATAATGGATACAGCAAGAAGTTGACTTAAAAAGTAAAGTCAAGCTATTATATATTATAAGTATATTCTAAGCGCCTTTAGTTCAGTTGGTAGAACGCAGGTCTCCAAAACCTGATGTCGCGGGTTCAAGTCCCTCAGGGCGTGTTTAATAGTATAAATAAAATTGTATAAATATAAAAAGAATACGTGTAGAATATAGTTGAAAATAATAATATAATTATCAATATACAGTTTATTACTATTCATATACAAAACACAAAAAAAAGATAAAAAACATATGGCTAAAAAAGTTATAGGGATGATTAAATTGGCGATTGAAGCAGGGAAAGCAACCCCCGCTCCTCCAATAGGTCCTGCGTTAGGACAAAAAGGTGTAAACATAGTTATGTTTTGCAAAGAATATAATGCTCGAACTGCAGACAAAGCTGGGTTTATTATTCCAGTAGAAATTACAGTCTACGAAGATAAAAGCTACACGTTTATACTAAAAACACCACCAGCTTCTATATTATTAGCTAAAGCCGCAGGAGTAGCTAAGGGATCAGGAGATCCACAAAAAACAAAAGTAGGAAGTGTTACAAAACAACAGGTAATGGAAATAGCTCAAACGAAACTTCCAGATTTGAATACTAATAAAATCGAATCTGCAATGAGAATTATCGAAGGGACTGCAAAAAATATGGGAATTACAGTTACTGAGTAATATTCCTCACTTTATACAAATAATAAAAGTATCATAAGCATGGCTAAAATATCTAAACGTGTAAAAACAATTCGTACTAAAATTGACCCTACAAAGGAATATTCCGCAAAAGAAGCCTTATCTTTATTAAAAGAATCAGCTACAGCAAAATTTGTAGAAACCGCTGAAGCTCACATTAGTTTAAAATTAGACACTAAATATGCGGATCAACAACTTCGTACTACAGTAGTTTTACCAAAAGGTACTGGTAAAGAAATAAAAGTGGCAGTTATTGCGGAAGGAGAAAAAATCAATGAAGCTTTAGGCGCGGGTGCCCATGTAGCCGGATCGAGTGATTTGATTCAAGATATAATGAATGGTGTTATGGATTTTGATAGGTTAATAGCAACACCTGACATGATGCCATCAATAGCAAAATTGGGTAAAGTATTAGGACCAAGAGGTTTAATGCCTTCTCCAAAATCAGGAACAGTAACTACTGAAATCAAAGAAGCCATAGAAGAATTCAAAAAAGGGAAATTAGAATACAGAGCCGATAAGGCTGGAGTTGTACATGTTCCATTTGGAAAAACAGGTTTCTCCGAAGATGATTTATTAGAGAATTTAGAAGCAATACAAGAATCAATTGATAAAAATAGACCTTCCGGCGTAAAAGGAAAATACTGGAAGAGTTTCTATATTTGTAGTACTATGGGACCATCTCTTAAATTAGACATCACAAATTTTAGAGACAAAGTATTTTCTTAATGTAAAACACTCACTCGCTTTTTTAGTAAATTTACAAAGTATTATTTATCATGTCAAAAGTAGACGAAATTATTGAACAATTAAAGTCTCTAACGTTAATTGAAGCATCAGAGTTAGTAACAGCAATTGAAGAAACATTTAATGTAAGCGCAGCTGCTCCAGCTGGAGGAGGCGTAGTAATGGCAGCTGCTCCTGGTGCTGCTGCTGGCGGTGAAGCTGAAGACAAAACAGAATTTGATTTAATTCTTGATGAGGTTCCTGCAGATAAGAAAATCGCAGTACTTAAAATCGTTAGAACTATTACTGGTTTAGGTTTAAAAGAGGCAAAAGACTTAGTTGAATCAACACCAAAAAGCATCAAAGAAGGGGCTTCTAAAGATGACGTAGATGATGCTAAAAAACAATTAGAAGAAGCTGGAGCAAAAGTAACTATTAAATAATTACATAAAGCTTTAAAAATAAAAAAATAAGTATCAATAAAATAAATCAACCTTAAATAAGAGAGCTTATTTAAGGTTGATTTATTTTATTGTTTCTAGAAATAGAGTAAATACTAACTAATAATTGTAGTTATATTTAGAATAATCCTAACGTTAAAGCATCATTAATAGGTAGACAAGCACCAATACCTAACCAGATAGCAAAAACTATACTGAAAAGGAAGATACCCATAGCAATTGGTCTACGGAATGGGTTTTGGAACTTGTTAATGCTTTCAATAAATGGAACAGTGATTAATCCTGCAGGAACTGCAGCCATTGAAAGAACACCTAAAAGCTTGTTAGGGATAACTCTTAAAAGATTAAAAGTAGGGAAGAAGTACCATTCAGGTAAAATTTCAAGAGGAGTTGCGAATGGATCTGCTTTCTCTCCTAAAGGAGATGGAGACATTACAGATAAACCAATAACACAAGAAAGAGTACCTAAAATAGCAACAGGGAAGATATATAATAGATCATTCGGCCAAGCAGGTTCTCCATAATAGTTATGGCCCATGCCTTTAGCTAATTTTGCACGTAACTTTGGATCCGTTAGATCCGGTTTTTTTAATACAGACATAAGAAAAAGTACTTATAATTATTTATTTTTACAGAGGTCCAGAGATACCCTGCTTACGAATCATTAAGAAGTGTGTTAGCATTAACACAGCAGCTGCTACAGGAAGAACAAATGTGTGAGCACTGTAGAATCTTGTAAGAGTAGCTTGGCCTACACTTACGCTACCACGTAATAATTCTACTAATAACCCGCCTACTACTGGGATTGCTTCAGGAACACCTGTTACAATTTTACAAGCCCAATAACCTACTTGGTCCCATGGTAAAGAATAACCTGTAACCCCAAAAGATACTGTAACTACCGCTAAAGTAACCCCTGTAACCCAAGTTAATTCTCTTGGCTTTTTGAACCCACCAGTTAAGTACACACGGAAAACGTGTAGGATCATCATTAGAACCATCATACTAGCAGACCATCTATGCATAGATCTGAATAACCAACCGTAGTTAACTTCATACATTAAGTACTCGATTGACGCAAATGCTTCAGATACAGTAGGTCTGTAATAGAATGTCATCGCAAATCCAGTAGCCGCTTGTATAATAAAACAAGTTAAAGTAATCCCACCTAAACAATAAAAGATGTTTACATGAGGTGGCACATACTTACTTGTAATATCATCAGCTATTGATTGAATTTCAAGACGCTCTTCGAACCAGTCGTAAACTTTACCCATAAACTAAGGTTAACAATAAATAGAAAATTAAATAATAGTCAAAAAACAAAATTCATATATGGAAAAACTGTCTTACTGATAAAACATTATACAATTAAAGTACAAATAAGACAAGAAACCTCTTACAACAGTCTGGGTGATCTTTTTTATGATACGTTGCTAAATATCTTGTAATATGTACAAAATACTTCTTGTTGATGACGAAAAAATTCATACAAAAGCCACTATAAAATATCTAAATACCCGAGGATTTAATACAATAGGGGCCTCTTCGCCTACGGATGGGATTGTTCTTGCAAAAACATTTGTTCCGGATCTTATAATCGTTGATATAATGATGCCAGAAATTGATGGGTACGATTTCATCAAAACTTTACATCGAGAAAAAAGTTTATCTCAAATTCCTTTCATCTTTCTCACAGCAAAAGGTATGACACAAGACCGTATATCTGGATATTCATTTGGTTGTAGTGCATATTTAACTAAACCATTTGACCCGGAAGAATTGGCTGTCATTATACAGAATATTTTACGAAGAAAAGAACAAACCCTATTGGATTTGAAACTTGTATTAAAAGAATTAAAAGCTATTAGAGAACATTTTGAAAACCAATATGGCATTTCTCCTGAATTACAAACATCTTTACAATTAACGAATAGGGAAACGACTGTATTAGAATATATTGCTCAGGGATTCAAAAATAAAGAAATTGCAGACCTGTTAAAAACTAGCGTCCGAAACATCGAAAAATACGTTACCAAATTGTTAAATAAAACAGAGACGCGTAACAGAACCGAATTGATAAAGTATGTTTATTTCCACAATAAATTATAAAAAGGCGAACGACGGGAATCGAACCCGCGAATGACGGAACCACAACCCATTGCCTTAACCACTTGGCCACGCCCGCCTATTTGAAAGTTATCTTTCGTCAATGAATCTATCATACCATAAGGGAGTAATAATAGGCAACTCTCTGAAATATTCTAATACCAAGTTCTAAAATCTCTTGGAAGGGCGTTAAGTGGGTATATTATATATTTCCTACTTTATTTGATAGAAAGAACTCAGAACCTTAAATCAACTTTATTTATCATTTAAAGAGAAATAGGATCTGAGTTAATTTATTTTCATTTTCGCTTTTGTTAACTTGGATTTGCTTTTACAAAACCTAATCCATTTTCTTCGGAGTATCTTTCCATAAATCTCATGAATCGATCCCATGTTTTTTTCTCGGACATTACATAAATAGCTTCAATTCCTTGCGGTTTCCCATTAACAAATCGTGCATTTACGTCTCGAGTTACTACTTCTCCTTCTTCATCTATTAAGTACATTCCAGTAATAGTTCCTTTACTAGATGTCTCACCATCTAATACTTTTGGGTTCGCAAACCTAAATGTTGCTGTTCCCGTGCTTCCATCTCTTGATCGGGTTAACCTTACATCTGGTATTACTTCCTCGTTAATCCCTTGAATAAATTGTATTACAGCCATAGATAAGATTGTGTTAATAGTCTTTTAGTTTTCTTGTTTTAAATTATACCATTGGAAAGTTTAAATTTTTTACATAGCTGGGGTGGCAGGATTCGAACCTACGAATGGCGGAGTCAAAGTCCGCTGCCTTACCGCTTGGCGACACCCCATGAATATATAAGATGTTATAAGATCGTCTAAGAATATAATATCAGTCTCGAAACTCCTGTCAAGGTTTATTCTATATTAAATTCTTTAAAATACTAATATATTATGTGCAAGGAGGGATTCGAACCCCCGACACCGTGGTTCGTAGCCACGTGCTCTAGTCCACTGAGCTACAAGCACTTATTTTGCTGATGCGATTAGCATAACATATTATCAATATATTTATCAATAAATTCTCGTATTCTTTATTTGTTTTTTATTTTCACTATTTTTATAAGTCACATTAATAATGTAACTAAAATTTTTATTTTTGTATAATAGGCATATATATTTTATTTTAGATTTGAGTGGATGTTTTAGTTTCAATAGTCATTTTCGTTAAAAATTTATGAGCAAAATTATTTTATATCAAGAAGATGCAAGAAGAGCTTTAGAAAAAGGTATGGACATCTTAGCTGAAGCTGTTTCTGTTACTTTAGGTCCTAAAGGGCGAAATGTTGTTCTGGAAAGAAAGTATGGGGCTCCCCAGATTGTCAACGATGGTGTAACGATTGCAAAAGAGATCGAATTAGAAGATCACATTGAAAATACTGGTGTCGCTCTTATACGCCAAGCTGCTTCTAAAACCAATGACGTTGCTGGAGATGGTACCACAACAGCCACAGTTTTAGCTCATTCGATGGTAAAACAAGGTATGAAAAATGTTGCGGCTGGAGGGAATCCTATAGCTATTAAGAGAGGAATTGAAAAAGCTACTCAGTTTGTAGTTAGTCAAATAGCTGAATATTCGATTCCCGTAGAAGATACAAAATCAATAACCCAAGTAGCGACAATCTCTGCTGGGAATGATTTAGAAGTTGGACAAATGATTGCTAATGCAATTGATAAAGTTGGTCGTGAGGGGGTTATTTCTTTAGAAGAAGGTAAATCCACTGTAACTGAGTTAGAAATGACAGAAGGAATGTTCTTTGAAAAAGGATTTATTTCTCCGTATTTTGTTACTGATACAGAACGAATGGAGGTTGTACAAGAGAACCCTTATGTTTTAACTACAGATAAAAAAATAACTTTAGTTCAACAGGAGTTAGTTCCAGTATTAGAACTTATTTCAAAAACAGGTAGACCTTTAACTATCATAGCTGAAGGGGTAGAAAAAGAAGCTTTAGCTACTTTAGTAGTTAATAAACTACGAGGTATTGTTAATGTGGTTGCTGTTAGGGCGCCTGGATTCGGCGATCGCCGAAAAGCAATGTTAGAAGATATTGCAATCTTAACTGGTGGTCAAGTTATTGCGGAAGATGCTGGCTTTAGTTTAGAATCCTTACAATTAGAAATGTTTGGACAAGCTCGACGAATTACGGTAACAAAAGAAGGAACGACTGTAATTGCAGAAGGTAATGAAAAAGAAGTCAAAGCTCGATGTGAACAAATTAGAAGACAGATTGATGCTAGTGATTCATCTTATGAAAAAGAAAAATTACAAGAAAGGTTAGCGAAACTAGCGGGTGGGGTTGCAGTAATCAAAGTAGGTGCGGCAACTGAGACCGAAATGAAAGATAGAAAATTGAGATTAGAGGATGCAATTAATGCTACGAAAGCAGCTGTAGAGGAAGGAATTGTTCCAGGGGGTGGATCTACTTTAACACATATCTCTAATGACTTATTAGAATGGGCTAAAGATAATTTAGAAGAAGACGAACTTATTGGTGCACTAATTGTTGAGAAATCTTTAACTTATCCTCTACGAAGAATCATAGAAAATACTGGAAAAACTGCTCCTATTATAATTGAAGAGATTAAACAGAGTGATTTTAGTATTGGGTACGATGCGGCTTTAGGAGAGATAACAGATCTGTACGAGCGAGGTATTATAGACCCAGCTAAAGTAACTCGATCTGGACTCCAAAATGCAGCTTCCATTGCAAGTATGATCTTAACAACAGAATGTATTGTTGTAGATAATAATGAGACTCCTTAATTTACAATTTTATAGGAATTGTAGCTTTTGAGATTAGATTATATCTTTTTCTTCAAAATAAAAGAAAACTAATATAGTAGTTAGTTAAAATAAACTTTTATTACATTTATATTAGTTTTCTTAAAGGGAAGAGTCTCAGATTTTGGAATTACGTTTCTTAATTGAGTTTTAGTGAAATAATTTGGGTAAAATAGAGTACTCATTTTATACCCAATTATTTTACCCTCTTCATTTAGTACGATCTTTGCAATTGTTTTTTTATACCAATTTTTATGCAGTTCATGATACCGAATGTCTTGGTTTAATTTGTATCGAATTCTTTTGTATTTTAGTCTTTCTAAGCTTGTTGCGCTCGGGGGTATTTCTTTTGTTATTGTGAGTTCTTTCAAAAATGAATAGGTATTTCTAGGAATTGTACTACTTAATGCTATGTATGTTAGAAAAACTATAGATGTGGTTTTGTAAGCAATATGTAGAATTTTTTTATTTACGGGTTTTAAGACATTTTTCCACATTTAATTGATGATGTATTGTATAAAACATATATAAATTTTGTATTAGTAAAGTTAATATATATGCATCTTTTTCTAAAACTAGACTTTTATTAGGGTTTAGAGTACTCGTAAGTTTGGAATAGGTGCCATTTATTATATTAAGCACAGTTCGATTGGAATGGTTTTGATTTAATGAATCTTGGAAATTTATTAAGTGTAAAAGTTTTAAGAGTAACAAATTGTCTATATCTTTTCTTATTAATATATTGAGGTGTTTATTTAGAGCTTTAATCTCTGACAATTTAGTGGTTGTTAATAACTTTAATTTAAATTCTTGCAAATAATGTTGTAAATCGGGATTTGTATAATTACTCTTTTTTATATAATCTCCACTTATATAAAGCAACTTCATCATAATAGCTTTTTGATAGTGATTGTAATCCATATCAGCTTTTAGTTTGTGTAATATTTTGGAGACTATTTCGGATAATAATCTCCATATTTTTTGAAATAACAGTTAGTTACTTCCTGCAAAAATAAAATCTGGAAATTTAAACTGAACTTCGGAGAAAGAGTATGTTTTTCCTTGTTCTTGCCAATAATTTATAATTTCAGTAGCTTTATTCAGAATATCTATTCTATCTTTTTCGCTAATCCATGGTTTCGTTTCTAATTCAGCTTTTAGTTGCTCCCAAGCATCATTCCTTGGCCAGAAAAAGTACGATGTTAAAGGGCTTGTTCCATTTCCTACAAGTTGGTCAACTGCTATAGCTACGTTGTTATCTAGCCATAAAATTTTTAAAGTAAATTTTGACACGTTTATCTCCTAAGTTTCAAATTTTTTATATGCGATGTGCTGCTTATCGTTATAAGATGTTAGCCTTTTTCAGTAAATTTGCGACTGTTGCAGTGGGTTGTGCTCCCTGTGATAAACGAACTTTTATTCTATCTGCATTTAAATTGCTTTCATTCGTTAATGGATTATAAAACCCTAATTCTTCAATTGCTTTTCCATCCCTTTTACTAGTACTAGGCATTACTACAACCCTATATGTTGCTTGTTGTTTTCTTCCGTATTTTTTTAGTCGAATTTTAATCATTATTTTGTTTTTTATTTTTATTCTATTTTAATACAATAATACTCGCAATTTTAATCAAATACTATGTATTTCTGTATTGTTTATTGTTTTTACAACCTTTATATTTAATTTGTTGTTATTCCTATGTTAGTTACAATTTGCATGATACATTGCAATAAAATAAACCCAAGTATAGGTGAAAGATCGATTCCAATTAGAGGAGGAACAATCCCTCTAAACATTTTTAAATATGGATCCGTTAATCGACTCAACGAGTAAAATGGTTGAGAGTACCAATTCACATTTGGGAACCAAGTTAACGAAACTCTTACTAAAAGCAAAATTAGATAAATATGTAAAAAACCAATAAATGAGGATAATATTAATGTTAAAGAGTCTGTCATTAGTTTAGGTAGTTAAAATAATACTTTTTTGATAAATCACAAGTTTGGGTCGCTAATAAAGTTACAATAATGAATAAAAAAGTAGGCAGATCTGCTTTCCGAAAAATATAACTTCTTTATTAGTTAGTACAATCGCTAATAAGTAGTATACTATCTTCTATATAATAGATCTATATACTGTTTATATACAATAATTATCTTTTTATTTTTGGGGGGATTTTATGCAAAAAGGAACGGAGCGATTTCTTTGGACTTGGGGTTTCACAACCTCCGCGGAAAACTGGAATGGACGCTTAGCAATGTTAGGATTTTTTTTTACAATACTAATTGAACTTGTCACTGGGAAAGGCGTAATGCATTTTTTAGGATTCTTCTAATTGTAATACAAAATCATTTAGGCATTTCTAAACTTCTAATTAATAATACTTAACTCTTAGTCTAAAATAATATGTCCCCGCATTAGTTTTTCTAATGCGGGGACATATATTATTTAGTCATGATAATGAACTACAAGTTATCTATTAGTCGATAGGACGTAAAGATAATGTTGGCTCGTTCTCACGGTTAATTCCTTTTTCGAAACCAGCTGCAGCAGCTCTTGCTCGACCTGCGTGCCAAAGGTGACCAATGTATAATGCAAAACCTAAGAAGAAATGCGCACATGTTAACCAGCTACGAGGTGATACGAAGTTAACAGAGTTAATTTCTGTAGCAACCCCACCCACTGAGTTTAATGAACCAAGAGGAGCATGAGTCATGTACTCAGCAGCTCTTCGCTCTTGCCATGGTTGAATGTCGTTCTTGATTTTATTTAAGTCTAATCCATTTGGACCTCTTAAAGGTTCAATCCAAGGAGCTCTTAAATCCCAGAATCTTTGAGTTTCACCACCTAAGATGATTTCTCCACTAGGAGATCTCATTAAGTATTTACCTAATCCTGTAGGACCTTGTGCAGATGCTACATTAGCACCTAAACGTTGGTCTCTAACTAGGAATGTAAATGCTTGTGATTGGGAAGCTTCAGGACCTGTTGGACCATAAAGTTCACTAGGATAAGCTGTATTATTGTACCAAGAGTATTGACTAGCAATAAAGCCCATTAAAGATAGAGCTACTAAACTGTACGATAAGTACGCTTCTCCAGACCATACGTAAGCTCTACGAGCCCATGCAAATGGTTTTGTGAAAATATGCCAGAATCCACCTAAGAAACATATAATACCAATCCAAATGTGTCCACCGATGATATCTTCCATGTTATTCACACTTACGATCCATCCGTCTCCACCCCATGGAGATTTTAATACGTAACCGAAGATTACACCTGGGTTTAACGTTGGGTTATCAATGATTCTTACATCTCCACCACCTGGAGCCCAAGTATCATAAACACCACCAATGTACATAGCTTTGATAACTAGTAAGAATGCACCAATTGATAAAACAACTAAGTGAATACCTAAGATTGTTGTAATCTTGTTCTTATCACGCCAGTCGTAACCAAATGCTGGGAATGATTCTTCTAATGTATCAGGACCGATTAAAGAGTGATATACACCACCGAATCCAAGTACTGCAGATGAAATTAAGTGTAATACTCCCACTACGAAGTAAGGGTAAATATCTACAATTTCTCCACCAGGTCCAACACCCCATCCAAGCACAGCTAGATGTGGTAATAAAATAAGACCTTGTTCGTATAAAGGCTTCTCTGGAATGTAGTGAGCTACTTCAAATAGTGTCATTGCACCACACCAGAACACCATTAGTCCTGCATGAGCAACGTGAGCACCTAGAAGCTTACCAGATACGTTAATTAAACGAGAGTTACCTGACCACCATGCGAAACCTGTAGATTCAATATCTCTACCAGCTACGCTTAAACTAGAATTAAAGGGCGTTTCCACGTGGTAAAACCTCCTCAGGGAAAATAAAGTTTTCATGAGGCTGATCTTGAGCAGCCATCCAAGAACGAATACCTTCGTTTAGAAGAATGTTCTTAGTGTAGAATGTTTCGAATTCAGGATCTTCAGCAGCTCGAAGTTCTTGAGAAACGAAGTCGTATGCACGTAAGTTTAATGCTAAACCAACGATACCAATAGCACTTGTCCATAATCCTGCTAGAGGAACGAATAGCATGAAGAAGTGTAACCAACGCTTGTTAGAGAACGCAACACCAAAGATCTGTGACCAGAATCTGTTTGCTGTTACCATTGAGTAAGTTTCTTCTGCCTGTGTTGGAGTAAATGCTCTGAAAGTGTTAGCTGCATCACCATCTTCAAAGATAGTGTTTTGTACAGTAGCACCGTGAATCGCACATAATAGTGCTGCACCTAAGATTCCAGCTACACCCATCATGTGGAATGGGTTAAGAGTAAAGTTGTGGAAACCTTGGATGAATAGTAAGAATCTGAAGATAGCTGCAACTCCTAAGCTTGGAGCGAAGAACCAGCTAGCTTGACCTAGTGGGTACATAAGGAACACAGAAACGAAGATAGCGATAGGTCCAGAAAACGCGATTGCGTTGTAAGGTCTGATACCTACTAATCTTGCGATTTCGAACTGTCTTAAACAGAATCCAATTAAAGCGAAAGATCCGTGTAAAGCACAGAATGCCCATAATCCACCGATTTGGCACCAACGAGTGAAATCTCCTTGAGCTTCAGGACCCCATAATAGTAATAAAGAGTGACCCATACTGTTCGCTGGAGTAGATACTGCAGCAGTAAAGAAGTTACAACCTTCAAGGTAAGAACTCGCTAAACCATGAGTGTACCAAGATGTAACAAATGTAGTTCCTGTGAACCAACCACCAATAGATAGGTAAGATGTAGGGAATAGTAATAAACCAGACCAGCCTACGAATACGAATCTATCTCTTTTTAACCAGTCATCGACTAGATCAAAAACACCACGACCTTCTTCTTGTCCAATTGCTATGGTCATATATTAATTCTCCAAAGCTTTTTTATGTAAGTAATTTTATGTAGTAGTTACTTGTCTTTACAGTTATATAGAACATTATAGTTAGAATTGTAAAAAATGTAATTGTTCTTTAATTTAAGGCTATAGATTTTGTATGTATAAATCTTGATTTGGTTGTATGATCAACTAAAATTTTTACATTTTTGTTACAAATGCTTCACCTTTTCACATTATTGTGCCAATGGTGTCTTATTGGATAATATTAAAAAGCTCATCGCCTTATGATTTTGTATTTTTGCTAAATTGCAAAATGGCAAAAAATAATTTTTTTAGGATTCGTTTATGTAGTGTTTTTATAGTCAATTTTAATTACTAGACTAAAAATTAAAAAATGCAATTTCAATTTCTTTTCTATTATTTGAAGTTGCATTTTCTTATAAATAAATATTCACTTACAGGGTTGGTGCTATATTAGGCTGATCTATTCCCATCTTTCATTCTGCTTTTATTATTTCTGTAATTCTCTGAAACAAATATCCAGTCCCACGAGCTGTTAAGATTAAATCTGGATTACTAGGATCTTCCTCTAATTTTGCTCGTAATCTAGAAATGTGAACATCCACAACTCTAGTATCAACATGTCGTTCAGGTGTATAACCCCAAACTTCTTGAAGTATCGAGGCTCTAGAAAAAGCCTCCCCTGATCTACTAACTAGAAGTTCCAGTAAACTAAACTCCATACCTGTTAGTCTAATCCTTTCATTATTTTTATAAACTTGCCTGCGGTTTGTATCAATTTTTATTAATCCAATTTTTAAAATTCCAGAATTTGGTATCCCAGGAGAGACATTAATCTTTTCTACCCGACGAAAAATCGAGCGAATACGGGCTTCTAATTCTTTTGGTGAAAAAGGTTTAATAACATAATCATCAGCCCCTAATTCTAATCCTGTGATTCTATCTGCCACATCCCCTAATGCAGTTAACATAATGATGGGAACATTTGATTCTTTCCGGATTTCTTGACAAACTCCGTACCCATCTAATTTTGGCATCATAACATCCAGAACAATCAAATTTGGCAGCTCTTTTCTAAAGACTATTATTGCTTCTTCCCCATCTGCGGCAGTTACGACACTATATCCTATCATTGATAGACGAGTTTCAAGAATTCGACGAATGCTGGCTTCATCATCAACCACGAGGATTTTTTCTTTGTGGTTTTCCAACTTTTATACTCCTAAAATTAAAAATTTATTTATTAAGATTGAAATCTTTTATTCTTTTAGTTGTTTCTGGGTCTGATTATTTTATTAGCAATAAAATGGTATCGTTCTTTTTGCAACAGAATATAATCTGAAAATAATTTTATTCTTAATACTTATTCTATCAAAGAAAACTACTGGATAGGTTTTAATATAATGTTATGTTTGTTATTGGTTTTGCGCATACATATATGTCTAGTAAATTCGCAGGCCATTAATTCTTTTTATTAATTACATTTTTTACTGGGGTTGACAATCTTGTTTAATACGTACTATTGTTATTGCAGGATTGAAAGAAAAGCAATTCCTGCGAAGTTCAAACAAGCTTTGAATTTTTGAAAATACGATTTTAAATAATCAATCAATATTGGATACCATGGAGAGTTTGATCCTGGCTCAGGATGAACGCTGGCGGTATGCTTAACACATGCAAGTCGTACGAGAGTTTTTAACTCTAGTGGCGGACGGGTGAGTAACACGTGAGAATCTA
>Ga0255772_10000045_pt1 | contig 104600 bp, 96 predicted proteins | sample 071ome_34_FD_179970 | JGI IMG/M metagenome (GOLD analysis project Ga0255772, IMG submission 179970) | Coastal salt marsh microbial communities from the Groves Creek Marsh, Skidaway Island, Georgia - 071411BT metaG (version 2) | ecosystem: Environmental > Aquatic > Marine > Intertidal zone >...
AACCCTCTCGCAAAAGCAGCTATTCGTGAACTAACTCCAGGAACATTCACGCCAGGACACATCGCACGCGCGTTGTTTGAAGCAATGGCAGCTCAGCTCGCTGATTCTTACCGTGAAGCGGTTAATCTGGGTGCGTCCGAGCGCAACCGACTTGTTGGATCCGGCAACGGACTCAAGCTCAACCCTGTCCTCCGACGGTCGCTAGAATCTGAGTTCGGCTTGTCCCTCGAACTCGGGAAGTTGAACGAAGAAGCAGCCGTAGGTGCAGCAATCTGCGCTGCTGTCGCAGATGGTTCATACACCTCAATATCCGAGGCCAGTCGCGAATTCGCCGTTTAATCACAGCCTCGCTCTCTCTCCGAGGACTGTCTAATTCGGGTAGGCTGCGCACTTGGTCCCCTTTCCGGAATGGAAAGGGTTAGGGATATGAGATTACAACTCGCGACCAAATGACTCTTTCACGCCCGGAGCTAACGAGCACAAACCTACCCGTCCGGCTTCACGACTAGCTTTACGCCATTGCCCTCTCCTGAATCAACGATTGCTTGTGGCACTTGATCGAGCGAGTACCGAGCCGAGATCACGCCAGCGAGGTTCAACTTGCTGATCGCTTCCGGAGTCCTCGCAAATACATCTCCGCGACCAAAGGCTCCTTTGAGCGTGACTTCTCGGTAGTGCATGTCATACAGATCCACCGGCAGCGGAGCGCCTTCCGGGCTGACCCCGATCATCAACACTTGCCCTCGAGGTCGAACAACTTCAACGCACTTTGCGACCAGTTCAGGTTTCCCTACGACTTCTGCTGCAATATTCGCTCCATATCCACCGTTATGGTCCTTAACGAACTCACCAAGGTCGCTGTCTGAAGGATCGTGCAAAAGATCAGCTCCAAACTGAGTCGCCATTTCGCGACGAGCTGAGACCGGCTCCGACATGATCATCGTATTCACCCCACGCTGCTTGAGAAAAGCCAGCGTGAAAAGCCCCATGATCCCGCCACCGATAACGACTCCGACGTTGTTGTCACCAATTGACATCATTTCGGCGCCTGAAAGGCAACACGAGGCTGGTTCGGTCAAACAGGCCTGTTCAAGATCAAGAGAAGCAGGAATTTTCACCGCAGACTGCGAAGGTGCAACTGCGTACTCGGCAAACATTCCTGAAGTAGCTTCAAGGTTCTCGCAGCGAGATTCCGACCATGTCAGGCAAGCTGCACACTTTCCGCAGTGACTCGTCGTATTGAGAGTCACTCGCTCACCGATACGAGATTTTTCGACACCTGAACCAACCTCAACAATCACTCCTGAAGACTCGTGCCCGAGAATCTTCGGGGGAGTTGACGGGAATAGTCCCTGGGTAATGTGAACATCGGTCCCGCACACACCAACCGAATCAATCTTCACAAGGACCCAACCTGCCTCAGGAGAGGGAATCGCTACCTCATCCAGTGTGAAGTTGTCCCCGCCATGCCAGGTCATTGCGCGCATTGATTTACCTCATCGAAGTCCAGTTTGAACCTAATAGCGGAATCTTAAGAGCGCGCGAACACTTAGGCAATCGGTCCCAGAATCATTTCGGAACTACGACCGGTCTTTCACGAATACCGCGATTTCTCGTGGCTTCATCCTACCCAGCTGGGTCGTTGCATACATCGATGCAGCAATTTCTCCGCCGGGCTTGATGATGAATTCGGCAGGTTGAACGATTAGTTCACCCTTCCGTTCACCTGAAATTGCATGCACGCAATTATTCATTTGACGGTCCATACCGAACCCAACCGCGAAATCCAGCTTTTCGCTTGAGACCATCTCACGTGCTCCAGCTTCGGTATCCGGACTTGAAGCAATCACATTTATGTTTAGTCGCTTGAGTAGTCGAATTTGCTCCTGAACAGCGGCCAACTGCCGCCGACAGTAACCTCACCAGCCACCCCGGTAGAACAGCAAATAAACCCAGCAATTTTTAGTGGCCTCCAGAACGGAAATAGACTCACCGCGAGGCAACGAAATTGTGATGTCTGGAAATTGATCTCCTGGGTTGAGCAAATTCGATTCTTCTACATGTTCCACTGTGAAAGAGTTTCGTTGATAGGCTCAGGATCGTATTTCACACGAGTCGCGTTTCGTCGAACTCTCGAATGATCGCTTTCAGGCTCATCGGCCATTAGCTTGGGCGAACCACGATGTTCACGAGCCGACCCGGGACATAGATCTCTTTGACAATAGTCATGCCTTCAAGGTGACGTTCCACGTTCGGAGCCGCCTTCGCTGCAGCAACCGCTCCGGCCTGATCAATATCAGCAGAAACCTCTACCTGGTCACGTAGCTTGCCTTGAACCTGAATCGCCAACGTAATCGTGTCTGTCGCCGTCCGAGCTTCGTCAAATTCCGGATTGAGTTCGAGATGGACGGATCCGCTGTGGCCTGTTCGCTGCCACAACTCTTCTGCAATGTGCGGCGCCAGTGGAGCTGTGTGGAGCAGTAGTCGATCAACCCCGGCGCGCCATTGATTAGCCGACACATCACCTGCGTCGTAAGCTCGAATCAGTGCGGTGGTGTACTCCATGAGCGCAGCGATTGAAGTGTTGAACTTGAATGCTTCCATGTCAGTAAGCACGCGCTGGGTAGTCGAGTGCGATGCACGATCAAGCTCACGAGCAGCATCAGGATCACTCGAATCACCGAGTTTCGATTCATCTCGCTGCGCTACGTCCCAAATTCGACCCAACCAGCGAGTAATACCGTTGATACCAGAGTCGGACCAGTCTCCACCCTGGTCCCACGGACCCAGGAACATCAGGTACAGACGGAGAGTGTCTGCACCGTGTTTTTCGACAACTGGATCAGGTGGGAGCGGATTCGAACGTTTCGAAATCTTTCGACCATCTTTGATCAACATTCCCTGATTCGTGAGCTTCGTGTACGGCTCATCGAATTCAACAAACCCAGAGTCTCTCAACGCTTTATTGAAGAAGCGGGAGTACAGCAGGTGCATCACTGCGTGTTCTGCGCCGCCAATGTACGAATGAACAGGAACCCAGGCGAGGACCTGATCGGCATCCAATGGATCCTCACCAGGATTCGGACTCGCGAACCTCAGGTGGTACCACGACGAACAAACGAATGTGTCAAGCGTATCTGTCTCGCGAGTTGCTGCTTTGCCACAGTCCGGGCAAGTAGTGTTGAAAAATTCCGGATCCTCAGTCAGAGGCGACTTTCCGGCCTCACCGAATTTTGGCTTATCTGGAAGGAGTACCGGCAGATCTTTTTCAGGGACCGGAACAGTTCCGCAGTCGTCACAGTAAATAATTGGGATGGGTGTGCCCCAGAAACGCTGACGCGAAATGAGCCAGTCACGTAGGTGATACGTTACGGTTCGCTCACCCCATCCATTCGACTCGATCTTATCGGCGATGGCTTCTTTGCCCTCGACACTCGACATGCCGTCGAACTCGCCAGAGTTAACCTGTGTCCCAGGTGGAATCCATGCGGCTTCAAGGTCACCGCCGTCCCAGTCAGGCGGCGAAACTACAACTCGAATTTCAAGGTCATACTTTTTGGCAAATACAAAGTCGCGTTCGTCGTGAGCAGGTACCCCCATAACCGCCCCTGTTCCATACGATGCAAGTACGTAGTCACCAACCAGAACTGGCACTCGTTCACCGTTTAGCGGGTTAATGCAGTAAGCGCCAGTTGAGACACCGGTCTTTTCACGTTCAGTAGAGGTGCGCTCAATCTCAGTTTCACGGCTCGCGTTGGCGACGTATTCATCAACCGAAGCTTTTTGCTCAGGCTGAGTGAGTTTTTCAACGAGTGGATGCTCAGGGGCCAGGACAACAAACGTCACCCCGAAGACAGTGTCGATTCGCGTTGTAAACGTTTCGATCTTTTCGCCCGTAGCGAATTCGCCTACATCGAACCCAATAGTTGTTCCTGTTGAACGTCCGATCCAGTTCCGCTGCATCGTGGTGATGTTTTCAGGCCAATCGAGCTTGCTGAAATCAAGGAGTTCATCGGCGTACTTGGTGATCGCAAAGAACCACTGTGGCAAATTCCGCTTTATGACCGTCGTTCCACAGCGTTCACATGCGCCGTCTTTCACCTGCTCGTTTGCAAGAGTCGTCTGGTCTTTTGGACACCAGTTCGCTGGACCATGCTCACGATAGGCAAGTCCGTTCTCGTAAAATTTCAGGAAGAAGTATTGGTTCCACTTGTAGTACTCAGGGTCAGACGAAACGAGTTCCCGTGACCAGTCGTAACCCGCTCCCATTTCTCGGAACTGTCGTCTGGCGTTCTCGATATTCGAGTAGGTCCACTCACGCGGGTCAGCACCACGTTCGATCGCGGCATTCTCTGCTGGCAAACCAAACGAATCGAATCCCTGCGGGTGCATGACGTTGTAGCCCTGCATACGCTTGAAGCGAGCGTGGGCATCCGCACCTGAGTACTGGAACCAGTGACCCATGTGGAGTTCACCAGATGGGTAAGGAAACATCACAAGAGCAAAGAAATTCTCTTTGCCATCAACGTGATCGGGGGCCTCGTAAATACCGTCGGCTTCCCACTTCTGCTGCCATTTCTTCTCAATCTCAGCCGGGTTGTACCGGTCAATCGCGCCGCTAGGGCCATCTCCTGAGGTTGATCGATCTGTGCTCGATGTAGTCAAAATGCAGTTCCGGATTCGTACTAGTACTCGTGGCTATAGTTCAAACATAGCCACACTTCGTGCGCGCGTCACACGCGTGAAGTGGCAAATTCTACCAATCGGGATAACCGAAAGTTGCTACTTAGAAAACCTCGAATCAGCCCATCCCCACTTCCATCGCACATACGCGAGGGTGACGATCACAACAACGATCCAGGGAATAATGAGGCTGGTGTAGGCAACCGGAACAAGGGCAACTATTGCGAGGAAATACGCCCAAAGTGCGACTTTTCTCGATGATCCTTTGCGTTTCGATAGCGAGTCAGTGATCCGAAGCACCACCAACGCAATTGCTGTTCCAAGTGCGGTCAACCCCATAAGTCCCAGAACGACATTTAACTCGCGTTCGGAATGATCAGGATGAAACTGGAACAGTCCAATACTGACAAGCCCGAGTACAACCCAGGCCGTCATCAATGCGTTTCGAACACTTGAACTGATTGTTCCCAAAATTCTCAATCTAAAACCGACTGGACCCACGCCCAACATCGAAGTGGGTTCGCAGTTCAGGATTCGCCACGATGTAATCCTTCGAGTCCATCACGATATTTTCCTGCAACTGGATCGACATGCCGCCATCTACTGCAAGTACCTGCCCGGTGATGAACGAAGCTTCGTTTGAACACAGGAACGCTACAGCGTTTGCAATATCCTCTGGAATGCCTGTTCGTCGCACCGGGTAGTGAAGCTCGAATAGTCGGAAACCCTCGTCGTTTCCAACTTCGTTCCACATCTCGTTCCCTCGCTCCGTAACGATGTGTCCGGGCGCAATTGCATTCACGGTAATTCCAAGCGGTCCAAAATCAACCGCCATTTGCTTCGTGAGTCCGATGACCGCGGCTTTTCCAGACTCGTAAATGAGTGAGCGCGGCGCTTGCAGCAATCCGTGAACGGAAGACATGTTTACTATTCGTCCAACGTTCTGTGCCGGGGGGTTCCCGTGCCTTCGACCGTTACCCGACCAGTCTGATTGCTCGAAGTTCGGATCTACTCCAGATTCTTCCATTGCAGGTACGGCATACTTCGCACCGAGGTACAACGCGCCAACGAGAAGACCCATCCCACGGTTCCAGGCGTCAGGTTCAACTTCTACTGCTGTTCCAATGTTGTCTGCTCCACCGCCGTAGGCGTTCTGCACGAGCAGATCGAGGCGTCCAAATTCGGAAACGGCTTTCTCAACCATTTCCGACGCGACTGACTCTTGAGCGACATCACCGACCAAGAACGAGGCATTTCCACCGGCATCGTTGATCCGACCTGCGTTGGCAGCCGCAGCATCCTCGTTCACGTCGACGATCAAAACGCTTGCGCCATCCGAAGCCAATCGCCTGGCACAACCTCCGCCTATTCCAAGCGCTCCACCGGTTACAACCGCGCTACGACCATCAAATCTGCCCATGTGAGTTCAACCTCGTGTTGGTTTTGATCAAAATTTCTATGTTCGGTATTTTTCCAGAACCCGCGCATACTTGCGACTGATCCGTAGTTGAATTTCCTTTTACTGGGGGTAACCTGCGTGCGGACCAGGCAACCAGGAGAATGAATTGGCGTTCGATCTAATCATCCGTAACGGAACAGTAGTTGACGGAACAGGTGCAAAACCCGCTTTAGCCGATATTGGAATCGGTGGTGATCGAGTCGAAGCGATCGGCTCGATTCCCGAGTCGTCGAATGACGGTTCGAAAGTCATTGACGCTGCTGGTCTCCATATTTCTCCCGGATTCATCGATGTACATTCGCACGCTGATGCCGCGCTGTTGAATGACGGAGCTCACGCCAGTGGTATTCGACAGGGCGTAACAACAGAGGTGATCGCACCTGATGGCCTAACCCTGGCCCCCCTGTCTCGTGAGAACTATTTGATGTACCGCTGGTACCTGTCAGGAATTCTCGGATTCGCCCCCGAAGATCTCGACATGTCATCAATCGAGGCAGCAAGAGCGAATTACCACCAGAAAACCACTTGCAACGTCGCAATATTCGCGGGACACGGTCCTATCAGACTCGAAGCGGCAGGAATGCAGGATGTCCCACTCACCGGTGACGTCCTGGATCGCGCGAAACAACTTCTACGAGAGTCATTTGAGCAAGGCGCTGTCGGTTTTGCCACTGGACTTTCCTACTACCCGAACAGCTGGTCGGACACTGAAGAACTCTGCGCGTTGATGGAGGTTGCGAAGGAATACGACAAGCCAATGTCGATTCACCTTCGAAACCACAACGTTGATCGAGCATTCGGTGGTGGTGGCGTTACAGAAGCAATCGAAGTTGCCCGCCGCACAGGCACAAAACTTCACTTCGAGCACTACCGAACATCGGCAGAATCGGCAGGAGAACTGGAAGCACTTCTCGAGCCAATTGACGCGGCGAAAGCCGAAGGCATCGACATCACTCTGGAAACCTATCCATACCCGGTTGGATCCTCGTTTCCACACGCTTTCTACCCTGGCTACTTCCACGAAGGTGGCCCAGAAGCAATGCTCGAAATCCTCAATGACGAGGACAAGCGTGACGAGCTTATCTCCCGCATGGGAGAGATTAATTACACAGACCCATCAGGAAACGTTTGGACTCATATTGAATCCGAACGAAACCAGCAGTTCGAGGGGATGTCGTTCGACGATGTTGCAAAGATTTGGGGCATCAGCATTGAGCAAATGATGGCCCGAATGATGGTCGAAGAGAACCTGGCGTGTGGGATGAGAGTTGCTCCACCTCAGAGCGTCGCTCTCTGGCGCCAGGTGGAAGACGACATCATGCAACTCATGGCACGCCCTGATTACATGGTCGGTTCCGACTCAATCCCGGTAGGTGGAATGCCTCATCCACGAGCATACGGTTGCTTCCCTCGAATGATGGGTCGCCTACGTCGACGACACAACTACCCAGTAGAACAGGTCATTCAGCGAATGACCCAGAACCCTGCCGAACGATTCGGACTAACTGACCGTGGTGTGATCGCTGAAGGAAAATTCGCCGATCTAGTAATCTTCAACTCAGATACGGTGACCGACCGAGCAACATTTGAGGATCCGAAGGTTCACCCCGAAGGCATTCCTCAAGTAATTGTGAACGGCAAACTCGCGGTGGAAAACGAACAACTAACCGGCACCATGACCGGCTACGCCGTGCCATAGCGAGCCTGCTTTGATCTAAGTGCACCCGTAGATCAGACCAATCAGTTAATTTACCGATATAGCGGAGCCCCTCCAGTCATCCCGACCGAAGCGGAGGGATCCGGTCGAAGACGCCAAATTCATCACACTGACATCCAAATTTCACGTTTAACAGCGAACCACGACATCATCAACCGACGCCGTACCACGTCTACATTCTGGCAAGTAGACGCCGTGTGCTTTACACCGGGGTCACATCCAATCTCAATCAGCGCCTCACGCAACACAAGGATGGAATAGGCTCAGAATTCAGTTCTAAGTACAACGTGAATCGACTTGTGTACGCCGAATCCTGTGAGTCTCCACAACAAGCGATTTCTCGGGAGAAACAGATCAAGAGGTGGAGACGCGAAAAAAAAGTCGCGCTAATCGAGTCAATCAACCCAAAGTGGGTCGACTTAACAAATACGTCTCGTTAGGTGAACGACCAGATCCCTCCGCTTCGGTCGATATGACGTGTGCGCGAGTGTGCCTAGACCGCGAGCGCGACTTACGACCTGTTCTTAAAATCCGGCACGTCCACCGGCTCACCATTCCGCTTCACGTTCTCGATTGAAAGCGGAAAAATACTGCTCCACGTCACCGCGTCGTATACGTCAATTGGCGGTTCGATCTCACCCGCTAACGCACGCGCAAAGTCGTACATCACAAAGTAATCGCCACCACCATGACCTGCTTCGCGAGCGTCATCACCCAGGTCGCGCCAGTACGGGTGCTCGAACTCATCCGCGAAATCCCACAATGACTGCCACTCCGCTCGGGAAGCTCCCTCGTGCTCTGCTGGGCGAGCCTTGTCTTTGTAGCCAAAATTCGCTGGACTCACTCCCTCAGACTTTCCCGATATCCACGCAAGTGGATATTCATCATCATGTCGACCCGAGACGTACGCACCTCCCGTGCCCTGAAGTGAATGCAACGCCATGTTGTGAGGACGAGGACTTGCCGAGTCCTTTCGAAGGCAAATCACCCTTCCCTTTTCTGTCTGAATCAACGTCGTGGCGGAGTCGGTGAAGTCCCCCCATGCAGCATCTGTCGAGTCAGGATGTCCTTCTGGGAGTACCGTTTGCGCCCACTCTTGCCGAGCCGCCGACTGCGTCACAAACGTCGTTGTTCGAACAAGACGATCTTCACGGTTAATCCCAAGCCACTGTGCAATGGGTCCCAGTGAGTGTGTTGGGTAACCGTTTCCTCGTGACGACTGAGTATTCCCTGTACCCGCAGCCCCGCCTCGCCACGTACGACTCAGGTCTTCGTTGAACATGAGGTCTCGACAGTCGTGAATATAGGCACCTTCGGCGTAGGTCAGCTCGCCAAACTCACCAGCATGTGCCATCTGCTTCACCAGCATTGCTTCTCGTCGATAGCAGTAGTTCTCGGCCATCATGTAGGTGAGACCCGTCTTTTCAACGGTCTCGACTAACTCGTAGCACTCTTCGAGAGTCGCAGTTGCCGTCACTTCTGAAAGGACGTGTTTGCCTGCGTTCAAAGCCGTAAGCGCTTGCCGGGCGTGTAGGAGCATTGGGGTCGCGATGAAAACCGCGTCAACGGTCGGATCTTCTACCAGCTCCTCGAGCGACGAATAAGCAGTTAGCTCCGGCCGTCCTTCAGTCCACGCTGTCCGGACAGCGTCTGAGGGATCACACACTGCGACAAGTTCAATTTGGTCTTGTAGTCCGTTCAGTACCTGGTCAAACCTCGATCCCCGATTTCCACCAGCTACCGCTAATCTCACCGTCATATTGCCGCCTGTTATCTCTTTTTGGTCGCGACCAGAGAATAAAACTCTCCCCGAATGCTCTCCTTGCCCGTGATCCAACCATCAGGCGCATCCTGAACGTCAAAACCACATGACTCGACCAGCTCAGCAAACTCAGGTTTTGAATATGCCTGCACTGTTTGCGAATACCGTTGGGTGTCGCCCGAATTGGCGTCGACAACGTACCAACGCTTCACTGCCGCCTGATCTTCTTCGAGCCAAAACCCCTCTTCAAGAAGAAAGTGAGCATGCTCACTAAATAAGCTGGATTCGTGGGTGCTCCAGCGAGGGTACGTCGCGAAATTTGCCTTCACGACACCTTCCTCGTGTGGTTCGAGCAGTAGCAAGCCACCGTCGTTCAGCGACGCGTGCACCTTACGGAGAATCGTTTGTACGTCTGTCTTTGAGAAAACATCAATTTCACCAAACAGCAGCATCGCAAGATCAATATGTTCACCGTACTCAGCTGACCGAACGTCTGAATGGACGAACTCGATGTCGAGCGAGTCATTGCTGGCAGTATTTCTCGCCCACTCGATCGACGCTGGCGAAAAGTCGATGCCCTTGACCTTGTGACCTTTTCGTGAAAGTCGATGGCCATATAAGCCGGGTCCACAGGCAAGATCGAGAATATTTTTGGATCCGCCCGCTCCAAGCAACGCACTTATCCATTCGACGTGCGAATCGATAATCTCAGTTCGGCGACTCGCTGCATCACTATCCTGAGATAGGTGATATTTCAGCATTCGTCGACTGAATTCCGGCTCATCCCACGGAATCTTTTCACCTTCAGACCACGGCTCCGGCGGAATCTTTCTGTTCAGAACGTCGCTAAATTTCATGAGGTTATTTTGTGCTTACTCTCTGTACCCAGCCTCGCGATTTTTTGAGTATGAAAAAGCCCGGATCAATTGATCCGGGCTTTTTCATCAATTCTGCGAGAACTAAGCTCGGTGAATCAGCTCGATTCGAATGTCACCAGGAGCGGAAATGAACGCAATGGTTACGCCGCCACCGTTGTTGATCGGTCCTTCTTTGAGTTCGGCTCCGAGTTCCTGCAAGCGAGCAAGATCGGCGTCCATGTCATCGGTATCGAACCCGAAGTGCTCAAGGCCGTAGTGAGGATCCGCATCGGCAGGACCGAGAGTTTCGCCAGTTCGCTCGGAGGAAATGTTGATCGCAAGACCACCTTCGGTCTTGGTCACGATGAATCGGTCTCCGACAGGTCGAACGTTGTCTGAAACGATCTCTACGTTGAAAGCCTTTACGAACCAGTTCGCTGTCGATTCAGGATCGCTCGACTTCAGGTGAATGTGATTTACGTTGAACGGCATTTTGCCTGTGTCCTTCTAACAAAAGGGTAATTTTTCGACAGCCGAGACTACGTTCGAAAACTAACCTCGTCAAACTCGAATTGAGCTTACGCCACAGGTACTCCGACCGTTGCAAGCGACCTGACCTTCGAAATTACCCGGTCAAAGTTTTCCTGCATGTATCCGGTCAGCAGGGCTTCAGCTCTTGAAACATCGCCTTCCTGAATCATTCCTCGTGCTTTTATTGCCGTGTCAGGTGCTGACTGGAAGAACTCTTCCTGTAATCCTCTGAGCTCACCGCGAATCTCTGATCGACGCTCTGCTCCGGCGGCCAGTCCGCTATGTGTCAGCCGGTAGAAATCCCACCACGGGCTGTCAGTCGACTCCTTTTCGCCACCAATCGCCAGATCAACGGGCAATCGGCCTTCGATGAACATCGGCATGAACACCGTCATGCAAGGTGAATACATCCCAGTCCAGTAGATCGGCAGCCGGCTACCGGTTGCATCAAGGTCAGCAACAAGGCTTGCAGTAGAAGCACCTCGTGACTCGCCTTCATGCCTGTGAACACAAATTGAGGTGTCACCCGCGACATCGACAACGTGGGGCTCCCTCGGATTCGATCCGTCAGAGTGATCGGTAAGCACCTGCATCATCGACCGTGCATCAACCGTCCCTGAAACAGCCCCAATCATCGCATCACTTCGGCACTGCCTGGCGGTTCCGCTTACCGACTTCTCCTGATCGGCGAAGGCATTCGCAAAATCGAACGACTCACCAAATCCCATCTCGAATAGGCCATGCTTGGTCGCTGTTGACTTGGCGCCATCCGACATTCGTTGAATGTCTTTGCCCAGTTTTCCAAGTTGACCCACATTGGAAATCGAACGATAACGATCAACTTCGTGAACCGCCCAGTCGTGTCCCACACACTCAATCACGTAGGCAGAAGTTGGGTCGGCAGCGAGATAAATATTGTCGTACGTACGTACTCCTGCATTGTTCGAGAATTTGCCCTGTCCGAACTCGCTAACAAGCGATGTAATTACATCAACGGCTTCTTCAGCCGAGGCAGCGCGTTCGAGTGCTAGTCTCAAAACCTCCATTCCAACAAGTTTCGGATCTGATGACTCGGGCAGCTTCGACGGAAGTGCTTCATTACCGATAACAACCTGATGCTCGTTGAATCCGTGCTCATAGCCAGCACACCAGTAGGGCTTTGAACCCACGTGTCGATAGGTGTGATCAACCTGCGGAACGTCCACAAACTGCGTACCTGAAAATCCGCCAGAGTGATCTGCACTGTCTACCAGTATTAGCGGCTGAGCTTCGTCTTCAGGACGATCGCTGTTCTTGGCGAATACCGTATTCCCACCGCTCGTCGACCCGCTTAGGGCGACCATCGTGTCACACGACTCAGTCCATTTCTGATGATTGGGATTTACCACGGAATAACGCTCCTGGACGAACAAACTCTGGAATATCGCAGCATCTTAGTCCTACTCTCTGCTGGCTACCAGAGCGCAACATAATTACGTAAACGGGTCTAAACGCATCAGATTCGCACCCCACACGACTGAAAAATAGGTAATCTGTCGCCGCAATCCTCAGTTGACGGTCTTATTTCTACTTCCGAATTCTTGGAGTTCTTTCATTCATGGTGGGTAAACGTGTCCTAGTTCTAGGCGGTGGTTTCGGCGGCGTACAAGCTGCAATTACGGCTCGTGCCGAACTTGATTCTTCACATGATGTGACTATCGTCGACCGGAATCGTGTCTCTCACCTTTGCGGAATGAACCCAATGCTTATCGTTGGTGAGCGAGAACCCGGCAAGACAGGGAGATCGCTTGGACGCCTCGCCAACCGCGGGATCAACTTCGTTGAAGCGAATATCAATGAGATTGATGCCAAAAACCAGAAGGTCGAAACATCAGCTGGCACTCTCGACTACGACTACCTCGTAGTCGCTCTTGGTGCCGCTTACGACTGGGATGCAGTGCCCGGCGCAAAAGACGCCTACTCTTTCTACGACTTCGATTACGCCCGCGACCTTCGGCGACGGCTAAGTCGTCTACAGCGCGGCAAAATCGTGCTTGCCGCATCGAAACCTCCGTACAAGTGCCCGCCCGCACCAATGGAAACCGCAATGATGATCAACTGGTGGGCGCGGAAGAAGGGGATTCGTAAGGATCTCGATATTTCCGTTTACATCCCCGAGCCAGGACCGCTTGGAGTAGCAGGAAAAGAAGCCTCTCAACGTGTACGAAGCGCCCTGGACACCCGCGGTATCGAACTCGTTACCTCGGCAGGTGTAACTGAAGTAGCTCCTTCGGGACGTGAAGCTTCGTTCATGGACGGTTCATCGGTGAAGGCAGATGTAATAGCGACGGTACCGGTCCACAAGTTGCCAGACGTTGTAGCAGCTTCAGGTATCAACAATGATAAGCCCTGGGTTCCGGTAGATCGCGCAACCCTCGAAACTTCCACGCCGAACGTATTCGCCATTGGTGACGTAAACGTGGTGCCTTCTGGCGAGTTCGCCATCCCGAAGGCAGGAGTATTCGCTTCAGGCCAGGGAACAAAGGTGGGCGAAGTCATTGCAAGTCGCATCAATGGATCAAACGAGCCTGAACCGTATGACGGCGTGGGTTGGTGCTTCATGGCTTACTCAGGCGGTCGCTCAGCAACTGTTGGTGGAGAATTCCTCGCCGATGGCGGTCCTGACACTGTTCTCAGTGACCCAACTGTATCTGGTATGAAAGCCAAAGAGCGTTTCGAGAGAGACTGGCGCTCGTTCAGAATCTAAAACTTCTGGAGGTCTAGATTGATCGCAGTTCGACGTACCTATCTTCCAAAACCTGGCACTGGCGGCAAGCTAATGAGGCTCGTAAAAGACGCAGCTTACGCAGTAGAAGCTGCCGGATACAAGAAACCCACGGTATACAAAGTCTGGCACGGACTTCACGGGGCGCTTCAGACCGAGCAACTCTGGGATTCAATTGCCGATTACGAAGCATCTCGCTCTGCGGTGAGGAAAACCGAGTCAATTACTTCGATCTTCGAGCAGATCTACCCGCTTCTCGCTGAAACCCACACCACCGACATTTTTGAGATCGCGGACTAACGTCGACCGATCACTTCAGTCTGTGTAAATACAAAGAACGCACCTGGCTCGTTCATCCAGCGGAGCCACGCTTGGGATATTCGCTCCAGGTCTGATTCGTCGGCAATTCCATACTCGATGGCGCTGGTCGCAATTGACGATGTCTTTATTCGGTCGGCCCACTGCTCGCCCCACCACTTGAGTCCGGCTTCATCTGAAAATGTCCACGTAGAGGTAGTTGTTTGGGTGTCGGCGAATCTTGCATCCAAAAACCAGCCTTTAAGAAATCTTCCGGCGTCAGGCTCGCCACCATTCCGACGAGCAACTTCCGAATAGACTCGCAAGAAATCCCTCAGATCGTCATTGAACGGGTGAATTGCAGATGTGCCCCAGTCGACCTCGCGAACTGCACACAAACCGTCTGGTTTCATCATCCTACGAGCTTCACGAAGTGCACTTACCGGGTCTGCCAAATGTTGCAGGACCTGGTGGGCATAAACACCATCGAAGGATTCGCTAGGCAATTTTGTGTCGTAAATGCTTCGGACTTCGAAATCAACGTTAGAAACTCCACGCTCAATGGCTGAGTTCCGTGCCTGCTCTATTACAGACTCGGAGCTATCGATCCCAACGACTGATCCCTCCGGCAAAAGGTGTTCAGCGAGATCAATCGTGATTGATCCCGGCCCACACCCGAAATCAAGCAATCGCATTGGCGAACAAAGCTCAGGCAATACAAATGCCGCCGCTTCAGCTGCGGTCCTGGCTGAGTGAGCAGCCACAACGGATTTACTGTGACCGTGGAGGTATTTTTCGTTCGCCAAATTCGTTCCTTGAGCCTAGTAAGCGGTCCAGCTTGCAGATACATCTGCGGGTGATACGGATCGGCTATCCATCGCACTACTCAGCGTCGCCAGTGTTGCCGCAAGTTCATCTCTACCGTCTTCACCTGAGTATCGAACTGGTAATCCGGCCTGGATTGAATCTATCCAGTGCTGCAATGCAGCCTGGTGAGAAGCGTCGTAGTAGTTGTTGTTCGAAACCCACACACGATCGTCGAAATTTCCTTCGTCGATGACCTTTGTACGACCATCTTTCACGAGAAGTACCGCGGGAGGCTGCTTCATCCCGGTACCCGCTCCACCGCCTTCGCCGTAAACGACCAGACTCCCTCGAGTTCCGTATACCCGGGTAACGAATCCAACCTCTTCAACCTGGTTTGGATCGCTTTCGTTCTGGTTCCACGTCGCGTCGATTCCGTTCTCGAAATCCCATGCAACTGAAGTAATTGCCTGACCCGTTGGAGCACCAGTCCCTGATGTCGCGACGCTGTCCGTGGTCATCCTCTTGGAATGTGCGGTGACACCTCGAACCCTCGAACCACCCGCGAAATAGCGCGCGGTTGCGAAGAAGTGTGGCGCATGATCCATGATCCACGGGAACTGGCCACCGCCCGAAAGTTGTGGATCAATCCGCCACGGTGCATTCGCCTCGTGACTCAGTCCGCTCAATCGCTGTGATTCTTCGGGTTTTATTACCCACGCGCCCTTGGTCTCTCGAAAGTGCAGCAAATCTCCGATATCACCGCTATCAATAACGCTCCGAGCAGCGACGTTTGGATGATGAAAGACGTAACTCTCCCCGATCATGAGAGTTGTACCACTGGATTTATGAGCCGCGACCATCGCATCGGCTTCACCAAGCGATCGAGTCATCGGCTTCTCGCAGTAAACATGCTTTCCGGCCTTCGCCGCAGCAATCGTTTGTTCTGCATGAAGGAACGGTGGAGTTACCAGGTCGACCGCATCAACATTTGGATCAGCGAGGACTTCGTCAAAATCGGTGATCGGCTTTGCGCCGTACTTTTCGGCAAGATCCGACACTTGGTCAGGATCAACATCGCAAACGCCGTAAATGTTCGCGTTGGAGATTTGTTCGAGACCGTTCAAGTGAGCCGGTGACGCAACTTTTCCGGCTGCACCGACGAGAACTATGTTTAGTTGATCAACACTCACCGTGAAGCACCCTCCAACGTAATGAATGTCCCGGATTAACCGCCAGCGAACGCCATCATCGTGCGTGGAACATCAACCACCCACGGGCCGTCAGCTTGAAGCTGAGCGTAAACGTTGCCGTCCTGGAGAAGTTCGACCTCGCGTTCCCCATCAAGGGCAATCGTGCCGGGGTGAAGCTCGATCGGGAACTTTTCGGCTACCGACATTAGCTTCCACTCTTTGATCTCGACTTCCGATACGGTCCCCGGTGCGATCGGGGCCTGAATCGTCAATGCATTCTCAGCTGGTTCGCCGTTGAGTCGAACCCACAATCCATGCTCGTCATCGATCGCCAATGGAGTCACTCGTGAGCCAATTGAGGAAAGTCCAATACTCGCAGGTTCTGCTCGGGTCAGGAACAATTCGTGAAGCGTGTCTGTGTTCCAAACTGCACGAGCTCCGACAAACATTTGATTGGACACAGCTACGTCGACGAGCGCGTCGTCGCGCTTTTTACCTTCAATCACAATGTCGATTCGTTTAGATCTGCGGCACGCAACTTCACGTGAAATCTGGCCCGTGGCAACCAATCCAGCTGCAATTCCAGCGAGCGTTCCCTCTGTATTTGCCGGGAACACGTTGTTAGTACCTGTCGAAATCGGTACGAGCGGCACTTCCCTGGAACCTTTGGCGACAACGCGGTTCGTCCCGTCTCCGCCCAGAGTCACAATGCATTCCGCACCTTCGTCTGCCATTTGTTCGGCAGCTCGAGTCGAAGCAATCTGGTTGTCAGCAACAGGCATGTCGACAAACTCAATATCGATCTGACCTTCAACATCTCCCGATGCTGGTCGAGCCAAGCCCGAATGATCAGGCATGATCAAGATGCGCTCAGCACCGGTAGAAACAATTCCTGCGAACACACGACGCAGGATGTTCGCTTTCTCCTGGTTCGAAACAACTCGACCATGAGCTACGAGTCGCCGAATGTCCTTACCCGCTGACGGGTTGGCAATGATTCCTACAGTTGTCATTCGAAGAAACGGCTAGGACTTCATCCAGCTGGCGTCGCCGATGTACTTCGAGACCGTCTGGAGGAACTCTGCTGCAGGTGCGCCATCCCATGCACGGTGGTCAAATGCAAGGCTCAGATGCCCGATTGTCCTCACAGCAACTTCGCCATCCACAACCGCTGGAATTTCCTCGACTGTACCGACACCAAGAATTCCGATTTCGGGCGGGTTGAGAAGAGGGTCGAAGGTGTCGACGTTGTAGTTGCTCAAGTTTGTGATCGAGAAGGTGCTGCCAGTCATTTCGTCAATCGACAGGCTGTTCGACTTTGCTTTGCGAGCAAGATCACGAATCTCCTGTGCGATTTCCAGCAAAGACTTCTTGTCGGCATTCTTGATCACAGGAACAAGAAGTCCCTCGGGGATCGCCATGGCGACTCCGATGTGAACTTCGTCGAGAATTCTAATTTCATCGCCCACGAGATGAGCGTTTGCAACTGAAGACTCACTCAACGCACGTGCGACTGCCGCAATCACGAGGTCCTGGTACTGCGGACGAATCTTGTGCTGTCGCCACTCGCCAACCAGCTCGCGCTGGAACGCGACGGTCTCGGTGATATCTACTTTTGTGGACAGCGTGACACTTGGGATAGCCGCACTCTCGGTCATTCGGCGAGCGATCGTGCCACGTAGTCCAGTGAGCTTGATCGTTTCCTTGACCGGAACGATTGACTCAGGTGCAGCGTCGGCTGCTGGTACACCACCGCCGGATGCTGCCACTCGGACATCATCTTCGGTCACTCGACCGCTAGGGCCGGTTCCAACAACACCAGAGAGATCAACACCCATCTCCTTGGCGAGTCGTCGTGCTCGTGGCGTTACAACCTGCTTACCACCGCCTCGTGCAGGAGCGGCGGGAGCTGCAGCAGGAGCCGCGGGCGCAGCTGGGGTTGATGCCGAACCACCAGCTGCTTTAGCTGCGGGTAGGTCAGATTCAGATTCGCCTTCCGCGAGGACGTATCCAAGAACAGTTCCTACATCTACTACTCGGCCTTCTTCAATATCGATTCGTCCGAGCGTGCCGTCGGCAGTTGCTTCTACCTCGGCGTTTACCTTAGATGACTCGATCTCAACCAGTTGGTCGCCTTTGGCAACAGGATCGCCAACAGCTTTCAGCCACTTCACAACCTGACCATCGTTCATCCCCATGCCCCACTGAGGCAGGATGATTGGTGTAGACATAGACCTTCTCTCGATCCGAATCACAGGCGCGGTGCAATTCGGTTTGCTCGAGTCTGATAACTCGAACCCTCAAATACTCATGAACGGTTCGCGCCGCCGGATATCTTAGCGCAGATATACGGCAGTTCACCGCCTGATCGGGAGCAAGTTGCTATTCAGCGGGAACGAGCACCTGGCTCAAAAGGTGAGCGGTAGTCCCGTCGGGAGCAACAACTATGCGGACCTGTTCGGCGCTGTCTTCAAATTCCCATCGGCTAATGACCATGTAGCCACCAGGACCGCTCCATGCTTCGAGAATCCCCGGCAACCCACTGCTTTCAGGCACGATTTCCTGATTTTCATCGAACGCCTGTGAAATCTCGAACATGAACTCACGAGCGTCTTCTGAGGTGTCCCACTCGGTAAACACGACCAGGGCTTGCTCCTCGCTTTCAGATTCGAATATCGCGTAAGCATCACCGCCCCATCCGGCAGCGGCCACACCCGCGTTGTCGCTTCCAATAGCTTCAAGCCAGGTCTTCAAGAAGAACTCGCCTATAACGTTCTCGGAATCGACCCTCCATCCATCTGCAAGATCGTCGGGTACGTCAACTTCTAGAGGTTCCTCGTTTTGCAGGTATTTTTCGGGGTGCAGTATTTGTTCCGTACTGAGCGGCGGCCTTTCGAAAGCATCGTCAACTGGCGAGAAATCACCGCCAGCAATCAATGCGGCAACGAACTTCGCACCTTCCATATACGGGAACTCGAGGCTTTGTTGTAGGAAGTAAGGTGATTCCGGTAGGTTTCCTTGAGCTTCCAACGCGTCTTGGAGAATTGCCGACAACTCGTCGAAGTCGAAATTGGCGAGCATGTACTGCGTTTGCGCTGTCGTCGCATCACCTTCTATTAGCGCCGAAATCGCAATCGACATATCGTCGTTGTTCGCCAGTTCCTCGACCGCCTCCAGATCAAATGCGGCATCCTGCAAGCGGTGGACGTACTCGTGGGCGTAGGTCAGTTGAGCCTCACCATCTAGCTCGCTCGAATCATCTCCAAGTACGAAAAACTCTTCTTTTTCCGGGTCATACAACCCGAGTACCTGGCTGCCGAGCAGTTCGTCGTAGGTTTCTGCCAGATCGGAATTCTGCGGAATCACACCGAGCAACTTGAGTAGAGCCGACTCGTGATCGATCTGCGCAATAATCTCGGGATCTTCGAATTCTTCAGCCAGTCGATCACGCATCCCTTGCTCATCGACGAACCGGTGTTGAACAGGCGGTGGTGTGTCGATTCCACGAATTTCTTCGATTTCGCGTTCAATCGAACTCAGCAGTTCTTCAAGCGAAGGCGATTCCGCAGTTGGCTCTAACGTCGGTTCTGGATCGCCGCCCGAACAGCTGATTGCCAACGCGAAAACTGTTGCCACCAAAAGTAGCAACAGTCGAGACCGCATCAGATTCTGGAGAGTTCCAGAGTCAAGGCAGAAGGGCATCGGACAATTCTGTGAAGTTGGTTACTGTCACGTCGGGCTCGTACATCTCGTACGTATCCTCGAACGGCAGGTCGTACCTGTTCACATACGCACCTCGTAGACCGCAGGTTCTTGCACCCATCACATCAAACGAGTTTGCTGAAACCATGATCAACTCGCCGGGCTCCATTCCAAGGTTTCGGGCTGCACGACGGTAAACACCAGGCTTCGGCTTGAAGTAACCGGCTTCTTCAACAGAAATCACCCCGTCAAAGTCGTACTTGATGCGGTTCTTGACCAGGTGGTCAAGGAACCACGGGTTTCCATTTGAGAGCGCAACCAGCTTGTATCGTTCACCAAGCCGGTCCAGCGCGGCAACGCACTCAGGGAAGGGTGAAAGCTCCTGCCAGCCAGCCATGAATGTGTCCACCTGATCAGGTGTAGGGTCGAGCTTGTTAGCCCGTGCGACATATACAAACGCCTTCTGAACAGTTTCGAGATATCCGGAGTGACCCAATTCAACAAGAGTGTCCTGGTACTGCTCAATTCGCTGTCGGTACCGAAGCTGCTGCCACATAGCTGCGGGATCAATGTCTGACCCTCGGGTATCCAGGAAAATCTTCAGGTGCGGAGTAAGTGAACCACCTAGGTCGAGAACGGTCCCGAACAGATCAAATGTAAGCGCTTTGCAGTCCTCAAACACGGAGTTCACTGTTTGTTCCTTTCAACGTCCGCCAGACAATCAGAATGTTTTGAAATTTAGCCTACCTGCGAATCGACTAACGTGTGAAAAACAAAAAACCCCGGCGAACCGGGGCTTTCGTCTTCTATTTCTAATCAGGCCTTCGGCTTTAGTCCAACGTCCTTCGAACCGCAGCCGCAATCTTCTCTACGTTCGGGTAAACGTGCTTTTCAAGCGACGGAGTGTAAGGAATGTGGACCTGCTCTGAAGCCACCTTTTGAATCGGTGCCTGGAGCGACCAGAACCCTTCTTCTGCCACAATCGAAGCAATCTCAGAAGCTGCGCTGCAAACCTTGTGAGCAGGATCAGCAACAACGAGCCGACCCGTCTTCTCGACAGACTTCAAAATGGCCTGCTTGTCGAGTGGAACTAGCGTTCTAGGGTCAATAACCTCAACCGAGATACCTTCACCTGCAAGTTGGTCGGCAACTGCCGCAGCGTGGTTCACAGATCCGCCAATACCTACGATTGTGCAGTCCGTTCCTTCCCGTACGACCTTGGCCTCACCGAACGGTACAACCAGCTCGCCCAGGGCGAGCGTGTCGTTATCAGGAATTTCGCCACGCATACCGAAGAGGGTTCCATCTTCGAAAACGATAGTAGGGTCATCGTCGCGAACAGCTGCCTTCAGCAGACCCTTCATATCAGCCGGGTTCGAAGGCACTACCACCTTGATTCCAGGCATGTTCATGAACATTGGGTACGAGCGGTCTGAGTGGTGAGCTGCCGATCCACCGCCATAGAACATAGTTGCTCGGTAAACCACTGGCAGAGTTGCCTGTCCACCGAACATGTATCGCATCTTTGCTGCCTGGCTGATGAGCTGGTCCATTCCAACCCACATGAAACTGGTCAGAGTTTCAACAATCGGGCGCATGCCTACGAGAGACGCACCAACTGCAGCCCCAAAGAAGCCGTTCTCCGAGAGCGGAGTATCGAGAACTCGCTTCCCACCGAACTCATCTAGCAGGTCGGCAGTTGCACCGTACACCGCTCGCCGAATGTCTTCACCCATGATGAAAACATTCTCGTCGCGGCGCATCTCTTCTTTGATCGCCTCGTTTATTGCTTCTACAAATACTGTTTGCGCCATTGCTTTACTTACCTGTGAAAATTCTTTCTTCGACTGACTTCGGACTTACGGGAATGGAATCGGGTTGGCCCACATGTCGTCGAACAGCTCTGACTCTTCCGGGAATGGGCTGTTTCGAGCGAATTCGGTCGCTTTCTCAACCTCTTCCTGGGTTTCTGCATTGATGGCATCACACTCTTCACGAGTTGCGATTCCCTGAGAAATGATCGCGTTCTCGAGAATGTCGAGTGGATCGCGCTTGCGCCACTCGTCAATTTCGGACTGCTCGCGGTATTCACCTCGTCGCACTCGACCCAGACCCAGTGAGTGCTCTTCGTATCGGTAGGTGAGGCCCTCGATTAATGTCGGCCCGTCGCCTGCGCGTGCTCGTCGGACGGCTTCCGCGGTCGCCTCGTACATTGCGATGGCGTCCTGACCGTCTACCAGTAGTCCCGGCATGTTGTACGCCGAAGCTCGGTCGGAGACGTGGTCAACAGCAACAGTGTCGTCATAAGAAGTTGTCACCGCGTACTGGTTGTTCTCACAAACGAAAATAACCGGGAGTTTCCAAACTGAAGCCAGGTTCATCGACTCGTGCAATGCACCCTGGTTGGAAGCACCATCACCGAAAAAGACCAGTGAAACGAACTCTTCGCCCTTTATGTGTGCTGCCAACGCTGCACCAACTGCAACGGGAACTGACGAGCCGAGAATTCCCGACTCACCAAGAATTCCTACCGAGAAGTCTGCAAGGTGCATCGAACCGCCCTTGCCCTTGCAGTAGCCGTCGACTCGACCATAAAGCTCGGCCATCGCCTTATCGACGCGACCACCCTTGGCAATCGGGTGACCGTGTGATCGGTGGTTGCCGGCAATGTAATCCGTATCTTTGAGGGCAGCGCACGCACCGACCGCCACAGCCTCTTCACCGATGTATGGGTGTGCTGCTCCGGTAAATTCACCTGCAGAGTGAACTTCCATAACTTTCAACTCGAAGTTTCGGATCATCCACATTCGGCGCAGCATCAACAACAACAAATCGCGGTCGATATCCAATTCAAACCTCTCGGGATTTGAGCCTGAAAGAGAACCGTGTTCCGGTTCCGTCTCTCCAACTCGAACAAACTAAGAAATATTGGGAAATTCGCAGTTCGGGGGAACAGCGCGTCCCCATTGACTGCGAGATTATAGACCGCTGACTCACCCTTCGGGTGTTCACATTCGCCTGAATTAGTTCTGAACAACGTAGAACACGACTGCAGCAATCCCAGCGATATTCAGGATCGTTGTAAGCGCATACTGCACCTTGAACAAAAGCTTCGACGTCTTGTGACGAATCTGAAGCATAGTCCAGATGCCGAGAGGCCAGCCTCCAACTAGGGCCCAAACTAGAAGCGCCTGTTCACTGATCCGCCTTCTACCAGCCACGGCGCGGCGTTTGTCGAGCCACAAAGAAACCCCTGACCCGATGTTTACTGCGACTGCGTACGTAAGAATCGCGACAGCGATTTCTAGGACGCTGAATTCCATAGATCTAACGACTCATTTCGGTTACGCCAAATTTTCTTAGTCGAGGTGATGCTTCCCAAACTTGAAACAAACTTAGCGGAATGGGCCGGAAAATGGTAGAATGTAGTCCTCGTTTGCGGGCCACGTAGACGAATGCGAACCGACTAATTTTTGTCCCTGTTTTTGAAACGCCAACAAAAGTTTGAGCTATGCCTGAAATCAGGCAGATTTTCACAAACGTAAAGCGATCAGAAAATCGGTGAGCAAACAGTGCAGACCATCTGGTAAGGACCATTAATGGCAAAGCGAAAAAACGGAAACTCCAGCGTGACCGGTGGATCGGCCGAATACAGTGCTGATGACATCACGGTCATGGAAGGACTTGAGGCGGTCCGAAAACGCCCTGGTATGTACATCGGTACGACCGGCGTGGATGGAGTTTTCCACCTCATCCGTGAAATCGTCGACAACTCTGTTGACGAAGCAATGGCAGGATTCGCTAGCCGAATCGATATCACTATCCACAAAGATGGCTCGGTCACCGTTGTAGACGACGGTCGAGGAATCCCTGTTGACAAGCACAAGAAGACCGGCATGTCCGCACTCGAGACGGTCATGACCACCCTTCATGCCGGAGGAAAGTTCGGTGGCAAGGGTTACCAGGTGTCAGGTGGTCTGCATGGAGTAGGCGCTTCGGTAGTGAACGCCCTTTCAGAGTGGACAGAAGTAGAAGTTCGCCGACAAGACAAAGTTCACACCCAGCGATACGAACGCGGCAAGACCATTGGCGACATGGATGTCCGCATGCCAACGAAAGATGACATCCCTGGGACCGGCACAACCGTCCGATGGATGCCGGACAACCAGATATTCCCGGAAATCGACTACGACTGGGAGACGATCTCAGCTCGTTTCAAGGAAATGGCGTACCTGAACCAGGGGCTCACGATTCACTTGCGGTCCGAGTGGCATGACTCCGTCTGGCCGTTCAACGACGTGACTTACATGTTCGACGGTGGAGTACAGAGCTTCGTTCGTTCCCTCAACCGACGACGTGGATCCGTTCACGACAGCGTCATGTACGCACATGAAACTGTCGACGACGTGGTTGTCGAAGTAGCACTCCAGTACAACGACTCATTTATCGAGAACTGCCTTTCGTTCGCCAACGTTATACGCACAGGTGACGGTGGCTCGCACGTGACAGGCTTCCGAAGCGCACTTACCCGTGTCCTGAACGACTTTGCCCGCAAGAACAATTTGCTCGGCACTGGCAAGGACGACATCAAGAGCCTGTCCGGTGAAGATGTTCGTGAAGGTTTAATGGCGGTTATTTCCGTCAAAGTGAAGGACCCTCAGTTCGAAGGTCAGACCAAGGGTCGCCTCGGCAACCCCGAAGTAAAGGGGGCCGTCGAACAGGTAGTTGGTCGCCGTCTTTCCGAGTTCCTTGAAGACAACCCGAACGACGGAAACTCCATCATCAACAAGGCAACCACCGCCGCCCGTGCACGAGAAGCAGCGAAGAAGGCACGTGATCTCGTCATCCGTAAAAACGCTATGGACGGCGGTTCACTCCCTGGAAAGCTCGCAGACTGTACAGAGAAGGACCCTGCATCCTCAGAAATCTACATCGTTGAGGGTGAGTCAGCCGGTGGTTCAGCCAAGCAAGGTCGTGACCGACAGTTCCAGGCAATTCTTCCGCTTCGTGGAAAGATCCTGAACGTTGAGAAGGCTCGACCGGAAAAGATGCTGGCGCACGAAGAAATCGCCGCGCTGATTACGGCACTCGGAGCCGGACTTGGTGAGGACTACGACGAAGAGAAGCTTCGCTACCACCGTGTGATCATCATGACGGACGCTGATGTCGACGGAGCACACATTCGAACACTCCTGCTGACGTTCTTCTTCCGAAATATGCCTCAGCTCATCGGAAACGGTCACCTCTACATCGCTCAGCCACCGCTGTACCGAGCCTCAAAGGGTCGATCGGCACGCTGGCTGTATTCCGAATCAGAACTCGACGAATGGACTGCCGATCGTCTCTACGGAAACATCGTTGTGTCCTCTGAGAACGATGCAGCACTGTCGCTCAAGAAAGCCAGCCTAGGTCGTGTACTTACGCCACTTCGTGACTACCTTGAGTCGCTCGAAGTTGCACGTGTCCTCAACGTTCCCGACGAAGTCGTTGAAGAGCTAGTACGCAATCCAGAATACGCCGCACTAGACTTCCGACCAGGGCGACCAAATCCCGAAGTACCGTCAGAGGTCGGTCAGGCTTCATTGTTCGATGAGCCTTCCGACAGTGTTGAAGAAGCAATCGAAGAAGTCGAGACAGTCGAAGTCGAAGAGTCAGAGCCAGTTGTACTCCCGGATCGAACGTTCGAGATCAAGGGTTACACGCTGACTAAGGACATCTACAACAACCCTGCGATTCAGCGGCTCAGGGCGATCTTCCCGATCATCCAGCAACTTGTTGATGCAGAGACCATCACGGTCACCAAATCCGACAACGTTATTGGCGCCAACGTGCCATGGAACGAACTGCCGGCGACCCTCGACAACAACTCTGACCGATCAGGTGTGAACGTCCAGCGCTACAAGGGTCTCGGTGAAATGAACCCGGACCAGCTCTGGGAGACAACCATGGACCCAGACGAGCGGGTAATGTTGCGAGTAACGGCAGATGACGCAATGGCTGCGGACGACATGTTCCGAACCCTCATGGGTGACGAAGTCGAACCACGCCGAGACTTCATCAGAGCCAACGCTCTAGAAGTCAAAAACCTCGACGTTTAGTTTTGTTCTCCCTCCCGGTCTGGGAGGGAGTCAGAGGGTGGGAGATTGAGACGCATTGTCCCAAAAGGACGAAAGTCTACCCGGACAAAAACGATACAAACAAGAAAGACCCGCCGAACTGGCGGGTCTTTTCTTTTTTCATCCCGACCGCAGTTGAGGGATCAACGTTTTCGAGCAACCGTCGCACATTCTCAGTTGACTAGCCTATACCGCCAGCGTCACTTCACCTTGAGGCGTCGACTCCCACAACTTGAAAAACGGAATCCCGCGGCGTTCTAATTCATCACCACCGCCTTGGTGCCGATCGAGCACACAGAGCACCGCAACCACCTCGCAGCCAAACTCTTCAACGGCATCCAGCGCGTTCAGCAAGCTCCCGCCCGTTGAAATAGTGTCGTCGAAAGCAGCCACCTTCATGCCAGGCTGTAGGTTGCCTTCGATCTGCTTTCCTGCCCCGTGCTCTTTCTTCTCGGGTCGAACAAAGAAACCGGTTCGATTTTTCCCGTCCAGCTGAGATCTCACCGCCAACGCACCAACTATCGGCACAGCCGCAACAGTCGGCCCCCCGAACGCGTCAGCACCGTACTTGTCCAATGCATAGCTGAAAGCCTTTGAAATCAGGTCAGCACCTTCAGGATCAGTCGAAAGCATTCGTCCGTCGAAGTAATAAGTGCTCGTCTGTCCTGACGATAGAACGAACTCTCCAAACTTGAGTGAATCGAGCTCGACTGCTCGATCGTAAAGCCGCTGTGCTGTTGTCCTGAGATCAAATAATTCGCTCATGCATTCTCCTGATGGTCATAAAGACCGTGCTCGTTTATATAGTCAGCGACTACCGTCGGAACGAGATCGTCAACTCGTTGGCCCGATTCGATTCTCTCACGAGCCAGCGTCGCCGACACGTCCACCATTGGTCCTTGGAGGTATTTCGCGTTTTTTGCGGGGTGAGTATCGTCGAGAGAGTCCAAATCAAGCGTTTCACCGGGTCGACCCACCACTGCTATTTCTGCGAATTGCGAAAGTTGATCGCCACGGTCCCAACGATCCATGCTGAGCGCTGAATCCACTCCTGAAATCAACGTAAGAGAAGCGTTCGGGTATTGATCGCGCAGATCACTTAGAGTGTCGACTGTGTAAGTCGGTCCACTTCTTCTCAGATCAATATCCGAAGCCACGACTTGGTTTTCATCCTCGACGGCGAGTCGAACCATCTCTAGTCGGTGCTCCGCAGATGCGACAGGAGCTTTTTCACGCAGCCATTGATCGGACGCAACGACCATAAGAACTTCTTCTAAAGATAAACCTGAAAGGGCAAACAGGGCGACAGCAACATGTCCGTTGTGAACCGGATCGAAAGTTCCACCGAAAACACCGATTCGTTTCGTTGATGTTGGGGAGGCGTCTAGTCCCACTCGAATTCCCAGTCCCCGACCAGCAACGTGTCCCCAGCTTCAATGCCTGCGTCCACTAGTGCCTTAGTGACCTTCAGTTGATCCAAACGTTTGTGGTACTGGATTCGCGCCTCTTGAAGTTCGAGATTGCTTCCCTTGGCTAGTCGAACGGCCTTTTGATGAACAATCCTGAACACGCCATCTTCTTCCAGCTCAAGCACCCGGTGATCTTCGGCGATCAAAGGGCGGATGACAGGCAACTCCTCGGGATACGTACCAGAACCGGGCTCTCCAGTTGTTGGAGTTTGTCGAAGCAAATTGAACATCGACGTTTTCAACTCTTCTAGACCGTCATAAGTCGCGGCAGAAACGAAATGAACTTCGCTATGAAGCCCTTGGAAATCCTCAAGTTCAGCTTTAATCTCGTCGATCAAAACCGACACATCATCAAGATCGAGTTTGTTGATCGCCAGTATCTGAGGTTTTCTTGCTAGTTCTGGATCGAAGGACGATATTTCGTCGTTGATCGAACTGATACGACCTGTGATGTTGTTATCGCTACCGTCCACAACATGAACAAGTACGCGAGTTCTCTGGACATGCTTGAGAAACTCGTCACCGAGCCCAATACCTTCGTGGGCTCCCTCAATGAGTCCAGGAATGTCCACCGCGACAAATGCCTGCGGAGCGACTTCGACAACTCCCAATACTGGCTCAAGAGTCGTGAATGGGTAATCAGCAATTTTCGGACGAGCAGCACTGATTGCCGTAAGCAAGCTCGACTTGCCGGCATTTGGCATTCCAATCAATCCGACATCCGCGAGCAACTTCAGGTTTAACCTAACGCGCCTAATTTCACCCGCTTCACCCGCTTCAGCGAGCATTGGCTCTCTTTGAGTAGCACTCACAAAGTGAGCGTTGCCAAATCCGCCTCGACCACCAGCCGCAATAACCATCCTTTGACCTGGCTCAGCGAGATCTCCAATTAGACGCTTGTCTTCTTTGTCTTCCCACTCCCAGACTTCAGTGCCGACAGGGACTGTCACCTCAACCGATTCGCCATTGGCTCCGTGCCTGTTGTGCCCTTCACCTTTTCCACCATTTTTCGCAATGAAGTGTGGCTGCCAGTGAAACTTTGTAAGAGTGTTTATATCGGGATCAGCAATGAGTACCACGTCACCACCTTTTCCACCATCACCCCCTCCTGGACCGCCGCGCGGAAGAAGAGCCTCTCTAATAAAAGAGACCATACCTGCACCGCCGTTACCGGCTCTTACTTCTATTACTGCTGAATCAAGCATGTGGAAAACCGGATCAGTAATTCTTCAATGATTAATTAATTGTCAGAACAATAAACGGTGTGGAAATGTGGAAACCCTTCGTTATTCGAGTATAAGTCTCCTGTGGAAACTTGGTTGGATAAGACCTTCTAATAGTTGGTAATCAAAGAGAACTTAGAGTCTTTGTGGAAGATGTTTTTCCACATAACTTTGTTGATGAAAATTAGGTCGTAGGACACAGTTTTTTCCACTTTAGTTCATACTCTCACTCCTATTCACTTCCAGATTTTTGTGAACTATCCACAGCTAACACGGACTTATCCATGATGGTGAATCCCACCTGAACCTAGAACGCGACTTTCTGGCAGCGTGACTACTCAATTTTTGAGAGTTTGTGACGGTGATCGGAGTTAGTTAGAGACAGTCGATGTGCGCTTTGAGCGTTGCATGATGTCTCGTACGGAAGAAAGCTGACCGCGCAAAGATGTATCAGTTTCTAGAAGTTGTTCAAACCGTTTTTGGGCATACAGAACTGTCGAATGATCTTTGCCACCTAAGGCTTTACCGACCCTGTTTGAGGTCAAGTGGGCGTCTTCACGAAGCAAATACATTGCCATGCGTCGAGCCTCAGAAGTCGATTTATCTCGCTTCTTGCCCATCATTGCTTCCACATCCACACCGGTGTATTCCGCTACGGCTTGAAGTACCTGGTCTGCCGTTACTTCGTAGTCTGAACTATCAGGTACAAGGCTTCTCAGCGCGACCTCGGCGATATTGGTCGTAATCGGCTCCCCAACAAGTTGAGAGTAGGCAACTACACGGTTCAAGGCGCCTTCAAGTTCGCGCACGTTCTGGTGTGAAAGTCGGGCGATCTTATCCAAGACCTCGGAGTCACAATCCGGGGCCTTGCTTTGCAGAATCGCATATCGAGACTCGTAATCGGGTGCCTGAATGTCCACTTCTAGACCCCCGGCCAACCGCGACTGGATTCGCTCTTGAAGCAAACTCTTGGTCGCTGGTTCGTCACCCGTAACCACAATTTGCTTCCCGGCAATGTGCAGCTCGTTAAACGTATGGAAGAAACCTTCCTGGGTTTGCGGCTTGGTCGTGATGAACTGAATGTCATCGATCAATAGCGCGTCAACACCCCGGAATCTCTCACGGAACTCCTCGGTGGACCCATTTCGAATGGAAGAGATGTACTCGTTGGTAAATCGCTCGCTACTTACATAAATAACTTTTAGCCCTCTTAGCGACAGCTCGTGGCCGATCGCATGGAGAAGGTGCGTTTTTCCTAATCCGACTTCCGAGTAGATATATAAAGGGTTGTAAATACTCCCCGGAGACTCAGCAACTTTTGCCGCTGCAGCTTGTGCAAGCCGGTTCGATGGACCTACAACAAACTTTTCAAATGAGAAGTCGTCTTTAAGGGAGTAAATGCTGGAGTAGAACTCAGGATTAGCTCCCTCGAACGTGCGCTCACCGTCATTTTCGTAAAGGTTGCTGCGCTTGCTTACAGTCTCGATCGCATTCGGCTGAGTTGGTTCAGAATTTTGACCGTTCGCGCCACGGACGCTGAAAGCGATTTGAATCTTGCGCCCCGCGACTTTTGATACGGTCCTGTGGATAGTTCCGGATAGGCGCTTTTCGAGCATTTCGGCGGCAAACGGGCTCGGAGTTGAAATCGTGAGGATTTCATTTTCCAGTTCAACTGCAGAAGTTGGGCGCAACCACGTTTCGTAGTTTGGCCTCGGAATCTCCAGCTGGAGTTGACCCAGGGCTGCTGCCCATATTTGCCGTGCGCTTTCCGTAACCAAACCCTCGCTTTTTTTTTGCGCAACTGCACCCGAACCGGACTCGCCGGTTTGAAAAAAATCGAACAAATATGTGTAACACTCAGACCAACAATTTCGGCAGCTGGACGTTGCCTGTGGTGGTGTCGGCCTGACGGCAACCGTACCATGTGCTCGGCTGGGGTAGGCAAGCCCTGAAACGGGCTTTTTGGACCAAATTTTCCACGAATTTCCCAGCTTTTTTTGTGACGATATTCACGACCCAGTTTGCAAGGCCTTAATGCAGCCTCAAATCTGCACCGGCGCGCTGCTGGGCGCGCCACGGGTTTCCGGCGCGCACCGCGAACGAGAGGCTTATAAAGTAGATAAATGCGAATCGTTTTTTTCGGATCACCCGAGGACTCACTGCCAGCACTGGACGCGCTCGCGGTTTCACGCCATTCTGTACTCGCGTGCTACACGCAAACGGATAGAAAAGCCGGTCGCGGGAAGAAATTCCTACCTACCGCTGTAAAGACTCAAGCGGAAGCACTCGGGATTCCCGTGTTCAGTCCAACTCGACTGAAAGGAAACGATGACGAACTCTCCCGCTTGGCAGAGCTCAACGCCGACGCGTTTGTTGTGGTTTCTTATGGCCGAATTCTGCCAAAAGAGCTGCTCGATTTGCCGAAATTCGGCGTCATCAACATCCATCCGTCGATGCTGCCTGAATTTCGCGGACCAAGCCCCGTTGTCAGTGCCATATTAGAAGGTGTTGACCAGACTGGTGTATCGATCATGTTCCTGGACGAAGGAATGGATACCGGGCCGGTTCTTGCACAATCCGAACCAGTGACACTTTCCGGTGATGAACTTGCACCTGAACTCCAGAGAAAGCTGTTCACCATTGGTGCGAGCTTGCTTACTTCAACACTTGATGAGCTGGAGCACGGTACAGCGAGTGCGACACCTCAGGAAGACTCCGCAGCAACGGTTACTCGCCTGATCGAAAAAGGTGACGGAGAAATCGACTGGTCCGAGTCGGCTGAAGTCATCGACAGGAAAATTCGTGCACTCAATCCTTGGCCAGGTACGTTCACGACATTCGAGGGTGGCAACCTCAAGATTCTTGAAGCGACCGAGACATCATGGGACTCGCAGCCGGGGCAAGCCCTTATTAAGGAAGGGAAGCTTTACGTGGGAACCGGAACCGCCGTGCTGCAAATCGAAACACTTCAGCTGGCGGGTAAGCCACGCGTAAACGCCACCGACTTTGTCAGGGGTTACCCGCGAATCGATGGCGTTGTATTGGGTTCTTAAGCGGTTTCGATCTGAACGATTTCGCGGTGAGCAATGTGGCTGCGAACCATGTCGACGTTAGCTACCCACCAGTCGCTGCCGTAAAAAGCGGCTTCACACTTCTCGATGTTGTCAGCAGAATCGCCGTATGACCGGATCCAGATGAACTGGGTCTTTTCCTCGTTCAGCCATGTGCTTTCGACTTTAATTCCCGCTTCCGCCATCAGTGGAACGAGCGTTGGAAACAACTCGAGCCAGCTGTCCATTTGACCTTTGTTGATGGTGTAGGTGCGAAGGTGGGCGACGGTCATCGAATACTCCTGTTCATGATCAAAGAAAAACTGAGTTTACTCACAACAGAACGAGCGTCTATAGCTTGCGGGCCCAGTTGGAAGTTGGAGAGAAGTCGAAACCTATCGGTTGTTCAGCATGCCCATTAGAGCGCGCTTGCCGCCGGGACCCGACAGCTTTTTCATCATTTTCTGCATTTGCTTGAACTGATTCAAAAGCTGGTTTACCTGCGCAGGCGAGGTCCCGGAACCATCGGCGATACGTTTACGGCGTGAACCGTTAATGATCGACGGATCTTCACGTTCTCCCATGGTCATAGAGTGAATGATCGCCTCAACCTGCGCCATGCGCCGTTCATCTAGATCTTTCGGATTGAACTTACCTTTGAGTGCTCCCATGCCAGGAATCATTCCGAGCAGATCCGTCATCGATCCCATCTTTTTGATGGTCTGGAACTGCTGAAGCATGTCGTTCAGATCAAACTGGTTCTTGCGAATCTTCTGTTCGAGGGCCAGCTTTTGCTCAACGTCAAATTCCTGCTCGACTCGTTCGATAAGCGACTCGACATCGCCCATCCCAAGAATTCGTGAGGCGATTCTGTCAGGGTGATAAACCTCGATCTGGTCCGGTCGCTCACCGACACCGATGTACTTGATCGGTACGCCAGTTACCGACCGCATCGACAGAGCGGCACCACCACGTGCGTCACCATCCATCTTGGTGAGCACCATACCGCTCACGCCAATACGTGAGTTGAACTCGCTACCGGACCGAACGGCGTCCTGACCAGTCATGGCGTCGAGTACGAGAAGGGTTTCCACCGGTGACGTAGCGTCTCGAATCTCTTCGAGTTCTGACATGAGGTCATCGTCAATTGCCAGTCGACCTGCCGTGTCGAGAATCAGGTAGTGCGTCCCTGCATCAGCTGCCTGTTCAACCGCTGCCTTGGCAACCTGTACAGGAGTCGACTCAGATGGCTCTTCGGAATAAACCTCGATATTTAGCTGCTTTCCAAGCTGTTTCAACTGGTCCACAGCTGCTGGTCGCTGCAAGTCACATGCGGCAAGCATTACAGGATGCTTGTCTTTCCGTAGCGACAAAGCAAGTTTTGCTGCAAGCGTGGTTTTACCCGCACCTTGGAGCCCCACCAACATAATCACGCTTGGTGGTCGTTCGGCTCTCGCCAGTTCAACCGCTTCGCCACCCAATATTTCAGCGAGTTCTTCCCGAACAATTCGAATTACCGATTGACCGGGAGTTAGAGAAGCGAAAACCTTCTCGCCATCGGCTCGCTCTTTGACGGATTTGACAAAACTGCGCGCGACTTTGAAATCAACGTCCGCTTCAAGCAGGGCAAGACGCACCTCTCGCAGAGCGGCATCGATGTCTTTTTCGGAAAGCTTGCCCGAACTCGTGAGTTTGTTGAAAACTCCGCCGAGCTTATCGGAAAGGGACTCAAACATAGTTTGAGTTTACCGCGAGAACAGAACGAGTGTCGCGCTATTACTCGGGCGTACCCTCTGCCTCTGCAGTTTGAGTTTCGGGAGCAAACAGGGTTGCTACCACCGTGCGCTTCAAGTTCGTTCATCCGGTCGACCGGCAACCCGACGTTCCTGTCACGTTCAACTGCCCGAATGTTATATCCACCGTGACGGACAAGCGTTTTTTCTTCTGGCGTGTCGACCGGGATTCTCGACAGAATCGGATCAGCCTTACCAAACTCAGAAGTCATCTTCACGACGTCGTCCTGAGTAAGGTCCTTCATCCCAAACGGTTCCGGGTCATCTCCTTCCGTGAAATGACCTGTATTTGTAAGTAGCCCGACGTTTAGCTCAGAAACTGGCTTAGCCGGCTTAGTGAACGGCTTGTCGTCGTATTGGAAGTGGCCCGCGCCGGCGTATGCTGACTTCTGGGCTTCAGTGATCGTATGAATTAGCTCGGTAGCATCTCCGGTGTCGATCAGATCACCGGTGTGTTCAAAAACTTTTCTGATTATCTGATCGGGATCTTAGACCGAGCCATTCTTCAAAAACTTGAATAGCAGGTCTGTCCTTGAACCGTACAAAAAGGACTGACGGAATTCGTCAAAAGTTTCGTTACTCAAATTCTGTGAGCTTTCTTCAGACACTCACACCACCTCGTTCTTTAACGAGTTACGCCATCTCACCCAGCGCGTCGGCCATAACAAGTTCAGCTTGAGTTCGTGCCTGGACTTCATCGAACGACCATCCGGGAGCCACTTCTTTTAGGATGAGCGCCCGCGCTGAACGATTCACATCTATCACCGCAATATCGGTCACGATCTGGTCCACACACCCCAGCGCCGTCAGCGGAAAATCACATTCGTCGACGATCTTTGGAACATCGCCACGGGCATTGTGTTCCATGGCGACAATCACTCGTTTGGCGTTCGCCGCAAGGTCCATGGCTCCGCCAATACTGCCAATTCCTCGCTTCGGGATCATCCAATTAGAAAGATCTCCGGTGCGTGAAACTTGCAGTGCTCCAAGCACGGTGACATCAATGTGTCCACCCCTGATGAGGTTGAACGACTCAACAGAATCGAAAAACGCCATCCCCGGCACTCGCTTTGGGAATTTGCCCCCGGCATCCATCAAGTTCGGATCACCCTCTCCCGGAGCTGAAAGCTCTTCAAATCCAAGGATCCCATTTTCGGCGTGGTAATTCAGTTCGACGCCGTCAGGCAGGAAATCGGCGCACAACGAAGGAATGCCGATACCGAGGTTTACAGTCCATGCGTCTTCCAGGTCACGGGCAGCTCGCCGAGCAATGCCTGCTCGATCAAGTCTCGGGGCTGGATCCGTCATCGTCACGGTAGATGATCTCCTGGCTGCCGAACCACAATTCGATCAACATACGTGCTTAGCGTTCCGACTCTCTCCGGATCGATGCCGCCCCGCTCGACCAGTTCGTCGACTTCGACAATCGTCACCTTTGCGGCGGTTGCCATTGCAGGATTAAACGCCCTTGAGGTACCGATGTACTGCAAGTTACCCCTTGTGTCGGCTTTTTCCGCTCTAATCAATGCGTAGTCGGCGGGTAACGCGTGTTCTAGGAGAAATGTCCGACCGTCAAACTCGCGGTGTTCCTTACCTTCCGCAACAGGAGTACCGACTCCAGTCGGTGTGAAGAATGCCGGGATACCAGCACCTGCTGCCCTGATTCTCTCGATTAGAGTCCCCTGAGGCACGATGTCGACTTCAGCGCGGCCTTCTCGCCAAGCCTGTTCTATGTCCGATAGTGGATTAGTCGTTCCTGGAACAGGAAATGAACAAATAATCTTGTCGGCCTGGCCACTTTCGAAAAACATCCCCTGGTCGATCGGGTCAAGATGATCTGGCCAACCGTACCCGGTGGTTTTCGAAATACCAGCAACATTGCCGATGATAGTGAGATTTTTTGCGCCCTGATCTCGCAGCGCGAGCATCAACCGAGTTGGTTGGCCGCCTGCACCGCCGAAACCGCCGATCATGATTGATGAACCCGACGGAATATCGGAAACAGCTTCACTAAATGAATTGACTAATTTGTTTACTGGCACGGCGGTGATTGTACGTCGGAAGTGACACCTGTCGAATAAACTTTTGGACGTTTCAAAGCTAATCAGGAATTCTGTCTTGCCTCACTCGCCGAGTCTCGAAAACTTCACCCTCATCGCTCACAGAGGTTCTTCATACGACGCACCTGAAAACACGTTTGAAGCTTTCGACCTCGCGCTCGCGAACGGCTTCGACAATGTTGAAACCGATGTTCAACTGTCCAGCGACGGTCGAGCTGTACTAATCCACGACGACAAACTCGACCGAACGACGGATGGCTCGGGAGTGGTCACTGAAACAGGCATCGCCCGAATCAAGTCTCTAAACGCCGGTATGTGGTTCGAAGGTCCCGAAGATAGTGTCGGTTTAAAAGGGCCTCTGGTGTATTCGGATGCATTCGTTCCGACGCTTGACGAGTTTTGTGAACGGTATGCAGGGAAGCTCCACATTCACCTCGAACTGAAATCTACCCAGTCGGAACTCGCAGAAATTTCAAAGAAATCACTTGAAAGATGGGATTGGTTGGACCAGCACACCGGCGATTCGATCGCACCTGGAGTGACTATTTCTTCATTCCATTTCGAGCAACTTGAACGGTCAGTACAGGTAATGCCATCAATTGCCCACGGTTGGCTGATTCAAGAAATTAATGACGAAACCATCAGCAAAGCCGAGCAGCTAAATCTGTCAGGGATTTACCCACGCGCTGACCTCGTCAGCCCGGAACAAATTTCTCAACTTACGGCAGCTGGCTTCACAGTACGCACGTGGGGCATCGGAAACTCTCGTGAAAACCTCGAGAACGCATACAAGTCCGGCGCAGTCGGCACCACTGTAGATTGGCCATCACAGGCAAAAGACCATCTCGAATCTCTGAAATAAAAACGCTTTTCTCATAAGACCGTTATTCCATTTGTCGGAATTGTCGTTACGTTTGCGTTGTTAGCTACGGTCTCTGACCACTACCAGCAGTACGGAACGAATTATGTTTTACGACACTTCGAGTTTTATCAAGCCAGCCCCCGCTCTTCGAGACGACCGCTTCAATGCATTGGTCATGTTGCTACCCCGCGAATCCAAGCGTCTTCTCGCCAAAGCGGTGTTAGAGCTCCCCGAGGTAAAGCGCGTTCTCAACGACGGATGGTTCGTCGTGTCACGTGGTGTTACACCCGCCTACTTGCTTGAAGAACTTACAGGGCAGGCAGCCGACAAAGGGAACAGCACAGCCGGTATCGTCACCGGCGGACGCCTTGCCAGTGTTATTGAAGAAGACAGGCTGGGGCCATGGGTGTTCAAAGACGGAAAACTCTCCGAAACCCCAGCACCGGCTGCACTCGGTCAGTTCAAAGCCAGCGATGTTTCCATAAAAGGGGCAAACGCGGTTGACCCTGAAGGAAATATCGGCGTTCTCGCCGCCGATGCAGCTGGCGGAACGGTCGGAGGAATTTGGGGCACCCTCACAGCGCGTGGCGCCCACTGGGTTGCTCCGGTTAGTCTTGAACGCCTCGTCCCATCAGTCATCGAAGCTGCACGTACGTGTGGAAATCACCTTTGGGACCTAACAATGGGTCAGTCCGCCGGACTAATGCCGGTCGTGAACGCACTGGTGGTCACCGAAATTCAGGCGATAGAGCTTCTAACGGGAGCCAAGGCGACTCACGTTGCATCAGGCGGAGTTGCCGGATCTGAAGGTGCAGTCGTGCTCAGTCTGACTGGAGAGGAAAGCGTTGTGAGATCAGCGTTTGAGATGCTTGAGTCAATCAAAGGGGAAGAACAGTTTGAATCCCCGCGCCTGATCCCATACATTCGCGAACCAGAAACGGCACCTCACAACTAACCCGACCCTGGAATTCAGAAGAACCAGTCATGAAGATTGAAAAACTACGGCTACGACACGTATTCGGCACTATTGAGACCGACGGGACGTTCTGGGAAGAGCGTCTTGCCATGCCTCTCGATGTCTACCCGGAGTTTCGAGACGTAACGAAGCGAGTTGGTTGGAGTGATCAGAGATCCGAAAGCCAGCTCGTTCACGATGCGTACTTCGTGCAAATAGAAACCGATGAAGGTGTTATCGGTATCGGCGGTCCAATGGACAAAGCCGTCGCGTTCATCGTTGAGAACGAACTTTCGAGCCTGTTGATCGGACGCGACCCGCTCGCAATCGAATTCCTGTGGGACATCATGCACCGAGCAAGTGTTCACGGTCGTCAAGGCAATACGATGATTGCGATTAGCGCGATCGACTGTGCGCTCTGGGATCTCAAAGGGCGATATTTCAACACACCAGTCTTCTCGTTGATCGGTGGACCTACACGCGAATCGGTTCCTGCTTATGCCTCAATGCTCGGGTACAACGTCCTCGATATGGGACTTGTCCGTGAGCGTGCTCAGCAGCACAAAGAGATGGGATTTACTGCTCAGAAGTGGTTCTTTAGGCATGGACCAATGTCGGGTGCCGAAGGTCTCAGGAAAAACATCGAGCTGGTCCGAACCGTCCGTGAGACGATCGGAGACGACGACGACATCATGCTCGACTGCTGGCAGTCGATGGACGTCAACTACGTCATTCGACTTGCCGAGCAAATAGAGGAATACCACCCGCGTTGGCTCGAAGAGGTTGCTATGCCGGATCGAGTGGACTCTTACCGTAAGATCCGTGAGGCAACTAACATCCCGATTTCAGGCGCAGAGCACCACTACACCCGTTGGGGCATGAAGCAGTTCATCGACGCAGAAGCACTAGATGTTTTGCAGCCCGACATTTACTGGGCAGGCGGACTCTCCGAAACATTGAAAATCGCGGCAGTAGCCACAACCGCAGACTTGACCACCATTCCACACGGACACTCAACAAATGCGGGAATACATTTCTCATTGACCCAGTCGCCAATTCACACTCCCTACCAGGAGTACCTGGTCAAATGGAACGTGATTCACCAGCACTTCTTGAAGGACCCAGTCAAGCCTGAAAACGGTTCGATCAATGCTCCGGCTGGCCCCGGAATGACGATGGATCTCGACCCCGACAAGATCGAGCGGGAAGAAGAGCCAGACTTCATGCGGTAGGTCGGTACTGTAATGAATGTGGGTTTGAAGAACTGAAATTACGCGGTTTTACTGCGCAGTAAGTTCGTGGGCGTACTTCAGTTCCATCTCGGAAAGTTTCTCCACACGCCGCCTGAAATCTGGATGGGTCAAGAATTCAGCGTTCACAAAAGCGTCCAGAACTTCTTTTGCTAGCTCAACCCCGATTATCCAGGCACCCACGCAAAGCAGATTGACATCGTCGTGCTCCACACCTTGGTGTGCACAGTGAGTGTCGTGAGCCAACATTGCCCTGATGCCCGGAACTTTGTTTCCAGCAATCGAAGCACCAACCCCGGTTCCGCAAACGAGTACTCCTCGTTCGGCCTCGCCAGATAGTATTGCCGATGTAACTCGTTGAGCAATGTCAGGAAAATCGACGGGATCTTCTGAATGTGTCCCGTGGTCGACTACCTCGTGCCCCTGTGAACGCAGGTACTCCACAACCGGGCCTTTCATTGGGAATCCGGCGTGATCACCACCAATCGCAAGTTTCATGACTATTCACTCCGTGTTCATCACCACAATTTCGTAAATCCGGATCACTAGTCCAGGTGCTGGAATAGTCCACTCGGATCAGCCCATTCATCAGGAACCCGAACAGACAGCACGGTCGCATCGCAGGTCAACACACCATCATGCGAGAAGAAATTTATCGCGTGCTCAGTCTTCCTATCCGATTTCGTAATCAACTTCGCCCTTGCCGTGACCGGACCATCAATACGAGTTGGTTTCCTGTAGTTCACCGTCATGGATGCGGTTGCGTACCATATTTTTTGACCCTGACCGACCTCTCGTCCCTGGGTTTTATAAGCCTCCGCTATTGCCGTACAAACTCCGTGGCAGTCAATGATCGAAGCTATTGTCCCGCCGTTCATTACGTCAGGCGGCATTGCCGAGTGGTACGACTTTGGCTGATATACGCATACGGACTCGTCACCGTCCCAGAACGACTTGATGTTCAACCCTTTTTCGTTCCATGCCCCACACCCGTAACAGTGGTTGCCGTGTAATCCATCTTGAAAATACGTTTGTTCAGACGTTGATTGGCTCATGTTTCGCCCCGAAAGCTAGCTCGATGCCAATAAGATACCGAAAATTCACACCCTCTTGCCCGCAGGCACTGATTACTATGGCATCTGGTAACTTCATCTGACCCGCCGTAGGCCTCTTGATGCCTGAGCACCTGATGCACAGTATTTTGGAATTCGAAACGGGCTCGGGGCACAAGGCTAGCTACACAACCGGAGTGTAAGTAAGCTCCCACAGGAATGAGCCAGTTGTGGAGCGCTCAAACTCGAAGCTATGCCGCGGAATCAGGAGGCAGTTGCGGCGCCTCGGCGACGACGTCGGTATCTACGCGAGTTCCTGCGGGACTTGGTCGCGCCGTTCGCGGAGGTTGCTGGACGTGCGGGTAGAACAAACTCGCCATCGTCAGATTTAGCGGCTTCTGAAGCGAACTTACGTGGTTTAGTTGTCCCCGATGCTTTTTTACTTGCCTTGATATCGGGCATCTCTGCCAGATAAACACCGGTCGAGCTGCCCTTTACGGTAGCTACAAACTCAGGCGTACCTTCAGCAACGAGTTCACCGCCACGCTCGCCAGCCATTGGACCAAGATCGATCAACCAGTCCGAATTTTTGATCACGTCTAGGTGGTGCTCGATAAGAACAATCGTGTTCCCGGCATCAACCAGTCTGTGCAGCACAAGCATTAGTTTGGCGACATCATCGAACGACAGACCAGTAGTTGGCTCGTCGAGGATGTAAACGGTTTTTCCGGTTGATCGCTTCGACAGCTCAGACGCAAGCTTGATTCTTTGCGCCTCACCGCCTGAGAGCGTCGTCGCTGGCTGTCCTAAATGTATGTATCCAAGACCAACATCGGTCAGGGTTTCCATCTTGCGGGCAATAGCTGGAATGTTCTCGAACAATTCGGCTGCCTCTGCAACTGTCATGTCCAGCACCTCAGCAATCGACTTGCCCTTGAACTTGATCTCCAGCGCTTCACGGTTGTAGCGAGCGCCAAGACAAACTTCGCAAGGCACCGTCACATCCGGTAGGAACTGCATTTCGATCTGAATATATCCAGCACCCGAACAGGCCTCGCAACGTCCACCTTTCACGTTGAACGAGAACCGTCCCGCCTTGTAACCACGCGCTTTGGCTTCAGGCATCGTCGCGAAAATTTCACGAATGTTCGTGAACACGCCTGTGTAGGTGGCCGGGTTTGATCGAGGTGTCCTGCCAATCGGCGATTGGTCGATATTGATGACTTTATCGACGTTATCGAGGCCAACTACTTCATCGTGCTCTCCTGGTCGATCTTTGGAACGGTAGAAGTGTTGCGACAGTTTCTTCGAGAGAATCTCGTTGATGAGCGTGCTTTTACCTGAGCCTGAGACTCCAGTTACGCAGGTGAGCGTTCCGAGCGGTATTGCCACAGAAACATTTTTCAGATTGTTGGCACGAGCACCAAGTACTGCGATCTCGTTTCCGTTCCCTTTACGTCGCTTCTTGGGAACAGCAATCGACTTGCGTCCGCTTAGGTAATCACCAGTGAGCGACTTCTTCGACTCAAGAATTACCTCGATTGCGCCTTCGGCAACGACATTTCCACCGTGCTGTCCTGCGCGCGGACCGAGATCAACAATATGGTCAGCAGCTCGCATTACGGCTTCGTCGTGTTCGACGATCAACACCGTGTTTCCAACGTCGCGGAGATTCTGCAAAGTGCCGATCAACCGGTCGTTGTCAGCAGGATGCAGCCCAACAGACGGTTCGTCACAGACGTACAGCACGCCCATCAAGCCCGAGCCGATCTGAGTTGCGAGCCTGATCCGCTGTCCTTCACCACCTGACAGCGTTGATGCAGCACGATCAAGTGTTAGATAATCGAGACCAACCCGCGACAGGAATCCGAGCCGAGCCTCGACTTCTTTCAAAATTTGAGTTGCGATTGCCTGTTCCCGTGAATTGAGAGGATCTTTCGCCTTCTCATCGTCATCAGGCCAAACACCGGTCTTGCACGCAGCCACCCATCGCAGCGCGTTTTCAACTGACAATCCCGTGACTTCCATGATGTTCATGCCAAGAACGGTCACTGCCAGCACTTCCGGCTTCAAACGCGCACCGCCGCAAGTAACACACGGACGTTGAGTCATATACCGAGCGATGTCTTCACGGACCGAATCACTCTCAGTGTCCACGTGCCGGCGCTCCATGTTCGGAATTACGCCGTCAAACGCCGTGTTCCAACTGTAAACACGACCTTTCTGGGTCTTGTGTGAAACCTCGAGTTTCTTCCCGGCAGTTCCGTACAGAATGACTGAAATATGTTCTGGATCCAGCTCGCGAACTGGTGTGTCCATCGAGAATCCGAAGTGAGAAGAAAGTGATTCGAGGGTCGAGTGATACCAGGGTGAGTTCGATCCTGCCCGAGCCCATGGAGTAATTGCTCCATCGTTCAAACTCAACGACTTATCCTGAATTACCAGTTCAGGATCGACTTCAAGCTTGAACCCAAGGCCGGTGCAGGTTGGACAAGCACCGAACGGCGTGTTGAACGAGAAATTGCGTGGCTCAAGTTCCGCAATTGAGATGTCACAGTGAACGCAAGCAAAGTGCTCCGAGTAAACAACATCTTCGTCTTTGCCACCGTCTCGCCCTAGTTTCTGTGCGATCAGGTTTCCACCTGCAATACGCAGTGCCGTTTCAACCGATTCGGTTAAACGACCAGTCTCGGTATCTTCACGAATAACAATTCGATCGACTACGACCTCGATGTCGTGCCATTTGTTCTTGCTCAGCTTGATTTCATCGGCGAGATCACGAGTTTCACCGTCGACACGCGCCCGAACAAACCCATCTCGTCTGATCGACTCGAAAATCTGAACATGCTCACCCTTCATGTGAGTCACCATGGGCGCGAGCACCTGGAGCCGAGTTCCCTCGTGCATTGAGAGCATCGAGTCGACTATTTGCTGCACAGTTTGTCTTTGAACCGGCCTTCCGCAGTTGTGACAGTGAGGACGTCCCGCTCGTGAGAACAGCAAACGTAAGTAGTCATATATCTCGGTGACAGTCCCGACGGTCGAACGAGGGTTACGCGACACGCCTTTCTGGTCGATCGAAATCGAAGGACTCAACCCTTCGATGTGATCGACATCAGGCTTTTCCATCCGACCGAGGAACTGGCGTGCATACGCGGAAAGCGACTCGACGTATCGACGTTGACCTTCGGCGAAGATCGTGTCGAAAGCCAAACTGCTCTTGCCAGATCCGGAAACACCTGTGATGACAGTCAGAGTATCTCGCGGGATACGAATGTCGATGTTTTTCAGGTTATGTTCGCGGGCACCGCGAATGATGATGTCGGAATCTGGCATTTAAGAGTTTTGACCGGCGGATTTGTTCTTCCGTAAACATTGAATTTAGGAGCGACTTTGGAAGAACGAATTGAACTGTCTGAGTGTACCAATCTCCTGCAAATTCAAACGGAGATGTGTCACATAGAACGCGATCCCCACGCCGACAACGATTTTCTACTCCGGAGTGCCGGTACCTTTTCGGCGGACTTCGTCCATGAACGCTTCCGAGCGGAGTCCTCGGTCCAGAACGTGATGCACCTGCTCTCGCAATATCCGCGCAGTCTGCCTTACCTCGGTTTCTCCAGCCTTCATTCGACCGGCCCCACCAACATCTGTACGTCCCAGGAATCGGAGCAGTTTGATCGTGTTTAAACTGGCAGGTAGCAACGCGCTTTCGCCGACTGGACGTGCGTCGTGGTCAACAATTCCACCCCGATCCGCGGAGTACAGGTGATCACCCGGTTGCAGCTCAATTCCGGTTTCGACGCAACGTGTAAGTTCCGGTGCGAATCCGTTCAGCTGCAGCAGTCGCATTTCGAAGAAGTGGACAACTAACTCGGGGTTCTCGGTGTGTTCCAGCTCCCCAAGCATATCCAACAACAATCGAAACAGTGGCTGGTTCGAGCCGCCTTCAACGGAAAACCTTTCCGACATTTCCGACACATAAGCAGCTCTCGAAAACCTGTCGAGATCATCTCGGAGTCCACGAAAACCATTCACAGTCGATGCCTGGCTCAGTCCGTGAAGGGTCTTTGTTTCTCGAACTGAAACATTCACATGCCGCAAGAGGTCGAGATGTCCACCAAGTTTAGAGTTGGGCTTGCGAGCAGATTTCGCGACCCCTCGCACAAGACCATGTATCGGGGTCACGAGCGTGACTATCCGGTCCGCCTCTCCTAGGTTGCTCGTTCGGACGACCACACCATCGGTCGTATATATGACTGGCTTACTGCGACTTACCACGAGCCAATCATAGTCCGCACCGCACCATCATCCAAACTCCGTGCGACCTATTCACACTCAGTCGACTCAGAAATATCTAACGGCGACGGACCAATCAACCCTGTCGATTCGATACGCCCCATCCTCACCGGCTCATCGTTACTCACTGCCAGAACGATGGTTCTGAATGTCGGATCATTTGGAAGCGTGAACACGATCTTTGCGTCCGAATGACCAGAACCTGTTGCTTGGATCGCCCATTCAGCGACACCCACTGTGTCGCCATCAAGTACGGCAACCCTTTCGCCGCATAGATTAAGCAGACCTTCAAAGACTGCCGAAACCGAAAACGATGTGTAGTTGTATGCAACTGCTTCCAGTTGGGCCCCGGTAAGGTACGCCTCCCAGAACCTCAGACCAGTTTCCTGATTAATCTGGCTATCTGACATCAATTCGCTTGGAAATTCTCTTTCGCCGGCTACCCACGGGATTTCAGCAATCTCCACAACTTCTGGCACAGGTGTTTCTTCGAGTAGTCGTTCTTCAGCAGTGAATCGAGGCAGCGTCACCGGCTCAGCCAGCGCGCATCGATCACTATCAGTGAACTCGATAATGTTGTCGCTACCTGAACGGGCTGGCTGTCCTTCGTACAGACCCAGGGCGAAGGTGATTGAATCACCGGTGAACGGGATCTCGTGAGTTAGAGTGACTTCATGCCATCCGCCAGCAGAAGCGTTGATCTCCCACTTCGCGGCGCCTTCAGGGTCACCGTCCAGGTATCCGGTGCCACCAGGGCACAGGTGCATAGTGCCCTCAAACCGGGGACGCCTGCGGAAAAAGAATCTGCCGGACGTTGCTTCGAATTTCGCACCGCTCAACATTTGTGTCCACATTGCGAGTACCTCGTCCGAGTCGGCACGTGAGTAAAACCTCGGATCGAGACCGTCCGGAATTTGGCGAACGCCATCTTCGCTTAGATTTGGCCACGGTGTAGGAGTTGGGTTTTCGGGAGCTGGCGTTACTTCGATCCGAGCGAATGTTGGTTGTACGTAGTCAGGTCGACCTGCCGCTGGAAGCGGTTCGCTCCCGCAGGCGCCCACAACGGTGACCAGCGTGATTGACCACATCGCCACCGCGAATGAAAACCATTTCCTGAGGGATCGATTAAGCAGATTCAGTAAAAATATCTCGACTCTGAGCAGTGAGAAGAATCCGTGCAAGATAGCAAAAAAATCCTACACGGAACCGATTAGCCGTAAACAGGTAGCAAACAAAACTTCAAACTGCCGACACGCCCGAAACCGTGTAAAACGACGGTGAACCAATCTGGAAAATTGCGTTACCGTTACCGTGTAACGATCTGGTTCGGCGTCTGATAGATCAAGAAATTCGGACACTCCCACTTCGTGAATTCAGCATGACTTTAGATCCAAAAACTCTCGGACTACTCAATCAAAGCGAAGATTTGATTGCCGTTTTCAGCACGTACGGTTCACTTGTGACTGCAAATGAATCATTCGAGCGCCAGCTTGGACCGTCACGAAAGTTCGCAGAGTTATTTCCTGATAACTCCGAACTGATTGCATCGGTTCTCGATGCCCATGAAAAAGGGAAGCAGGTGCGACTCGATCTGGAAGTTCGCACTACCCAAAAAGATCCTCTCATCCTGGAGGCTCTCCTGTTCGTTGCTGAAGATTCAGACCGTCAAATCGTCATGGCAGCACGCGACGTCACCTCCGACCGAGCTTATGTCCGACAACTCGAGCACAAAGCAACTACGGACGAACTGACAGGCGCGCTTAACCGGACTCAGCTGCTGATCATGTTGTCGCAGGCAATCCGCTTAAGTATTCGTTCCAAGAGCACCGGATGCTTTCTGTTCTTGGATCTGAACGGATTCAAGAACATCAATGACTCGCTTGGTCACGACGCTGGGGACAAGCTGTTGATTGAAACAGTTCGTGTGCTGAAAGCAAACTTGCGTGAGTCAGATGTTGTGGCAATGGTTGGCGGCGATGAATTCGCGATTATTCTGAACTCGACAGACTCCGAACTAGGATCGAAAAAGACTGCGCAACTCGCTGAAGCCATATCGTCGATTTCAGCTGGAGATCAGTACGGAGTTACTGTTTCGATCGGCCTTATCGAATTTCCAAGCTCAGATCGAAGCCCCGAAGAAATCGTTACAGCCGCAGATCACGCCATGTACCGGGCTAAGCGAGAGTCCAGGTCGGTCGTGGTGGGTGATCAATAGCGGGACTGATTAACCAGCGTCACCGGAACCCTGGATTTCAGATCGACTTTCGAGAGCATGTGCCAACGTAGAGTCGTCGGCGTACTCGATGTCCGATCCGCTCGGCAAGCCACGAGCAAGCCGAGTTACTTTCACGCTGAGCGGTCCGATCAACTGCTGGATGTACATGGCGGTCGCTTCACCCTCCAGGTTCGGGTTGGTAGCGACAATTACTTCTGTAACAGAGCCATCTCTCAGTCGCTCTAAAAGCTCCCTCAGTTTCAAATCGTTAGGACCAATTCCGTTGACCGGTGAAATCACGCCGTGCAATACGTGGTACTGCCCGGTGAACACTCTGGCGCGCTCTACAGCGACCACATCTAGAGGCTCTTCGACCACGCAAATCCTGGAATTGTCTCTGCGGGCATCACCGCAAATACCGCACTCTTTCGACTCGCTAATGTTCGTGCATGTCTCACAGAGCACGATCTTTTCTTTCACACCCAATACGGCCGAAGCGAACTCTTCCGCTTCTTCCTGCGGCATACGGATCAGGTGATAGGTGAGTCGCTGGGCACTTTTCGGCCCAATTCCAGGCAGCCTGTGGAACGCTTCGATCAATCGGGCGACGGGCGGGGCTGCGGAAGGTGCGATTTCAGATGGTGCCATGAAGCTCCGGTGGGTTAAATGAGACCCGGAATGTTCAATCCGCCGGTGATAGCACCCATCTTGTCGGACGCCATTTTCTGAGCTGTTTCCATCGCCTCGTTGATTGCAGCAAGGATTAGGTCCTGGAGCATTTCAACGTCTTCAGGGTCGACGACCTCAGGGTCGATCGTGATCGACTCAACAGTCTGACCACCCACGACGGTTACCTTGACCACTCCACCACCAGCACTGGCTTCGGTGCGAGCTTGAGCGATTTCATCCTGGACAGCTGCAAGGCGGGCCTGCATTTGCTGCGCCTGCTTGAGCATGTTTTTGTTCATCATCAGAAATGTTCCTGGTTGCGTGTACTAATCGAGAGTGTTTTGAGATTCCACAATGATACGTCGTAACCAACCTACCCGCGCTGCGCCGGTCCGATCCTTCCCCTTCCTTGATGGAAGGGGTCAGGGGTAGGTGAACTGCGCCTCCCGAGACCAAGTGACTCTGTCACGCCCGGAGCTAACGGGATTTCACCGTGAACAACCTAGTGTTGTCATCCTGAGCATGTCGAAGGGCAAGTCACCACACCCTACCAACTACTCGCCAGCAGGTTCCTTCGGCTCTTCTGAAACCAACCTGGCACCCATTGCGAGCGCAGAACGAACCATCGCGCTTTCTTGTGCTGCGCTCGTACCCGTTGAACCATTGCCATTACCGTTGGCACTGTCACCTTCGGAATCCGAGTCTGGCTCGTGCGGTGACCGCACCTCTAGATCCAATTCGGTTCCGTAAGTTGAGGTAATCGCCTCTTTCAGCGCGTCCCTGGAACGCTTGTCCTGCATCTCTTCCATGAAATGGTTTTTCATGGTGTTGCTCTTGAAGCGAAGTGAAATCTTTCCGTCCGTGGGTGTCGGAGCCTCAACGTTTCGCAGCAGCGAACCAATCACGAACTTTCGGTTCTTGGTTCTACGGGTATGCCAAACAACCTTCTCCCATTGAACTTCAGCGGGAGTTTTATCTCTCGAAGGAGCTGGTGTCTGCTCGGGTTCTGGTTCAGCTGCCGCCGGTGTAGATGTTGGTGCTGTTTGTGGTCGTACCGGAGCCGCCCCTGAACTCGCCGGTGCAGCAGCAGTTGCTGCGGCCACGGCTGCCGGTCGGGTGGTCGCCTGCAATACCGCCATTTCCAACGGCAGCGGTGACGATGAGTTGGCTTTGAGATCAGCCTGACCCAACGAAGTAAGAATGTGAAGGATCTGGTTCAGGCTCACCCTCGAAGACCGCATCAGGTTCTGCATGGTTTCGGAGAATTCCGATCCCTGGCTGAGTGATTCTTCTACTCCCGCCTTTAGAAGCAGGGCAACTCGGAGTGCATCGACAGTTCCTTCACGCAACGCTCGAATGTCGTTGCCTTGCTGCGACTCTCGGTTGATAACTGCGAGGGCCTCTGAAGCGTCCTTGTTCAGTAACGCTGTTGCCAGTTCGGTCGAACTTGCCGTGTCACCAAGCCCGAGCAGATCACGTGCCTGGTCGACCGTAATTTCCGACTGATCATCTTCGGAACCAATACGTCCATACGAAATAAACAACTGTTCGAGCAGATTTTCAGCGTCTCGCAAGCTGCCCCATGCGATTCGAGCAATCATTTCGAGCACTTCTGGCTCTGTTTCGATCATCTCCGCTTCACAAACTTCGATCAGACGATCAATTACCTCGTCATTTGAGAGGCGTTTGAAATCAAATCTCTGGCACCTACTCACGATCGTTGCTGGCAACTTGTGGGCATCGGTTGTTGCAAGGATCAAAACCGCGTGTGGTGGTGGCTCTTCCAAAGTTTTCAGAAGAGCGTTGAAGGCAGCATCAGTAAGCATGTGTACTTCGTCGATGATGTACACCTTGTACTTGCCTTCACTTGGCTGGAACTGAATCTTCTCGATCAAGTCCCGAATGTTGTCGATACCGCGATTCGATGCGGCGTCCATTTCGATCAGGTCGAGATAGTTGCCCTGGTCAATCGCAACCGCGACATCAGAATCTGGAATTGGCTCGCCTTGGTCGTCGAGCGGACCATTCAGCGCCTTGGCAAATATCCTTGCAGTCGAGGTTTTTCCAACTCCACGCGGACCTGTGAACAGGTAAGCGTGAGTGACACGATCACTACTTATTGCTCGTTTCAGAGTTTGCGCGACGTGTTGTTGCCCGGCGACATCGGAAAACCGAGTCGGGCGCCACTTTCTATAAAAAGCCTGGTTTGTCGTCACGAAGATTGACCTTGTTCTAGGCTCGTCTGGCTTGGCTCTGGCTGCGAGAAACGATTCATTACACCGGCAAGAATAACGTCTGTTTTGCCGAACATCACGCGTTCTGCTTTGGGTTCAGCGTGATCATACCCGAGAAGGTGAAGAACACCGTGAATCGTCAGCATGGCTAACTCCGATTCCGTGGTTTTACCGTTCTCCGGGGCTTGTCGCTCAACCTGAGGAAGTGAAATGGCAATGTCGCCGAGTCGACCTGAATCTTCGTCCGACTCAAATGCCCACTCATAGTCACTCTCGCCAGACTCCCCTGCGTGTTCATTGAACGAGAGAACGTCTGTGATCTGATGTTCACCCTTGAAATCGCGGTTCATCCGCTGAATTTCTTCGTCACCAGTGATCATCACAGTGATTTGATCGGGACCAGCAGTGTGTTCGGCATCAAGCGCAGAAACCGCCGCGTCCATCACGAGATTCCCAATGGAGGAGGGCAGGTTTTCGAGTTCAAAAACTACCTCAACGCGTCCGTCAGAAGAGAGCAGGGAATCGGATAAAGAATCGTGGGTCAAGACCTGCTCATGCTAGCACGTCAGCAGGTCACTTCTTGACCGTCTGGCACTAGGTTCCCCTTCATTGATGGAAGGGGTCAGGGGAAGGTGACATGAGTCTCTCCGCGACCAAGTGACGAAGTCACGCCCGGAGCAAACGAATGACGTCACCCCGGACTCGATCCGGGGTCAAGCGTCCCTAACCCTCTACTCCCCACTTCTCGCGGCAATCGCAGCCTCTTCTGCGAGCACCCGGATTTTCGAATACAGCGGAGCGTATTTCGGGTCGACATCCGCAAGCTCACCAGCCTCAAGACGAGCCTTAGAAATCCCTAGCCGAATTTCCGGTGATTGAAGTTGTCCAACTTCAATGTAAGTTCTCGCAGAGTACAAACTCGGAATCAACGTATCCGAAATGACCTGCGCAACCCAACGTTCAGTCGGTGGCGCGGCGATCTCCTCCGCCATCCGGACTGCTTCTTCAAGTGTGTTCAGAACTTCGGGACCGGTTGGCCAAAGTTCTTCAGGCTCTCGAATGGTCATTACCTGTAAAAAGTTCGATATCGATTGAAGACGAACCAAATTACCACTACAAGGACAGCTCCGAAACCATCTGCGACGACGTCTGATATCTCTGAAGAACGACCTGGCACTTCCGATTGATGTACTTCGTCAAGAACTCCCCAAACGACAGCAAGAAGCACGGTCGAGAACACCGCATAATGCTTCGCCATCACCTTTACCTAGATGAAAGTTCGGAGTGAGAACCCGCTCAGGACGGCGTACAAAACCACATGAACAAACTTGTCAGCGAATGGAAGCCAACTCACCGGATCAGAATCGAAATCTTCAGCCGGACGATCCGACAACGCGTAGATCACAAACATCCACAAAGCAGTCAACACCGCCCAGGTGATCGGATGATTCAAGGATGTTCTGAGGGCAGTCATACTGTTCTATTTCGCGCGTTGCACGAAGCTAGACCAACAGTTCATCCTGTGCCAGTCGAAGGATTGCGACTGCGATCCTGTTTGTCATCTACCGCAGTGGAGAGATCCACCCACAACTGCTGACAGATTTCGACAGTAGAAACAGAACCCACCTCAAAATCGCCTGGGTGTCTAATCAAACCACTCCGAGTCGAACGCCAGGCTCATTGGAGCCCACCAATCATCTTCCTCTGCCTCTGGCACCTTATGCTGGAACGTAGACATCAGGTTGTTCCACTCTTCGGCTCTTTTCGAAGATGTGTAGCTCTGGAAGTCCCGGCGAGGATCGAAATCGTCAGGAACTGTGCAGTACATGAACAGGTGATTTCCACTACGGAAAATCTCCATTCGCTCAATACCGATTCCCTTCAGAGCTTCGAGAACTTCAGGCCATACATTCCGGTGATACTCCTCGTACTTGGCAATGATTTTGGGATCGTCTTTTAGATCCAGCACCTGTGCGATTGATTTGGACATTTCTACACTCCATTAGGTCAGTACCGCAGATTTTGACAGTCGAATAGCCTACACTCTCGAAAATCAAGCAACACCAACGATCTGACCTCATCATTAGTGTGCCTGTCCTGAGTTTGTCGAATGGGTCGGTCAAATCACAAGGGCTAATCGACCTCGCTTCCTTGATCGAAACGGTTAGGGATTGGGGGCTGCGTCAACGTGACCCAAGGAGGCATGTCCGCCCGGTCACTAGTAACAGAGAAAATTCATGCAACGAGTCGGATTCGAAATGAAAATCCACCCCGAACAGGTGGAAGAGTACAAACGACGCCACGATGAAATCTGGCCAGAAATGTTAGAGGCTCTCACCAGGCACGGTTGGCATAACTACACCATATTCTTCCGAGAAGACGGATCACTGTTCGGATACGTTGAGTGCGAAGATTCGTTCGAGGCTTCACTCGCTGGAATGGGTACAGAAGACGTTAACCAGCGCTGGCAGGACGACATGTCACCATTCTTCCAGCTACCCGATGGTGCGCACCCCGACCAAAACATGATCCAGTGGCGAGAAGTTTTTCACCACGACTAGCTCAGATCCTCCCTCCGTTACTTGGAGGAGGTTAGAGGGAGAGTCCGCCGCGCCGCAGTGATTCTTGTCCCATTTACCGACTGGAAAGGGTTAGGCATATGAGATTCCAATTTGATCTGTTCAGCAAATTCTCATGTCAACACATTCGGCATCGGCCTTAAGATGTTGCTGTAATCCAAAATTCGAAACTGAACTACTCCAAATGAACATTCCACCGTTTATCGACACTCACCACCACCTCTGGGATCTCGAAAACAACCCTTACCCATGGCTTCAAGAAGGCATTGACCACTTTGTCGGTGACTATTCGCCGATCAGAAAGACCTGGTTGATTGGTGACCTGATATACGGGGCGAGCGATTTGCCTCTTGCAAAGTCGGTTCACGTTCAAGCTGAGTGGGATCACAACGCAGACCCTGTCGGCGAAACAGCGTGGCTTCAGCAGGTTGCCGACGACTACCACTCACACGGTATGCCAAACGGAATCATTGGGTTTGCAAATCTTTCCGATCCCAATGTTGAAGGTGTTCTTGAGCGCCATGCCGAACATAAAAACTGGCGTGGTATCCGCCACATGCTGAACTGGTCCGACGACCGACCGAACTTCAGATTCGCAGAAGCTGGCGATCTCATGGATGACGCACGGTGGCGTTCTGGATTCAAACTGCTTGCCAAATTCAACGGATCGTTCGATTTACAGGTGTGGCCGTGGCAATTGAAAGACGCAGCACGACTCGCCAAAGACATTCCCCAAGTGCCTATCATCCTGAATCATACGGGAATGCCTCTCGGTCGAACCCCCGGCGAGTTGCGTGAATGGCGAAAAGGACTCGAAGCGCTCGGTGAAGCAGAAAATATTTCAGCCAAGATTTCAGCACTGGGGATGCTCGACAAGAACTGGACCGTCGAATCGATAGCGCCGTTTGTACTAGACACAATCGACATTCTTGGAGTTGATCGTTGTATGTTCGCCTCGAACTTCCCGGTAGACAGTCTCTTTGGTGATTACAAAACCCTCTGGCTCGCATACGACGAAATCACATCCGATTTCTCAGTATCGGATCGCTCAAAGCTCTTTTTCGACAACGCTGAAAAGTATTACCGAATCTAAGTTTTCTCCCCCCGAGTTTCGCCGCGTATTTTTGTCATCCTGACCGGATCGGAGGGATTTGATCGTAAAACCTAGGCTGCACAGCGTAACGGACAGAACCGGAGTACCAACTATGACCGTCCAAACCGTCTATCACACCGGCTTCGTAGTGGCCGAACTCGACAAATCCCTAGAGTTCTATACCGAAGTGCTCGGTATGAACATCGATCGGGCACCCACTACATCCGACTCACCTTGGATCGCCGAAGTTGTAGGATACCCGGGTGTCAAAATGCGCCAGGCATACGTTGGTGTTGGCGACGGGCACTCGATCGAACTGATCGAATACATGGATCCCAGGGGCGATCGACGCTCCGACCAGTTCGATCGCAACAAGCCAGGTTCAGCTCATGCGGCAATGGTCGTCGACGACGTTCCAGCCTGGCGCGACAAACTCGAATCACTCGGTGTAAACGTACTCGGACCGCGCTACGAACGTGAGGTCGACTACCCGTGGGCTCGGTATGCCATCTACTTTCAGGATCCCGACGGTAATTGGCTAGAAATGATCTCCCGCAACCCAAAGCCAGAGGGCTCTCAAGAGAACTAGAACCAGGTTCTCCTCCCTTGAAGAAAGGGTTTAGGGGTACATGAAATGCGCTACCCACTACCAAGTGACTTCGTCACGCTCTAATATCATCCCTGTCATCCTGAACTAGTTTCAGGCACAACGTCTTCTAGCTTCAAGTAAGCTCATCTGCCGAATTTTTAACTCCGCAGTCGCCCATATTGAGAAACCTGTCCTGAGTCCAACCGAACGGATCGGAGTCAAGTTAGCGTCCCTACCCCCCCCCGTCACCCTGAGCCTGTCAAAGGACTCAATTGCAGTCATTCACCACATCTCTAATCACCAGCCATACTTAATCGATGCGTTCCTGGATCACCGCACAAATCCGAGCATTTCGCAAACGGAAACTTTCTCAACCTGAGAAAACCCTCAACATCGTCGACAAAGCCATTAAAGAAATCGAAAACGGCGGGTACAAAAACGCGATCAAAAAAATCACGAAGGCAATCGACTCATCCCCGGACTCATTCAAGCTTTATCACCACCGTGGCGACGCCTACACCCTAAACGGGCAACACCACGAAGCGATCACCGACTTCGACACAGCAATCAGATTGAATCCCGGTTACCCCGACACCTATCTCGACCGAGGCAACGAATGGTACGAACTCGGGGAGCTGGATAAAGCCCTCAAGGATTTTTCAGAAGCAATCCGACTCAAACCCGAGTGGGGAGAGGCTCACGCCAACAGGGCAGTAATCCACGCCGAACTCGGCAACTTGAAAGAATCAGAAACTGACGCCGAAAAAGCAAAGACGCTCGGAGTAACCCCCGAACGTCTCGAAGAAATGCTCAACACGGTTCTTTCACCATGGAACGGGGAGAGTTAGATCAGAAAGAGGGGAGACTCTGCTATTTGACACAGGGACGAATGTCCGCACGGTCACTTAGAAGTGAATCGCCTCGTTGGTTATCGCAGCACCAGCTTCCTTCACAGCCTCCGACAACGTCGGATGAGCATGCGTCAGCTTGTGCAACTCAAGGTTTGTGCCCTCAAGCATCTGCAGCATTCCGATCTCGGCGATTAGCTCTGTGGCCTCTGGACCAATGATGTGCGCACCAACTATCTCGCCGGTGTCGTCATCAACAAGCACCTTCGCGAATCCCTGTGGCTCTCCGATTGCAACCGACTTACCTGCGACCTGGAACGGAACCTTTCCAACCTTTAAGTTGATCCCCTGTTCACGTGCCTGGGCTTCGGTCAGACCTATTGAAGCGATTTGAGGCTGGCAATATGTGCATCGAGGCATGTTCGTGTAATCCTCGATCGGAGTCGTCTCGTGACCTGCGATTGTTTCGGCTGCAACGACACCCTGGTCGAACGCAACGTGTGCAAGAGCCAGTTTTCCGTTTACGTCACCAACTGCGTAAACACCACCGACATTCGTGCGCATGTTGCCATCGACCTGGATGAATCCCGGGCCGTAGGTTTCAACACCGAGGTTCTCTAGGCCAATATTGTCCGTGTTTGGCTGAACACCAACTCCGAGAAGGACTTTGTCACATGCGAATTCAGACTTCTCACCGTTCACTTCGTACTGAACAGCAAGGCGACCGTCTTTGTTTTCTACACCCAATACGGAAGCCGAAGTTGCGAACCCGATTCCCTGCTTGCCGAATTGACGCTCCAGTTCCTTGGAAACCTCTTCGTCCTCTCTAGGAACGAGATTTCCGAGCATCTCGAACATCATCACGTTCACGCCGTAAGCGTTGAAGTAGTAGGCAAACTCACACCCAATTGCGGAAGCGCCAACGATTGCAACCGCTTCAGGCTTGTCTCGAAGTTCAAGAGCGTGACGGGCGGTAATGATGTTTTCATTGTCGATTTCAAGACCTGGAAGGCTGCGTGCACGAGCACCAGTAGCAATGACGACATTGTTAGCTGTGAGAGTCTCACCTCCCTCAACCTCGACAACGGTCGAAGACTTGAGAGTCGCCTTACCCATGAACAAAGTTATCTTGTTCTTCCTGAATAGGAATTCGATTCCCTGGGTGAGTGCCTTTGAAACCTCTCGACTGCGATCAACTGCCTTGCTCATGCTCGCCGACCAGTCGCCCAGCTCGAGTCCCCAGTCATCAGCATGGTTCAAGTGGTTCACGATCTCAGCATTCTTGAGGAGTGACTTTGAAGGAATACAGCCCCAGTTCAGACAAACTCCGCCAATACCTGCAATACCCGATCCGTCATCTTTTTCTACAACTGCCACGCTCAATCCAAGTTGAGCTCCACGTATAGCAGCATGATATCCGCCAGGACCGGCACCAATAACAACAAGGTCGAAGTTCGTCTCAGCCATTCAAATCTCTCGAGTTATGTACAGGGGACTTTTCGGCGCGACCAGCACGCCAATTCAAAATTTCAATCACCGAATTATACGTGCGATTCCTCCAGCTCAAATCTGTCACCCTGATAAAAATCGGTGTCAACGCCCCGGACTTGCTCGCCTTCACCCTGGCGGACGAAATTAGAGATCTTTATTCCCTACTCGCTGTCAGAATAAGTAATCAGCACCGTATCGAAAATCCGGTACAACTTTGTCAGGATCACGGTCACTAGGGTCGTCATACCAAGCACGATAAAAAAAATAATCGAACTAATGAACGCGAACGGAATCCAGCTCGCCGGGCACTCGCGAATACCCGAACACAGCCAACCTGCAGTCAATCCGTATCCGAGCGCGACAGCGGCTCCCAGAACGGTGCCGAGAATGAATCCAACAAAAACGGGGCGCCTACGACCAAGAAAATAAATCATTACCCAATAACCTTAGCTCGACGGCGAGCAAATATCCTCTCCACACTCAGCGGGAAGAACTCGCATTGCCCGGCCTTGCCGGAGGAATTTTCGCTGTATGCGTGGTGTCAACCCGATTAAAAACCTGTCCTGAGTCTGGTCGAAAGGATCGGGGTCAAGCGGACTATTTCAGCAAGAGAACCGCTTGTCACCCAGATCGAAGCGGGGGAATCTTGTCCAATCTGTGCACCTTCTTGCACCGAGTTACGTTCTGTTGTCATCCTGGGCTTGTTTCAGGATCGCGTTCTTACCGCTACCATCTCTCGAGTCAGTCAACAACCAAACCTCATCAGGAAAAGTCACTCGTGACACCAATCCCAAACGCCCAAGACCCACGAGCCTTAAGACAGGCCGTCATCGACCACATGCATGTCGGCATGACCAACCACACCATCCTCGCTGAGGAAGGCGGACCTCTCCTCATGGAATCCGCCGAAGGCATCTACGTCACTGACGTCGAAGGCAACAGATACATCGACGGCATCTCAGGCATGTACTTCCGCAACGCCGGACACGGCCGCGAAGAAATCGCCAAAGCCATCTACGACCAACTCACCAGCGTCAGTATGAACGTCTACTCTGGCGCCACCCCCAAAACCATCCAGCTCGCAGCCAAACTTGCCGAAATCACTCCCGGCGACCTCACCCGCACATTCTTCTGCCAGGGCGGATCCGAAGCCAACGAATCCTCACTCAAAATGGCACAGGCCTACCACGTCCGTATGGGTGACAAAGGACGCTACAAAGTCATATCACGCAAAGGCTCCTACCACGGCTCCACCTACGGAACTATGTGGCTCGGCGGACACCCCGGATTCCCCCGGATCGACTACCAGCCAAAACCCGCCAACGTCGTAACCGTCGGACAACCCCACTACTACCACGATGAATACGGCTCAAGCTCTCCTGAAGAAAACGGAGAACGCGCCGCCAAAGCAATCGAAGAAGCAATCCTCTTCGAGGGACCTGAATCTGTCTCAGCAGTTATTGGCGAACCAGTCTCTCAACCCCTCGGAGGCGTCGTTCCGCCATCCAACTACTGGCCAATGGTGCGAGAAATCTGCGACAAGTACGGCGTCCTGCTGATTTTTGACGAAGTAATCACTGGATTCGGACGTCTCGGCGAATGGTTCGGTGCCGACTTCGTTGGCGTCACTCCCGACATCATGTCCTTCGCCAAGGGCATCACGTCTGGATACTTCCCGGTTGGTGGCTCTATTTCAACCTCGAAGGTCGCCGACGCCTTTGCTGGCGGATCCGACCGCGTTTGGAGCCACATGTATACGTACTCGGCTCACCCTGGTGGTGCAGCCGCTGCATTTGCTAACCTTGCCATCGTTGAACGAGAAAATCTCGTCGAAAACGCTCGTATCCGAGGCGAGCAAATCTCAGAATCTCTGAATGAGATGAAAGACAATCACCCGATAATTGGTGATGTCCGAGGCGTTGGCCTCATCCAGGGCGTCGAGTTCGTCAAAGACCGTGAGACGAAAGAACACTTCGATTCATCACTCGGTGTCAACTCCATGCTCACGGAAGAACTGAGAAAACGAGGCGTCTGGATTCGCGTCCCAGCCTACATCCTCCCGTTAGCCCCGCCGCTAACAATCACGGCCGACGAAACCGACACCCTACTATCTGTAATCGACGAGGCTCTAACCGCAGTTGAAAACAGGTTGGGGGTATAACCGTCATCCTGAACTCGATTCAGGATCTCGTTCCCGATGTGACCCCGATGAAAATCGGGGTCAATTCCCGACCTTACACGAGGGACCTTCGGTGGAGTTGCTAGGTGCTCGCCCCTCCGTCCGGGCTTCAGAGCGAGGGCCTAGGGTGGCTGCTGAGCTATCTGATAGCAAGGACTCATATCTGCCGGGACATTCACGATCACGCTCGGAACCAACCACACCTATTGACATTTCAGCAGGACAGGACCCAATATCAACGCAGTCTAAGCGGACTTGAAAAACAGAATATGGATTGAATTCTACTCCGTTGCTTGACGGGAGCGGGAAGGTGGGGCGTTGTGCCGGATGACATGAAATGTCCGGATTGCGTTGTCGGTAATCTCCAAACGATGAACATGGAGAACGACGCTTACTACTTTTGTGACGCCTGTGGGTGGTCTGAATGGGATGACGAGGACTTCTTCTTCAAACAGGGTAACCGAGACAGGTCGAGAGATTCAGATGGCTTCGACGTAGAACAACTCGACTGGTAATCTCAACGGTCACATAATCAGGTGACCTTAACCAATATTTCGTGGCGCAAGTTTGATCCGCCCCGTTTACTCGCGTCTTCCACCCTAACCATACTTCAAAGTCTGGGTCTGACCAAAAACTCTCCCCCTTAGTTGATGGAGGGGGTTGGGGTAGATGAAATACGTTTCCTGCTAACAAGAACGAATGTCCGCGTGGACACTAACGGGAGTACACTTCGCCTGCTTTGACAGATACAGACCAAGCCTCCACCACTTCCGACTCCGCAGAATCAATCGAAGACGACCAATCCATGTCGGTAGATGAATCAGAGGTAAAAACCGACGCTGGACTGGGCCTTATGTACGGCCTGTCCGCAGGACACGGCATCAAGCACTTCGGGCAAGGAGCTCTTCTGGTCATGATCCCGAGCATCCGTGCAACCCTCGGACTCGGTGATGTTGCCATTGGTGGTATTTCTTCAGCCCAATCGATATCTTCTGGAATTGCCAACATTCCAGCCGGAATACTCACCGACATGTTCCGAAAGAAGATCGCATGGATCCTTCTCGCTTCAATGTTGATGGTTGGAACTGGCTACCTGATTGTCGGAGTATCACCGGTCTACTGGACCCTGTTGATCGGTGTAACGATCATCGGTTTCGGTACATCGCTGTGGCACGCACCAGCATTTGGCACCCTAGCTGCCAGGTACCCGGAGCGTCGCGGCTTCGCCATGGCTGCTCACCTCACAGGCGCCCAAATAGGAAACACTACTTCTCCTCTGATCATTGGATTCCTGCTCGCCGGGTCTATCGGGTCATGGGTTGTGTTCGGTGGGCTCGACTGGCGATGGCTAGCTGTAATCGTTTCGATCCCGATGTTTCTGACTGGACTGACCGTAGTTGCCAAGTTCAAATCTGCAGGCGCTGAGTCCAAAGGCAACGTGTCGCTTGGAGAATACTATGGTTCAGCCAAAAGACTGCTGAGTAACCCGGGCGTGATTGGAATGGCATTGCTAGGCGCAATGCGAGGCGCTGTACACAACTCGTTTCAGGTGTTCCTCGTTATATACATGCGTGAGCAGCTGGACTATTCCGACACATTCGTTGGGTTCCACGTAGCCCTGATAACAATGGCCGGAATTATTTCCACTCCGGTCATGGGCAACATGTCCGATCGCATCGGACGCCGACCCGTAATTTCATTCGCCATGTCGGCAATGACCGTGCTGGTCTTCCTGTTCCTTCAATTCGACTCAGGAATTCCAATGACCATTTTGATCGCTGTCCTGGGGCTATTCTTCTTCTCAGTCATGCCGATCATTAACGCGGCAGCGATGGATATGATCGACTCAGGCTCGGAAGGGTCAGGGACGGCACTCATGTTCACAGGCGGATCGATCTTTGGATCAATTACACCAATCTTTGCCGGCATCATCAACCAGTCAAATGGATTCCACGGAGTCGTAATCTTCGCAGGAGCAATCGCACTGCTAGGTGCAGTTCTTTCACTAGTTCTGCCGATGAAGAGTAAGTCTTAGATCGCTTCGTCAGCTTTGTATCGCGGAAGACTTAGTTCAACTGAATATGTTCAAGCAAGCGGTAATGCTGAGCGACATCAAAAATCCTTCGACGAACTAGAGATCATCACTATGAAAGCAATCGACATCCACGCTCATATCCCGCGAATGCCCGGCATCCCTGAGTTCGGCATTGAACCCGGACTGAGAAAGATGTTCAGGATGGATGGCGAACTCGACGACGTTGCGAAGATGGTCGAGACCTACAGGGCCATAGACACCATAGCGGTGATCTTCTCTGTCGATGCCGAAACCGAAACGGGCGACAAACCGGATCCGAATGATTACGTCGCCGAAACGGTAAACGCTCATCCTGATGTGCTAATTGGTTTTTGCTCCGTCGACCCCCGGAAAGGGCAAGATTCCATAGACGAGCTGGAGCGTTCAGTTTCGACGCTTGGGCTTCGCGGTCTGAAGCTGCACCCAATCCACCAGGGTTTCTATCCGGACGATCCACAGTTCACACCGTTATTTTCAAAAGCTGAAGAGTTGGGTATTCCTGTTTTGATGCATTCGGGATACGCAGCCGCTGGGGCTAACACTCCTGGTGGAGGAGGATTCCAACTCGCTCATGCTCGCCCAATTCCTCATGTGGACTCGTTAGCGGCGCGACATCCCGATTTGACGATAATCATGGCTCACCCGGCGTGGCCATGGATTCAGGAGCAAGTAGCTGTCGCACTACACAAACCGAACGTATTCATCGATTTGTCAGGCTGGGCTCCGAAGTACATTCCCAAAGAGTTGATATCCGAGGCGGGCGGAAGACTTCGCCGCAAAGTCCTATTTGGATCTGATTATCCGTACATTTCGCCAGCCACGTGGATGGAACAGTTCGATGACCTCGAGATTCGTGATGAAGCTCGACCGTTGATCCTCAAAGAGAACGCTGCGAAGATCCTCGGTATATCAATCGACTAGCCCGGTTACTTCTTATCCGAATCCGTGTAGGTGCCTTCCAGCCTTGAGAGTTACTTGGGGGGTTCTCGGAACTGCGTAAACCTGATAGGGTCACGGAGTAGCCGTCGCCACTCTCGTTAAAAACTAGCGCCCCTCCGGAGGCGTGATTGGAGGGGCGCTAGGGCTCGCAGCGGAGACTAAATTGCGACTTTCCGAGCCCTGGATCATCGCAATGTGCCGAGGTTTGTGTGTCCGCACAAACCTCAGTTCTTCATCTGTTCGTCTCTACGCGATATACGTGTCTCCTTAGACGGTAACTTTTGGCGTTGATGAGTACTGTCGAGGTACCGCAGTCGTCGCGGCGACGCCACCGTTCAGACTCGCCAACGCAGACTTCAAACGACTGTCGAGAATCCGCAAGCTGCTGATTAGTTTTAACCGTCGGTATTCAGGGATTACCTGGAGCTGCAGTGCGTCGAGCTCCCCCGCGATTTTCAGCACGGCGTTTTCAATAAGTTCTGTGTCAGCCTCGACAGGTGCCGCAGGCTGAATGACCGGAGCTGGTTCGGGTCCACGCTCGACCGGTCGTTTACCGTTCACAACTTCGTCGATGATTTCTTCGATCGTCAGGGTCGCCGAAGTCTTTGCCCGTCCGACGATGCGCTCGACATGGACACTAGAAAGTCGACCGTCGATAAACGGCTGTGCGATTTCTCGCTGTCTCGCGTGGTCATCAATGTCGGCGATCGAGCGTGCTTCTTTAAAGGTCAGCTCACCGCTGTTCACCTTTTCACCAAGCCCTGGATCGAGCGTGCGGATCAGACTTTCATAGTGATGGATTGTCCCGGGCGTTATTCCAGTCCGGCGAGCCAGTTCTTGCTGAGTGATCTCATGCTGGTCGCGGTACTCCATGAAGGCGCGACCAAGATCCATTGGGGTGACCAGGGCGGAGTGGTACTGCTCAGCCAGCGAAAGCTCCCAGCGTTCCTGCTCCGTCACTTCTTCCTTGACCGTGCATTCCACCATGACATCGCCAGCGTCTCGTGCTGCTGCGAGTTTTCTCTCCCCGGCAAGGAGCATATATCCGTCGTCCGTGGACAGAACTACCGGGTCGCGTTTCGACCTGACAGACCGCGTACTTTCTCGACGTCCATTGGAGCGAGATGGTCGTGGCAGATCCGGGTCCGGAAAGATCTGATCAATCGGAATTTTCAACTTCATGTCCTCGCTGAGATTTGAAATAAATTCGATTGGAATTAGTGACCGCCGTCTGCATGGCAATCCGCATTCCAAATCAGTGAGGTGAATTTTCTAAGTTCCAAAAAGTAGTTTTAAAAACTGTCCAAGACAGGGAAAGGTGCATTCCAAACAACATTTGACTTTGGAATTACTGGGAGATAACGTGATTCCAATAAATCCTTGGAATGCGCATTTCCCAGTTCAAATGACCCTCTCAGAACAGCAATCGACTATTCCCCCATATGTCCCGTACAGGACATTCCAAACATTTTTGGAATTTCTTGCGGATGAAGGAATTCCGGACAGAATCGACCGCACAGTTTGGGGTCCCAGGTTCTCCGGTAGCTCTGGAACCCAGTTAATGACCGCGTTGAAGGTTTTGGCACTGATCGATCCTGAGGGAAGTCCAACGCAGGATCTAGACGATTTGGTGCATGCCGAAGGAGAGGCTAGACGGTCGACTCTGAGGCATGTCCTGGAGCGTTTTTACACACCGGTTTTCGCGCTGGATTTAACCCGTGCCAGCCGTGGCCAATTCCACGAAGCATTCAGATCTTTCGGCACAAAAGAAGGTGTGCTGACTAAATGTGAAGCCTTCTTTATAAGGGCTGCACAGTCCGCTGGAATCGAACTTTCGCGGCACATCACCGCGGGTCGACATGGCTCCGGAAGAACCCGCTCAGGAACTGCCTCAACTCGACAACGCCTGGCCTCTCCGCCAGCCCCTGTGACAGAGAAAAGCACAACCAAACCAGCGCCAGAAGCTCCCGCACAATCCACCCCAAACCAGCTCGAGCTAGCCGACAGAATCCTTGCTAAGTACCCGGATTTCGACCCATCGTGGGATCCCGATGTTCAGGCAAAATGGCTTGAAGGAATGACGCGTTTATATGAGGGGCTGAACACATCAAACGCGGATAAAGACGAGTCGCTGGAAAACTAATTACAGATCCAGAAGCTCCGGGTAAATCCTGTACTCCAGGATGTTTAGGATCCTGCCGTCCGGCGTAATCAGGTCGTACTCATCTTCGACATCACCGCCGAGCCCTTCAGGTATTTTTCGACTGGCTATGTTTGCTTGGTCGACCTGGTACTTCAGGTAGTCGCAGTCGATTTCCTGGGCAGCCCACCTACATAGCGCCGATATCGCCTCGGTACCGAACCCTTTTCCTTGTTGTCGCTCCGCAACCCAGAGTCCGAGTTCCGGAGTTCGTGAGTCAGGGTGATGAATACCGGAGCAACCCACAAAGCATTTGGGGTCGTCTCTGAGAACCATCGTCACCTGGTAGTTCGTGCCGTTTAGTTGCCCTTCGATCGAATCAGCAATGAATTTCGCGGTTTCGTCAATCGATCGAGCCGGACGCGGAAACATGTACGTCGTGACTCTGTCCGTGAACTCGTTAAAGATTGGGTCAAGATCGGCAAGCCCTGTCGGTCGAATCAGGAGTCGCTCTGTCTCAACACGCGTTTCTGAAAGGTCAATACGACGTTTCAGGGGCATCAGGCAGTGTCGACGAGTGACAGTCGAGCGTTCGGGTCGCTACTACCCATTTCGACTACTTTCATGCTCTCACTGGATGGAGCGAGTTCCTGGAACATTTCGACTGTTGATGGGTGACAGGTCAGGAACAAAATCTGGAAACGCTCAGAGAGGTCCATTATCGCCTGTGCCGCCGCCTTTGCTCGGTCCGGGTCGAAGTTGACCAGGATGTCATCAAGGATGACTGGCATCGGTTCAGCATTCTTGGCGTACTCTTCAATCAGAGCGAATCGCATTGCCAGGAAGAGCTGCTCCGCTGTACCACGAGAAAGTTCGCCGGCCCGTTTGGTGTGAGCTTCACCCTCGACTACTTCAAGATCCTGATCTTTTTCGCCTATTACTGCACGGACCGCTGTGTACCGACCTGCCGTTAGTCGCTTCAAGTAGCGGGAGGCAGCTTGCATCATCGCTGGCTGCCGGTCCTTCTGGAACTCCTCACGCGTGCTTTCAAATATGTGCTTGGCGATGGTCAACATTGCCCAGCGGTTTGCATCCGAGTCGAGCTTTTCCTGCAACACGTTGATCTTGGAGTGCAATTCCAGAGCTTGACCAGACTTCTCAAATTCAGTCTGTTGGCGACGCAGGTCTCCCTGTTCGGAGTGAAGACCGTTGATCTGTTCACGCAGCCGCTTCTCGTCATCTTCGAGCTGCTGCATCCGAGCCACAGCATCTTCGTGTGGTGTCGACTGAAGATCGTTTCGGTACGGATCGCCATCTTCATTACTTAGAAGCGGGTTGTTTTCGAGTAGTTCAGATAACTTGCGTTCGAGATCTCGACGTTCTCTTACCTGAGCAGCGAGAGCCTTGAACTGTTCGTGGTCCTCAGTTTCACCTGTTTCGAGCAACATCCATAGTCCACCGTCAACCTCTTCCATGCGGTTGATCAACGTGGCACGCTCAACTTCCCAGGATTCCATCTCACGGGTTAGCTGTGACTGACGTTCGACCGCACGGTCGTGATCGCGCCAGCGAGTAGCAAGGCTCTCAAGCACCGGTGCAGCCTGCATGGGCTTCGGTTCCGGTAAGTCTGGTAGTGCCGCAGCTTCAAGGACTTCTGAAAGTCGGAACTCGATTTCTCCGACTGCGTCGGACATTTGAGAAACCCGCGCACGCAACTCTGACGTCGCTTTCTGTTGTGCCTTTAACGTCCTGATGCTTGCCATGACGGTAGCAGCTTGTGCCGGGTCGAGATCGATTCGTAGTTCAGTCCGTTCAAGAAGCAGTTGCCAGCGGTTCTGTACGTCGGCAAGTGTGTTTGATGCCAGCGCAAGATCGGTATGAGATTCGGTCAGGCGAACATCTATTGCAGATAGTCGTGCGGCCGCAGTATCGAACTCTCTTGATACAGACTCAAATCTCCGTCGTAAGTCGAGTGATCTATCCAATTCACCGGCTTTTTCTTCAATGTCCCTGATATTCGGTTCTTCAGGCATGCCGAATTCTTTTGCAATTGCAGCAATCTCGGCTTTGACACGTTCTCGTCGAAGTTTGACCTCTTCAACTTGTTCGTTGACGATGTCTTTCGCTTCACCGATTTCGGGTTTCTTAATCGTGATTTTGAAGCCGCCAGCGGCACGAGCCCTGACGATCAAGAGCAATCCTGCAGATACAGCAAGGAATCCAGCGAGAGCTCCTGAGAGTTCGCCGCTCATGTAACCCCACGCCATCGATGCAATACCGATGATTACGACCACTATGGGCATCAGGATGGAGCCTACGAACCCACCAATCTGCTCCGTCTCAGTTTGAGCGAGGGTTTCAGTTAGCTTGTTCTGTGCTTCGCCGAGTTCTGTTCTGATCGATCCTTCTTCGGCGATGGCGGCACGCAACCTCGACAGTCGGTCACGACGCTTTTCAAGTTCGGCCGAAGTCTCAGTTGGAACTCCGGTTAATGCATCCCGAGCATTAGCGAGTTTCATGGCTTCATCAGCCATTGTTGTGCGGTCTTTGGTGCGACTTTCTACCGCGAGCTCAGCTTCCTGGTAGGTGCGTCGAGCTTTGGTCAGCTCCGCTCCCGTGGAATCAAGATTGGCCTGTAGGTCGAGCGGTGTTTCGAACTTGGAAACCGCCTCCTCAGACCAGCCAATCACGGCAAGGTCCCGATCCAACTGAGCTTGCTCTTCGTCGAGTTGTTTCTCGATGAGCGGTAGATCTGTAACAGCCTTGTTGTAGTGAGCTGTTTCCATAATCAGGCTATGGATTTCGTCGGCCTTTTCACCGAATGTCGGAACCACACCTTCCGAGTCGTATTCAGATTTGCGTTCCTGTTGCTTAAGATCGCCGTTTTCGAGCTGGTTCTGGAGTTCGTTTTTCTGTTCGACCAGAGATTCGAGCTGTTGAATAGCGTCCTCGGGCATTGAAGCGTTGTCAGGCAACTCGGAAATCTGACGCTCTATTTCAATTTTTCGGTCCCATGGCTTTCGCAGGCTTACAAGAGTTTTTTGCCGCTCGATGGTCGAACGCATTTCTTCGAGGTCTGCTGTTTGAACATCGATCTGCTCGGCAAGCTGCTCAAGACCATTGGAAAGATCGGTGTACTGGTCACTGTTGCGTCGAATCTCTTCTAACTGAGATTTAGCTTCTATCAACTGCTTTTCGAGTGAACGAATGCTTCCAGAACGTGGCTTCAGGTAGATACCGAGTTCTTTATCGATTCTTGATCGAGCATCCGTCAGAGAAACATTGGCTAGGCCCAGGCCAACCGAGTAAATCTTGTCACGAATCTCATCTGAGTTGAGAGATTCGATCTCCTGGAGCTCGCTTAGCGAGATCGAGAACACGTTTGTGTACAGATCAGCGTCGATGCCACCGAGGAGACGCTTAAGTACGTCATCTCCGCCAGGCTCGTGACCAGATACAGTGACTTCACCCCGCCTTTTTCCATCGCGACGGTGAACGTCATAAACAGATTCGTTTGAACTGAGCAGACTGATTGACCCCGCAGCGGCTTCGGGCTTGAAATGCCTGTAAAGGAACAGGTTTCGTACCGCAGCTCGGTCGGCGTTATTCGCGTAACCGAATAGAACGGAGCGAAGGAATGCCCGAATCGCCGATTTTCCTGCTTCGTTTGGACCGTGTAGGAGAGTCAGTTGGCCGGAAAGATCGCTGAACTCACGATCGGCGAATGGACCAAAGTTTTCTATGTTGATACCAGAGAGCTTCACGTTAGCGCCCGTTCTCCAGTAATTCAGCCAAATACCAGGTGGCTTCCTCAGTCCAGTCTGAAAGCTGTTCTGAGTTCGCGGTTGGCAGCGAGTTGCGCCGACCCGAGAATACCTCGGCAACTACTTTTTCAAGTTTCTCCAACTCAGATTTGTCCGACTTGTAACCGATAGTTCTGCTAAGCGCCGCACCAAGGAAATCATCTTGTTTCGCTCGATCTTCGACATCCATTGAGGGTCGTGTCGAGTTGATGATCTTGTCAGTCCAAACCCACGGAGATTCACTACCGCTCCATGCCGTGCGTGCACGCTCGATAAGGTCGTCGATCTCGCCCTCTCTCTGAAGTTGTTCGTGGAGTGGTCCTCTACCTACGAGGTTGATCCTGCATACAACGTCTCGACCTTCAGCTTGAACGCTGAGGTTATCTGTATGTTGTCGCACTGCAGAATCCAGTTGATCAAGCGACTCGAGATTAGAAATATCTAGTTCGTCACGTTCCCATCGAACAACATCGAGAGATGCGAACTCAGTTGTCGCCTGACCCGAACCATCTACGTTGACGACCAGTGCGCCCCTCGCTCCGGTTTCGTTCGGATGCCTCCCCTGGGTGTTTCCTGGGTATGCGATTACCGGGTTGGAGCGTTTTAGTGTCTGGCGTGTGTGCACGTGACCGAGCGCCCAGTAGTCAATTCCCGTTTGCGAAAGTTCTTCGACCGTACAAGGTGCATAAGGAGCGTGCGCGGTGTTACCGCCAACGTTGGCATGAAGTAAGCCAATTGAAAATACATCGCTTTGCGGCGCGGAGAACTGGATGGCGAGATTGTCGGTAACTTCTTGTGTCGGGTAGCTCATGCCCTGAACTGAGGCGAGTAGTTCACCGTCGAATTCGACATTCATCCACTCAGGAGAATTCCCAAAAATGTGGACGCCCTCTGGCCATTCGATAGAAGATTGCCAGCCGTCGAGTGGATCGTGGTTGCCGTGAACGATGAAGGATTGAATTCCATTCTCGGCCAGCTTTGAAAGTCCATCTCGGAACCTGAGCTGGGCCCGGACTGATCGATCGGCACCGTCGTACACGTCGCCAGCAATCACCAGAAATTTAGCGTCGTTCTTGATGCACAATTCAACGAGGTTCTGAAATGCCTGGAACGTCGACTCTCTTAATCGTTCTGCGACGTGCTTGTCCGTTTCGCCTATTCCAGCGAACGGGGAGTCAATGTGAAGGTCTGCCGCGTGGACAAACCGGAATGGTTGCATGGTTCCGCTGTTCAGACTCTATTGGTTTCAATCGCCGGGTGTAGCTCCGCGGGTTCGACGCCCGCAAGCGAATGATCAATTTAGCCTTCAAGTCAGTTTAGCAACGCGAGGGGGAACCATAAGAGTGTGCTATCACTTACAAACTATGTGGGTGTGAACACGCGTATGCGAACTGGAAAACGTGTATTTGAGAGTGCCTAACTCGATTTCGTCCCGATATACATTCCGCGACCGAAGAGTCCTGATTCGTCAAATTCAACAAATAAACCGGCATATTCGAAGGCGGAAAGGTACTCATCGTGAGTGAACCAACCCATCTCGTGGGTTTCTGTTACGCGATTAACGCCTGATGAATCACCAATCAGGTATTCAAAAACAACTCTTCCTCGCTCGACAGGCTCTGCAACGGTCATTCTAGTTACGACGAACTCCTCGGTTTCAACGGTATCAGAGTGTGCTTTGCCGACCAGCCAGGACTCAGGAGTAATCCATGGCTCGACGAAAAGTAGTCCACCCGGGGCAATGTGGTCAGACATCTTCTGGACCGCCTGATTCATTCGTTCGACAGTTTTGGTGTAACCGATCGATGAAAACAGGCAGGTGACTACATCGAATTGCTGGACGATATTTAGCGCGGTCATGTCCTGTCTGTACAGGCACACGTTTGGGACTCGTTCTGCAGCGACAGCAAGCATTTCCGAATCAAGATCTAATCCGGAGCACTCGTATCGCTGTGCCAGGAGTTCGAGGTGCTTTCCTGTTCCGCAGGCGACATCAAGAAGGGTGCGCGCGCTCGTATTACGACCTCCGATGAGTGAGGTCAGGATTTCGACTTCCTTCTCGTAATCCTTGTCTGAGTAAACGGCGTCGTAGTGCTTTGCGGTCTTGGTGAACATGGGAAGGATTGTAGTTCACCGGCTACAGGAAAGATTATGTTGCCCGTATAGGTCTCTCCACTTCGGTCGAGACGCGTGGAGTCGAGCGTTTGGAGATGTCATCCTGAACCTGCCCGCTCTGAGCCTGTCGAACGTGTCGAAGGATTAAAGAAGAAGAGCCGTCCCAAACGGAACGGCTCTTCTCATAAGTTCTAATAAACCAGAGGTTTTTAGAAGCCCATGTCTCCACCAGGAGGTCCACCTGCCGGCATTGCTGGCATTGGGTCGTCCTTTTCGCTGATCAGAGCCTCGGTTGTGAGGATCATTCCAGCAACGGAAACTGCGTTCTCGACAGCTGCTCGTGTCACCTTTGCAGGGTCGACGATACCGAGGTCGAGCATGTCACCGTATACACCCTTGTGAGCGTCGAAACCGTAGTTCTTGTCGGTGTTCTCGGAAACGTTAGCGAGGATTACTGCCCCTTCGAAACCTGAGTTAGCAGCGATAACTTTGATCGGAGCAACGAGCGCCTTTCGGAGAACGTCGATTCCAGTCTGCTCGTCATCGATCTCCGACTTCACGTCAGCAAGAGCGGCAGCTGCTCGAATGAGAACAGTTCCGCCACCAGGTACGATTCCCTCTTCAACTGCTGCACGAGTAGCTGAGAGAGCATCTTCCATGCGCTGCTTCTTCTCTTTCATCTCGACTTCGGTTGCAGCACCGACTCGGAGAATTGCAACACCACCGGAAAGCTTTGCCAGTCGTTCCTGGAGCTTCTCACGGTCGTAGTCTGAAGTGGTCTCTACGATCTGAGTTTCGATCTCAGCCTTTCGACCGTTGATCTTGTCGACTGAACCATCACCATCTACGAAAGTGGTGTCGTCCTTTTTCACAACAACCTGCTTGCACTTGCCAAGGTCGTCAAGAGTCACGGAGTCGAGCTTTCGACCGACTTCTTCGGAGATCACCGTTCCACCGGTAAGGATGGCGATGTCTTCGAGCATTGCCTTTCGGCGGTCACCAAATCCAGGTGCCTTAACCGCAGCAACGTTCAGTGTTCCTCGGAGTTTGTTCACAACTAGAGTAGCGAGTGCCTCGCCCTCAACGTCTTCAGCAATTACGAGGATGTTCTTGTTTGACTGTAGAACCTTCTCGAGAACTGGCAGGAGGTCGGAGATTGCGGAAATCTTCTGGCTGGTGATGAGCACGTAAGGGTCATCAAGTACAGCTTCCTGTCGGTCGGAGTTGGTTACGAAGTACGGGGAAAGGAATCCACGATCGATCTGCATACCTTCAACGAATTCGGTCTCGTATGAGAGAGATTTCGATTCGTCCACGGTAATGACACCGTCTTTACCAACCTTGTCCATTACGTCGGCGATCAGGCTACCCATCTCGTCGTCGTGTGATGAAAGGATTGCGACGTTCTCGATCTGTTCTTTCGAGTTGACCTCAGTCGACTGACCCGCGATGGAACTTCGAACAGCTTCCATCCCGATTTCCATACCGCGCTTCAGCGCCATTGGGTCGGCACCAGCTGCGACGTTCTTGAAACCTTCGGCAATGATTGCCTGGGCAAGCACGGTGGAGGTGGTTGTTCCGTCCCCAGCGTCGTCGTTGGTCTTCTTGGAAACTTCCTTCAGAAGCTGAGCACCCATGTTTGCAAATGGGTCGTCGAGGTCAATTTCCTTAGCAATAGTCACACCGTCAGAGTTCACCTGCGGTGGGCCGAATTTCTTGTCGACGATAACGTTTCGACCTCGCGGGCCGAGCGTCGACTTGAGAGTGTCAGCGAGAGTGTCGATACCTTCCTTGAGGCGGGATCGAGCGTCATCGCTGAACTTTAGGTCTTTAGCTGCCATTAGTTATTTATCTCCAAATATGGCTGACGATTAGCCCTTGATTGCAAGAATGTCGCTCTCACGGACGATCAGGTATTCAACGCCGTCTTCTGTGTAATCGGTTCCGGCGTACTTTGAGTAGATAACTGTGTCGCCGACGCTGACTGGAAGATCAATGAGAGTTCCGTCGTCAGTAGTGCGACCTGGTCCGGCTGCTACAACTTCGCCCTGTTGAGGTTTTTCTTTTGCAGTGTCCGGAATGATGATTCCACCCGGGGAGGTTTCTGCCTCCGCATCGGACGGCTGAATTACCACTCGATCTCCGAGCGGCTTGAGGTTCAGTGCCACTGGTTGTTTTCTCCTTAGTCGTGCTTGCAAACAAAGTGCGTTCTGCCTCGAACGGTGCGGACACACCTTGGCTGAAACAACTTCAATGCCGTGTTAGCAGTGCGGGTGAACGACTGTTAGCAGTCAAGACCGCCGAGTGCCAACTTGCAAATTTTATGAACGCGCTATCTACGAGTCAACTAATACTGACGGTCTCATAGCGTTATGCGAGCGGACTAAGGGCTAACGAGATTGCCCGAACAGGCTCACTTCCTAACTAAGGAGCAGATGATTCGAACAGGATTTCGTCGTCGACCTGAATCTTGACTTTGCGCTGGTACGTTGAAATCGCTTCGAGATTAGCTTCAACACCTAGTCCAGGTGCTTCTGAAGCATTAACGAAGCCTTCGGCATCTCGGAAAATTCCGGTCGGTTCGGTCAGTCCAAGTATTAAAGGAGAGTCACCTGCCGGGTATTCGATGAGGTCGCAGTCCTCGTAACCCGCGAATACGTGAATTGACGCGGCGACAGAGAAATGACTCTTGAAAGTGTGGTTCACGTACTGGATACCGAGTTCGTTTGCTCGATCGGCAACCCGTTTGGCTTCCGTGATCCCACCTATGCGACCAACATCAATTTGAACGAAATCCAGACCAGCGTTAGTCATCATGTCATCGGCTGAACGGAAGAAATCTGCGCCTTCACCGCCGGCAATCCCAATGTTAATCGAGTTTGCTTTTACGCGATCACTCAACGCTTTATAGGCACCCACCTCTTCAGTTCGAAGTGGCTCTTCCAGCCAGGTGACATCGAAATCGGCGAACCTGACTGCTCTTTCGTAAGCAGCGTCGACGTCATCACCCCAAATAACGCCAGCATCGACCATAAGTTTCGCGTCGGGACCAAGTCCTTCTCTTGCTGATCTAACGAGAGCAACATCATCATCAAGTGATCCTTTTCCTATTGGACCCCAACCGAACTTCGCTGCTCTGAAATCACGACTGATGATCGATTCAGCGACTGCTTTAGTTTCAGCCGGATCACCCCCAAAAAGAACACTGGCGTAAGGCAGCTTCCGGTGTGCCTGGTCGTAGCCAATGAGTTTCCACACTGGTTCTCCCAAATGCTTTCCGAGCACGTCCCAAAGAGCAATGTCTGCACCTGCAACCGCGTGATCAAGTTGCTGGATGTCGAGTCCAAACTCACCTGCACGTTGACGGAGTTTGATTACTTCTTCGGGAGAATCGACACTTTGTCCAATCAGCGCTTCCTGGATGTTGATGATGTTCGAGTGTGACATCGGCATCACATAGGCCGCCATTGATACGAGAGGAGATGCGTCGCACTCACCCCATCCTTCAAGACCATTGTCAGTTCTAACACGAACCACGAGAGAGTCCTGGGTTCCGTCAGCCGCACGTTGAATTTCTGGGAGTGCGACGTAATAGAGGTCTATTGCCTCGATCTTCATGAGTTACGAGGCCTTCCATACAAATAAATCTTCGATGGTCTTGAGAAGCGAGTCCAACTCAGCCATATCGTGCTGATCTAGGTACTTTCTACCTGGCGAGCGCATCACAGGATTCGTGATTACACCACGACGTAAAAGAATCTCTTTGAACGCACGCATCCCATAAAGGCTCTCGAAGTTGTTAAGTGGTGCCATGCGAGTGTGAATTTCGCGAGCTTTTGCTTCGTTGCCATCTTCAAGTAGATCCCAGATCTTCGAATGGATGTCACCGTAGTGAGAAGCCGGCATGTTGCCGCACATACCCCTGTTGTACTCGGCGATTAGGAACTTGCAGCCCATTCCGCCCATCACACCTTTGACCGACTCGCCTGCTTGTTCGAGCAGCGAAGTGGTCAATTGACCCGCAAACACCGTTTCCTCTTTGACGTAGCTGACGTTCTCTACGGTTTCACAAAGCTCGACCAGCTGAGCAGCGCTCAAAGGCGCACCAACCGGGTGGTTTTGAATCCAAATTGGAATGTTTACCGCATCACTCAGTTGTTCAAAGAACGTAAGGACTTCGGTGGTCGATGGCTTCATGCTGTGTGGAGGCATAGCGATGATCGAATCAAATCCGATAGATTCGGCGTATTTCGCTAGCTCGATCGAGTGAATATTCGAAACACCGGTCACTCCAGCGATAGTTGGAATTCGGTTGTTCACTACTTTTGTGGTTAGATCGAACACGGTCTTGCGTTCAGAGTCAGTTAGCGACTGGTATTCACTTGCCATTACCGGCATTACGATTCCGTGGCATCCGTTTTCTACCGAAAAGTCTAGAACGGCCTCCAGCGAACGCGTGTCGAGGGTCTCGTCTTCGTTGAACGGCGTTGCGGGGATTCCGTAAATGCCGCGAAAGTTTTCTGAACTGGACATCATTGTTCCGTACTGAGAGCTAGGAGGTCTTCTTCAACCTCATGATGTAGTGGCGTCCGCCGCGTGTGTATGGGGTGATCGACTCGTTCATCGTTTCGATGAGTTCTTTGGCTCCGATCATGTCTGATTCGTGTAGCAACCGGGCCTCGGTTTCTTTTGCCCGGTTGAACGCAAAAGCCAAATCGGTGACATCGAGAGACGATTCGAGTTCAAGATCCCACTCGCCAGCCAGCTTTATCGGAGTGAGTTTTGGGTCTTCAACAAGCGAAATGGCAATAAAATCGCCACCAGGCTTGAGGACTCGCTTTACTTCAGCAGGATCAAAGACGTCTGTTGTGATCACCATGTCGAACATTTCGTCATCGAACGGTAGATTTTCAACTGGGGCTTTCACGAATGTGCAGAGATGAGAAATCTGTTCGATTTCAGCAAGGTCACTAGCAACTGCGAGCGCCTCTTCATCAATGTCGTTTCCGTAGACCTCACAACCGTAGAGTGAAGCCAGCCAGCGAGCGTTTCCACCTACTGCGCAGGCCGTGTCGAGGATCTTCGTTGATTCATTGATCTTTCGTTCCTGAAGGGCTATTCGGAAGATCGTCTGGTTTGCTCCAACGTGCATGAATTCGCCGTAGGACGCATGGTCCCAGCGGGGATGTTCATCAAACCATTGTTGGAGGCGTTGTGTCTTGTTGTTGGACGTAATGCTCATTGATCCCTATTCCGCAAGAAACTGAGGTGATCGCTAATTGGAAGCAAGTTTGCCAGAGATATGCTCAAGCTGTGATAAGCAAGGTGGGCGTTGTTAAACGAAAGCACCCCGACTGAGCATCGGGGTGCTATCACGGATCAATCGGCTGGAGGACCGATGGGGCGCGATCCGTGTCACCTAAATGTTGATCTCGTCACCATTTGGAAGGACGAAGTTGGTTCCTGCACCTTCACCAGATGGATCTTGTTCGTACTGACCGAAGCCCCTGAAACCGTGGTGTCCGGAACCTCTTCCGTGGCGGTGTGGGTGCGAGTGACCTCGACCTTCACGTTCAGCACGGAGTTCTCCCTTTAATTCGTCCAGCCACTCAGGACGATCGGTTACCCACGCCACAATTGCGTCGGCCTCTTCCTGTGTAATTAGCTCTTTCTCTACAAGTGCCGCTACGCGTGCTTCAACGCTCAAATCACTAGCTGGAGGCATCATTGCTGGATGTAGACCTTTGCCGAAGTGATCGAGTTCGCTCATCACCTCTGGCTTGGCGTCTTCCCATGAGTCCAATTCGTCAGCTTGCTCTTGGGTGATTGTTCCTGCCTCAACTAAAGCAGCCAGTCGTTCGTCTTGCTGCGCTTCACGGTGTTCTTCTCGTGCAGTTCGCATAGCAGTGTCGAGGTCTTCTCGGTCGATGCCGAGGATTTCAGCCACACGATCCTTGATGGAGTCTCGTGGGTTCGATCCGTCGACCGAACCTTCCTGTGCGAAAGCCGCACCTGCGATGGAGAAAGCACCGAGCAGGCCGGCGGTCGCTCCAAGCATTACTTTTCGTTTCAACATTTTTGAATCCTATCAATACTTGTCGTAGTTGTTCAGCGATTGCGTTTCTTTCACTATAGGAATCGAATGTTGAGAATTTTTCAAGACATTGTGGAGAAATGTTGAAGGTCGAAGCTCAGAGCCTGGGATTCCACTTGCCCTCTACTTGGACCGCTTCGTCGTCACCAGGCCAGGGAGGTGTAGTGGTGATCACGATGTCTAACGTCGAATCAATCGACGATCTGAACTGGAAGATGCTACCCAGAGGTATTTCAGCTCTAACACCCGGAGTTAGTTCCAAAACCGATTGGCCAGATTCAGATTTACGCCAAAGCTCCCCTTTACCAGCAACGCATTCCCATTGCTCTTCCACGGTCTTGTGGTGAACAGCAATCGTTGTGGTGTCTGGCTGTAATCGGCAATGCACCGTGCTCGAGCTTGAATCAGGACTGTTGAGCAGGCGTATTTCAGAACCGTCAGGCGCGATTGCATCAGGTTCATCAGGCAAATTTGAAAGATCGTGCATTTTCAGGGTCGTTATGGAATGAGTTAAATCAAAACACCCAGAGCATAAACCCTGGGTGCTTCGACTGAGTGATGACCGAGATTAGGAGACATGGGCTGTTTCCTGGACAGGTGCAGCGATTGAGGAGCCATCAGGAGAGACCGATGGGTTAGACGTAGTTTTTAGGTAGTAGTGATAGTCGGGTTTGCCGTTTGATTTCACAGTATTTTCTTTGGGTGGATAGTGCTGAAAGTTACGGGATTGTAGCTATCAACGCAATCTCCGCCTTGCTGGGCAGTAAATAGCAATAATTCAAGTTAGAATCTCGCCCAGTTTGACCACATCCCAATTGGAGAGTTTGATGAAAATCGTCGATATCCGAACCGTCGTTGTCGGAAATCCGTGGAAAAACTGGATTTACGTGATCGTTGAAACAGACGACGGATTGATAGGTGTTGGTGAGGCGACCGGCGGGCTTGAAACGCAACCCAGAGTTGCTGCAGTTGAAGAGGTCAAGCATCTTGCCATCGGGATGGATCCGAGAAATATTCACGAGATATTCCACAAGATCCACCTGGCGACCTATCTGAACATCTCGGCGGCAATGACCGGAATTGAGATGGCATGTTGGGACATTCTAGGAAAGTCTCTCGGCGTACCGGTTTACACGTTGCTTGGCGGTAAAGTGCGTGACCGTGTCAGGGTCTACGCCAACGGATGGTACTCGGGTGATCGAACACCAGAAGGTTTTTCGGAAAAGGCGAAAGAAGTAGTTGGCAAAGGTTACACAGCCCTCAAGTTTGATCCGTTCGGTGATGCTCACATGCAGTTGTCACGAAAGGAAACGAAAGAGGCCAAAGCACTCGTCGGTGCAGTACGTGAAGCGGTAGGCGATGAGGTCGACATCCTGATCGAAGCTCACGACCGTTTTGACACGTTTGCAGCAATCGAGATTGGCAACTGGTTAAAAGACTACGAAGTCACTTGGTTTGAAACGCCTGTTATGTCGAACGATGTGCAAGCACTGGTAGAGGTTGCTCGTCGAGTTCCCGTGCGAGTTATTGCCGGAGAGCGCATGCAGTCCACAACCGAATTCGCAGACTTCCTGTCACATAAGGTCACCGATGTGATCAACCCAGAACCCTTGAAAGTCGGCGGAATCTGGAAGTCGTTACAAATTGCAGGAATCGCTGACGCAAATCACGCTGAGATTGCTCTTCACAACGCTGAAAGTCCGTTCAAAACAATGGTGGCACTTCACATTGATGCGGTAACACCGAACGTGTTCATCCAGGAATGTTTTGACGACTTTATGGAGCCATGGGTCAACGATGTACTGTCTGGATTCCACCGGGTAAAAGACGGTTATTTAGAAATGCCGACTGCACCAGGTATTGGAGTTGAACTCAACGAAGAGGAAGCGAAAAAGCACCCTTACGGAAAGAGCAACTTCTTGCGAATGTTCAGGCCCGGTTGGGAGAAGCGCGACACCGCCCAGCAGGAGTGAACGCTAGCGCGTTCTCACGCTGCCTTTGACCATCGATGCCTCATCGCTGGCGAGGAACGCGAACACCTTTGAAACCTCGTCGGGCGAAACTAACGCACCGATCTTGGTTTCAAGATCACCGGAGCGCCCACCGGCTTCGTGCATATCCTCGACGTTAGTGATCTTCAAAGGAGTCGCAACGGCACCGGGCAGAACATCGTTTACTCGAATGCCATACTTCTCAAGATTCGATTCCATCACTAGCGCCAGACCGTGGACTCCACCCTTAGATGAGCCGTAAGCGAACGAAGAGCTGCCACCGTGAACTCCTGCACCTGATGCAGTAAGGACGATCACCCCATCCCGTTGTCGCTTCATAACGCCGGTAACGTGCTTACAAACGGTGTAAGTTCCACGCATGTTGATGTCGACCACAGTGTCCCAGGTTTCATCAGGGAACTCGTCCAGTTCAACTGCAGCACCTTGCAGTACTCCAGCGATGTGAATCAGAACGTCTATACCGCCACCAAGCCAGTTTTCGGCGGCAGCGACAGCACCAGAAACTGCCGCGTCATCACGTACGTCGACATGCCAGTATCTTGCGTCACCGCCTGATTCGTTGATGTCAGCGATAGTGGCTGAGCCTTCCGCATCGTTCACGTCGAACGCGGCAACTTTTGCACCTTGTGCAGCTACACGCATTGCTGTTGAGCGACCAATTCCGGTTGCTGCACCTGTAACGATTATTCGCTTGCCATTGAGATCTGGCATTCCAAGCTCCTGCTGTGATCTAAATTCGGACGGTGATTATTCGTCCCACTTGATTCCTACTCGGTCGGCTACGCGCCTGATTCCCTCGGCCGCCAACGGGATTTTCTCCGGTGGAAGATGTTCGACGAGAACGTGAGCTTTCGGATTTACCTTCTGGAGCCCAAGTAGCAATGCTTCGTTATCGAGCAGACTTTCAGGTTGGTCGATTATCGACTCTTCAAGATGAGGTAGAAGAGCTTCGACAACGGTGAAATCTTTGGCATGGCAACCGAGAATTCGATCAGGGATCAGCTCGTAAAAATCGTTGATCAGCTTTGTGGTGTTGTAAGCAGTGTCGATCGAATCGACAAAGTTAACCGGGTCCATGTTGAGACCAAGGTTTTTCGATCCAACGTCGTCGATCAGATCTTTGACTTTCTGAGGACTCGAGACCGGGCAAACGATTCCGCCTTCGACCGCGATCATCACACCTTCGTTTTCGGCGACCTTACAAATTTGCTTGGTGCTGTCGACGAGTCGATCCCAAACTTCCGGGGAGTGGTTGTCAGGATGAGGCATCCATCCACCCTTTGGGTTCATAGAACCGGGGCGCAAGTACGTGTTGGGGCTGCCTAGTCGTGAGGTGACGTTCACCATTCGTTTCACGAACTTGATCTCTTCTTTTCGGACGTTTTCATCGTCCGAAACAAGATTCCCGCCGTAGTTTCCTACGGTTTGGGGCATAGGGAAGCCGCGTTCGCTGAACATTGACTTCAAGCGAGAAACATCTTTGTCTTTCATGGACTGGGGGTCGCTAACTCGGATTTGAACCGTTCTGAAGCCGTGTTCGGCTACATTGTCCAGTACCGCACCGTCAATCGATTTCCAGTCGCCTGGTACCAGACCTGCAACACCCAGGAGCATAAAAAGACCTTTCTGCTAACTTCACACCTACTACGGGCGAACGGAGTAACTCAACTGAGATACTTGAATGAGTCTTGAACAACCGAACTCAACCGGTTTGCCCGCATCAATTCGTCAGCAGAACACTTTATCGGTCTCAAACGAACTTTTGTGAAAAATAGCCGGTCAATTTGTCCGAGTAGAAATGCAAACAACTAATCAAACTTCAATTGGTAAAGGGTGGCAGCGAGCCGTTGAGCTGGAGCACGCTCAGTCTGATCGATTGAGAGAAGATCTGGACGACGGTGACTTCTGGAAGCCGGTCGCCCATCGGTTTACACCTCCGTCGAAAGAAGAGGCGGCGAACGACGACACAGTTGTTCAACTCTCCAATCTGATTTCTTCTAACGAAACCGTACTGGACGTTGGTGCAGGTGCGGGACGAATAGCCCTACCGATTGCTGACCATGCGAAACACGTAACTGCAGTTGAACCCTCCAAAGGTATGAGAGAACGAATGGCGCAAACCGCGGAGGTGTGGGGAGTTTCCAATCTTTCGATCATCGATTCTGAATGGCAGCACGCAGAAGTAGAACCCCACGATCTAGTCGTGTGTGCGCATGTTGTGTACACGGTTCAAGACATCGAATTTTTCATTCAGAAACTGAGTGCCAGCGCGAAAAAACATGTGGCGTTGATCTCGTTTAAACGACCGGCAATGGCACAGTACTTGCCACTATGGGATTCAGTTCACGGTGAAGCGCGAATTGCACTACCTAGTCTTTTGGAAATCGAGCAGTTCTTACCGGCACTCGATATCAGTTACGAAAAGATTCCGCTCGACACCTGGATATCGCGACCGTTCAAAACGATCGAGCAAGCACAAACGGAATCTCAGGCACGGTTGTTTATCTCACCTGATTCGGAGAAAGCGCAAGTTTTGGCACGAGTTCTCGAAGACTCACTTGTTGAGGTTGAAGGTGGATACCGATTTAAATGGTCTGAACCGCATCAACCGTTTATCGTTTTGTGGAATACCGGGTGACCTGGCAACGAAGATCTTTCATCTGTTCGATGTAGTATTCCAACCGCTACACCTAAACAATTTCAGCGCGATTACGAGCAATGGCAGATCGTTCATCACAAGAAGACACGTTGCAGGACGAGAACAACGACGCTCGACTAATCCAGACACCGCCTGATGTTGAATCGCTCGATGAACTTCAGGATGTAATTGAAGAACTTGTTGAGGCAGGTGACAGCGCCCAGGCAGTTTCAGAACTTCAAGAACTTCGAGTTCCGGATAAAGCCGAAGTATTAGGTGAGATCACTCCCGCCAGTGAGCAGGTTCTGCTCGGCAACCTGAGTAACGACGATATTGCCGACGTTCTTGAGCACATGGATGTAGACGAAGCAATCGAGGTCTCCGGGCTTATCGATGTCGAACGTATGGCAATGGTTTTGGATCGAGTGTCGAACGACGTAGCAGCCGATGTTTTACGAGGAATTGATTGGGCTGACGCAGCTCGGATCTTGTTCCATATGGAAGATCGGTCTTCCGTTGGCAAATTGCTGCTCTACCAGGACGATGACGCTGGTGGACTCATGTCGACCGAGTTTGTCGCTTTGCGTGAAAACTGGACAGCTGATCGATCCCTGTACGAGCTCAGGAACTCCGGTTTGGACCCCGAAGATATGCGTCAATTGTTTGCGGTTGATGCCGCGGGTGTTCTGGTCGGAGTTCTCGAGCTAGCTGAACTGGTTTTTGCTCCAAAAGGGACAACAGTTCGTGGTGTCATGAACTCTGATGTGGTTTCTGTGGAAACCGGCACGGACCAGGAGGATGCAGCAAAACTTATGCAACGCTACGAGATCCGCACGATACCGGTTGTTGATCGATACGGCGTTCTCGAAGGCACGATTGCGATCGAAGACATTGTTGACGTGTTCCAGGAAGAAGCTACGGAAGACATGTTTCGTATGATCGGTGTGCAAGGAGACGTTCGAAACCTCGACTCGTTCCGGGGCAGTTTCCGCAGTCGACTCCCGTGGTTGTTGGTAAACCTTGGAACCGTTCTCGCGACTGGTCTGATCCTGAACCTGTTCACCAACACGCTTGATTCATTAACAATTCTCGCAGTCTATTTGCCGGTTGTGATGGGGCAGGCGGGAATCGCAGGTAGCCAAACGCTCACGATCATTGTTCGGTCCATGGCGATTGGAGAAATAGCGTCAGCCGATGCGCGTCAATTAGTTCTAAAAGAAGCCGTTCTGGCAATAGCGCAAGGTGTTGTCGTGTCCTCAGTGATCGTCGTGATTGTATTCGCCTGGCAACAGGACGCGATTATGGCGAGCATTGTTGCAGCCTCTCTGTTCCTGAATATGGTTATAGCTGCGCTCTCAGGAGTTGCAATCCCGTTCACACTGAAGGCATTCAAGATTGATCCAGCGACCTCGTCATCAGTGTTCTTGACGACCGTCACGGACATCGCAGGAATAACTGCTTATATGGGGTTGGCAACAGCGTTCCTGCATTTGCTAGTCGATTAGGCGCTCGAGGAGCTTCAATCGACTATGCCCGTCTCCTTTTAGTTTTTGTAAGGCTTTAGTTTCCTTCTACGAAGGCCGTCACCATGTGCCGTCGTTGTATTTTGCCGGTTGCGGTCCGAGGCAGCTCATCCGCAATGTAAACGGTGTCAGGAACCTTAAAGTCTGCAAGTTGTTCTCGGCAGTGCGAACGGATCGCCTCCTGGTCTGCATCACCTTTGAGCACTACAGCAGCGTGAACAACTTCACCGTACTTCTCATCAGGGACAGCGAAGCACACAGCTTCTGCTACGGCAGGGTGCTGGAGTAGAACTCCATCAACCTCCAAAGGTGAAATCTTTTCTCCACCTCGGTTGATCAATTCCTTGATCCGACCAGTGAGCGTCAAATAGCCCTTTGCATCGAGAAAGCCCTGGTCACCGGTGCGGAACCAACCGTCGACAAACGCCTCGGCGTTCGCTTCAGGGTTGTTGTTGTAGCCGTGCATTACGTTGGCGCCCTTGATGACAACTTCACCAATGTCGCCAGTTGCTTGGAGGTCGCCCTTGGCTTCCATGTCCATGATTGCGACTTCGACTCCCGTTGCCTGCCCCACAGTTCCCGGAATTCGGTCTCCCGGAGGCATTGGTGACGACGACATTTGGTGAGATGCCTCGGTCATGCCGTACGCCTCAAGGACCGGGGCGTTGAATCGAGATTCGAGACGCTCGAAAACTGCCGGAGCGAGCGCAGCCGAACAAGAACGTATAAACCTGAACGATTTCTCAGGTGCGTTGTCGTCATCTGCACGCATTAGCAAAATTTGATGAATGGTCGGAACAGCCGAGTACCAGGTGGCGTTTGTTTCTCGCTGAATGTCCCAGAATGTCGAGGCCGAGAATCGTGGCGGCACGACAATCGAGCCCCCAGAGTTCAAAGTAGAGAGGGATGCCCCCATCAGACCATGGACGTGGAACAGAGGCATGACGATTATCGAGACGTCCTCAGGAGTGAGTTCGTAATGGGTCTTGATGTTGTTAATCGAAGCCATCAAGTTCGCGTGGGTTAGCGGAACGCCTTTAGGTCGGCTCGTAGTTCCTGACGTGTGCAGGAACAGTGCAACATCGCTCTCAGAAGGTGGGGTAGGGTCGACAGATTGTGTGAGAGCCGATCCGTTCTGGCTCAGCGCAGTCGTCGATCCGTCAAGTGATGCTTCAACAACTGGAATGCCGAGAGCGTTGGCTGCGTCTCGACCGAAGTGATCGCCAGGTGGAACGATAGCCATTTGTGAGTCGGCGTCTTCCATGTAGAACTTGAACTCATCTACTGTGTATGCGGAGTTCAACGGCGCGGTTACTGCGCCCGCTCGAGCTACTGCAAGAAACAGAACCATGAATTCAAGCGAATTAGGAACGATGATCGAAACCGGTCGACCGGGTTTGACTCCGGCACCCGCAAGTAGTCCTGCTACCCGTTCGATCTCATCGGCGTAAGCCGCATAGCTGAGAGTAGGACCGCCAGGAATGATTACCGAGTTATCGGATGAATTTGCCGGGTTAAGCAGGTTTGCGAGTGTGTTCGTCGACATGTTTTTCCATACGTGTAACTCGGTTCAACAATGACCCAACCGAGCAAGTGACAGAGTTCTAAATTCGGCTATCACCGAAATCCGCAGGGAATTGTATTCCCGATACCGGGTGTTGGCACGACCAGATTAAGTCTTGCGGACATTCGATGCTGCAGCGATCAACATTCCTACAGCAAACGCTCCAAGTACGAGGATTTCAGTAGATACGTCTGTTAGCGAAGATCCCCTGATCATGATGTCTCGAAGCGCCCGGTTGGCGTAGGTGAGAGGTAACGCACCGCTCAAACCCTGGAAATACCCGGGCAGCTGCGAGGTCGGGAGGATCACTCCGGACAGGAATATTTGCGGAGCAATCAATAGCGGAATGAATTGGACGACCTGAAACTCGTTCCGGGCGAAACTGGATACAAAGATTCCCATCGATACCGAAGTCATGGTGACGATCAGGAGAATCACGATGATGTCCCACAGTTGGCCCGAATAGTCGACTCCCACAACGAACAACGTGTAAATGAGGATGATGATCGACTGGACGAGCGCGAACACAAGGAACCCGGCAAGGTAGCCAACGAGCAGGTCAGATCGACTTACAGCGGTTGACAGTAGACGTTCCAACGTGCCTTGAGATCGCTCCCGTAGAAAACTGATTCCGGTCAAAACGAATACGAAGAACATTGCCATAGTGGCGATCAGTGCGGGCGCTGCCTGGTTAAGAACAGGTTTCTGATCTTGGAAGCTGAACCCGATAAGCGACATAACGATGATTGGCGCACCGATGATCAAAGCGACGCTTCTGCGATCTCGCCTGATTTCACGAGAAATACGAGACGCGATCGCAATTTTTCGATCAAACATCCGCATCTCCACCTTTCGAAAGGAAAAGAAACGCGTCTTCGAGTGAAGCCGAGTCATCTCCTGTTGATGCTCGTAACTCCGCAGGAGTGCCCGTGGCAATGAACCTGCCACCGCGCATAAATCCAAGGGTGTCGCAGTGGGCAGCGTCGTCCATGGTGTGACTGGAGATCAGGATCGTTATGCCTGATGCGGTCATTTCCTTGAACTGATCCCAGAATGAAGCCCTGAGCTCAGGGTCAAGCCCGACCGTGGGTTCGTCGAGTAATAAAACATCTGGCTCGTGAACCAAAGCAGCACCCAAACTTACTCGTTGTCGCATCCCACCACTAAGCTCGGTGATGATGCTGTCGGCGCGATCTCTAAGTCCAACGATGTCCATTGCCATCTCGACCGCATTCCTTCGGATAGATTTGTCAGATAATCCTTGCATTCGGGCGAAGAAATCTAGATTTTCTTGAACCGACAGCGCTTCATACAGTGCATTCAGCTGTGGCATATACCCGACTGAGTCAGCCAATTCTGAACCGGGTTGTTTTGAGAGGATGGACAATGATCCCGAGGTAGGTTTTAGTTGCCCGATCAATATTTTTACGAGCGTGGTTTTTCCTGCACCATTTGCTCCCAAAACACCGAACGTAGAACCACTCGGTATATCGATGTTGATCCCGCGTAGAACCTCACGGTCTCCGTACGAGAACGTCATATCATTTATGGCAATAGCACTGGAAATACTTCTACTCCCAGCTCCAGGTGGTCGTCGTACTCAAAGGCGAATCTGAACTTACCTCAACATGACCTGTATTCCCAAATCCTTCACTCGCGAGGCGCGTTCCATCGACGGTTGTGGTTTGTGGTTCGACGCAAAGAGCGTGCTCGGGCGAGTAGAACATAAAGTGAGTGATTTCAGCTGACCCGTCCATCGTCAGTGTGAGTTCGGGCCACTTGAGAATCACTTTGCCGTTTTTGGAACGCAGGAAACAACCGTCCACTTCGCCAGTTGCGAACATAGTTCCATCAAGAAGTCTGCGAGTTGTGTCGGTGACCTCAAAGTTGCCTGTTGCCGTGACTGTCGAATCGAGCTCCCACTGACCTTCGATGTCTGCCTTCGCTTCAACAACATCCGATCCGAGTGACTTGTTGAACCAGGGATGCCACCCAACACCTCCAGGGAACGAACGGGATTCTTTGTCTGATGCTGCCAGTGTCATCGTTTGTACGAAGTTATTTCCATCGAGAGAGAGTGCGTACTCCACCTTACCCTCGTAGGGCCACGGATCTTCAAGATCAATCGAGAGAACCAGCGATGATTTAGTTTGTGAAATGATCTCCCACGTGCGCTGACGAAGTAGTCCATGAATAGCGTGAGGCGGTGAGTTGACCGGCATGAAATGTTCGCCGTCCTTAGTAATTAGTCGCCCATCCCTCAACCGATTCACCCATGGAGCCATGATGAAGGAACCGTCTCCGTGCGGCAGCTCGGTTGGGTCAAGCTCCTTTGTTCCACCAGCCAGCAGTTCGTATTCAGAACCGTTCTTTTTGACTCGGATAGACCGAAGAGATGCGCCTGCAGACGGAGAAATGGTCACCGTTGCGGTTTCATTGGAAATAGAAATGTTGTTGGGCATGCGTTTTCGAATTGAGATTGGGGTTATCATTCGCCGGTTTCGAGCAAATCCTAATGCCAGACATACTCTCGGTCGAGTAACCGGAGCATGAATTCTGCGAGAACCAAAGGCTGATCATCAAATGTCCGAAATCTTCCCAAACGCCGATGCGACGACCGTTCATTTCGCTCACGTCGCTTACCGCATGGAAGAGCGATATGAACTCCGTAGTCCCAAAGTGAACTACTTCCAGACCTGGTCTGCCGAAGACACGATGCAGCGAATTTCTGATGCAGATGTATTCGTGGTTTCAGGCTTTTGGGACAACGATCTTTTGAAAAACGCTGGAAAGCTGAAGTACATCCAGTCGATCGGTGCTGGTTATGACCAGTTCCCGCTTGATGAACTCAAAGAACGCGGGATCCAACTTGCCAACGCATCTGGTGTGAACCAGAACGCGGTTGCTGAGCATGCAATGTCATTGATCCTGGGTTTGAACCGCCACATTCACACAGGTCGAGACAACCAGCGAAATCATTTTTGGCGCGGAATGCTTGGTGATCTTTCGAAGCGTGAAGATGAGTTGATTGGCAAGACAATCGTGATCGTCGGCATTGGAGCCATTGGTTCGCGTCTTGCCCGTTTCGCAAAGGCTTTCGATATGAAGGTGCTGGCTACCAAGCGCAACCCAGACACCGCTGAGGGACCAGCGGACGAGGTTGTTACACCTGATAAGTTGGCAGAAATCGTCCCAGATGCTGATTTCGTTGCGCTTACTTGCCCGCTTACACCCGAGACGACCAACCTGGTCGATTCAAGCTTTTTGGAGTCGATGAAATCTTCGGCTTATTTGATCAACGTCGCTCGAGGTGGGTGTGTTAACGAACCAGCTCTCGAAGCCGCCTTGAAGTCAGGCGCAATTGCCGGGGCAGGCATTGACCATTTCTGGGACGAACCGCTTCTCGAAAACTCACCGTTCTGGGACATGGAGAATGTGATCATCACTCCACACACTGGCGGTGAAACACGACTGTACGAAGAGCGTGTCCTGGACATTCTTGACGACAATCTTGGTCGTCTCTGGGCAGGTAACAACGATCTTCGTAACTTGATCGTTTAAAGCGAAAAGGGCAGGCATTTGCCTGCCCTTTTTCAGTACATTCCGAGTTGTCTAAGCTGCCTTGCCGGCTGATTCGAGCATTGTCGACGAAAGGATGCCGTAGACAGAAGTCCACGCTTCCTTGGCTTCAGGAGTCCACTGGTCGCCCAAACCTTGCTCAAGCGTCCACAGAAGAGCTGCACCTACAGAGTTCTAGTGTGCTGGAGTGACTCCGTACTCACCGTGGCGTTTTCCTAGAGCCTGAACTGCTGGTACCAGCAGTTCAGGATGGTTAAGAGTGGCAACAGCGAATGAGATGGTTGCCATCAACTGCTTCTTCTGAAGTGACAGATCTTCTTTGAACAAGCCTTGGGCGTCTGGGTCGATTTCGAAGAGCTTGTTGTAAAAGAGGTCAGCGGCTGTCTCTTTGATTGGTTTTACAGCCGCCCAGTTGTTTTTGACCAGCTTGACCTGGTCGTCCGTTAAGTCGGGCATCGAAATACTCCTGGATTGTTTCGTCGGTTATCAGGCACGTATTTCTCGCCGTGCCAATTCTTGTCCAGTTTCAGCTTCGCGAAGCCAGGGCTAATTGTTCTTGCGGGAATCACCGATTCGCGCCAGTGTTAGCAACAGGAGCAGACGATGTCGCTAAGTGGTTCGCTTGTACTCACGTAGCTCGAATTCTTCTCCGGAGGCGTCTTCGGGTTTGTAACCGAGAGCGTCTTTGGCATGTTGGATATCAAAGATTTTCCACATGTTGTCCGAAGTCGCGTTGAAGATGTCGTATTTGTGTAAATCAGGAGCACTTATACAAAGGTCGATAATTTGGGCAGTGTCGCAATGACTTAGCCAGAGCGACAGGGCGTACGGCGAAAAGGTCGGATCGTCTGTTTCCAGCACCCACCCGATTCGCAAGTGGAATGAATTTATCCCGTGGTAATCGTTGTAGTAGCTACCCAGGGCTTCACCGTAGGCTTTGGCGACCCCGTAGTAGCTGTCCGGGCGGATCATGTGCCGTTCTGTGACCAGTTCGTAGTTGTCGCGTTCGAGTAGGAGGAAATTTCCTTCGTTGATGTGCTTCCACGGTGGGTCTAAATAGAATCCACCTTCGGCGTGGTTCGAGCTGGCGAAAATAACTCGCTTCACACCGGCGCGTTTTGAAGCTTCGAAGACGTTGTAGGTCGCAACAAAATTGTTCTGGAGAATTGACTCCCACGATCCCTCTGGTGACCTGTCGGCTGCGAGGTGAACAACTGTGTCGATTCCCTCAAACGCCGGTTGAATCGCATCTAACTCATCAAGATTTGCGACGGTTGAAGTAATCCCTTGAGCTTCTTTCAGGTCGAGTGATGAGAACTCGTACTTGTCACCGAGTTTGTCAATCAAAATCGAACCGATTAAACCGGCTCCACCTGTGATCAAAACTTTTCGTTTAGCGTTCAAGTGTTCCTACTTTGACCTGTATTCAGACCCGGCACGGTCTTGCGGCTTGTATCCAAGTGCTTCTTTGGCGTGAGAAATGTCGAAAATCTTCCACGTGTTGTCCGAAGTGGCATTGAAGATGTCGTACTTGTAAGAGTCTGGTGCGCTGATACACAGATCCATGATCTGAACAAGATCACGGTGACTCAACCATAGCGTCAGCCCGTGCGGATTCACGGTAGGGTCGTTGTCTCGGATTACCCACCCGATTCTCAGGTGAAATGAGTTCACACCGTGGTAGTCGTTGTAGTAGCTACCTAGTGCCTCACCGTACGCCTTTGCAACGCCGTAGTAGCCGTCCGGACGGATCTGGTTTTTCTCTGTAACTAGTTCGTATCCATCCTGTTCGAGCAGGTGGTAATCGCCTTCATTGACGTGCTTCCACGGTGGGACGAGGTAGTTGCCGCCTTCTGCATGATTCGAGCTGGCAAAGATGACTCGCTTCACTCCGTTTCGTTTCGCCAACTCAAATACGTTGTAAGTAGCGATGAAGTTGTTCTTGAGATTGGATTCCCACGAGCCGTTCGGTGATGGATTCGCTGCCAGGTGTATTACGGTGTCCATCCCCTCAAAGGCAGGTGCAATAGCATCGAAGTCGTCAACGCTTGCGACGGTGGACAGCACGTTTTCATTCGGCTTTAGGTCGAGCGATGAGAACTCGTACTTATCACCAAGATTTTCGATCAATAGTGATCCGATCAATCCGGCACCGCCGGTGATCAGAATCTTGCGTTTGTCGGTCAATTTGAACTCGTAATCTAGAACCTGTGCTGGTTCGGCTTGAAGCTGGCTTCGTAATAATCGGCTACGTTTGTACCTGGAGGTGCCAGCTCGTCAATTGCCGAGAAATCTTCTTCGTCGAGCTTCACTTCAAGGGCACCGAGGTTGTCCTCCAACTGCCCCATTGTGCGTGGACCGATGATTGGAGCGGTTACTCCGGGCTGAGCGGCAACCCAGGCAATCGCAATTTGAGCAAGTGTGGCGTTGTGCTTTTCGGCAATTGGCTCTAGCTCTTCAGCGATGTCCACAACGCCCCAGCTAAATCGCTTGAACTTATTTGGATCAGTCTCATCACCAAACCTGGTTCCGGATTCTTGTTTTTCGACCCGCTTGTACTTACCGGTGAGTCCACCTGCTGCAAGCGGTGACCATGGGATGAAGGCGAGTCCGTAGGTTTGGCACATTTGAGTGTGTTCACGCTCCGCACGCCGATCTGCGAGGTTGAACGGTGATTGTTCGCTAACTACTCGGTTGAGTCCCCATCGCTCTGATGCCCATAGAGATTCGACTACTTGCCACGAACCAAAGTTGCTGGTCCCGACGTAGCGAACTTTGCCAGATGTTATGAGGTCGTCCATTGCTCTCAGGGTTTCATCAATGGCGATGTGAGCGTCCGGTCGGTGAAGTTGGTAAAGGTCGATGTGATCGACGTTCATTCGGCGAAGGCTGTCTTCACAACCTTTGATGATGTGGAACCGGCTGTTGCCAATGTCGTTCGGGTCATCGGTCATTCGGCCGTTTACTTTTGTGGCCAGAAAGATGTCGTCGCGCTTGCCGTTGCGTTTGAGTGCTTCACCGACAAATTCTTCTGAAGTTCCCCTGGCATAAACGTCGGCTGTATCGAGAAAGTTGAGACCTGCATCGATCCCGCGATCGATGATCTTGCATGAGTCTTCAAGGTCAGTTTTCTGACCAAACATCATGCAGCCGAGCACGAGCGGGCTTACGTAAACACCGGTTCTTCCGAAAAGCCTGTATTCCATGGGATTCCTTTTACTAACGACACGCAAGGATGGAACAAATCCTAAGCGTGGTTCGTTATATCACTACAAGACACCTTGATTTGGATGCTTTCAACGTCCGCTGAGGCAAATGATTATGGTGTCTGAATGTGAAAGGATGGTTCTCATGTTCACTCGACTCAATTGGCGGCTTGTTGCACTGCTTGCAGTGATGTTGTTCGCGGTCGTTCTTGTCGCGTGTAGTAGCGGTGGTGATGACAGTGACGAGTCTTATTTCTACGCTGAAGACTCAGCAACAGGTTCAGCCGGTTTTACGGGTGAAGATGGAAAGGCTGGATACCCTGGGGCACCCGGTGCTCCGGCAGCGACGCCCAGACCAGACACCATCGTTGATGGGCAGTTCGGAGATAGTGACGACGCAGAGTTTGAATCTCCTGCCGCAGAACCAGCAGATCCTTCTTCGAGCGGATCTAAAGCTGGTGGAAACGAGCTTGAACAGGAGATTGCGTCCGCAACTGAAGGACGCGTGATTATTCGCACCGGTGATCTCTCGCTGGTTGTTGAAAGTGTTCCCACGTCCATTGATGACATAACGAACATCGCCACTTCTTCCGGTGGTTGGGTGGTGAACTCTCAATTGACGCAGGTTTTCCGAGGATCCATTTCGATCAGGGTGCCAGCGGCCAGATTCGACGACGTTGTCGAGCAACTTGAAAACCTGTCGACGGACATCAACTTTGTCACTACGACCAGTCAGGACTTCACCGAAGAGTTCACCGATACGACCGCTCGTGCGGAAACTCTCCGAGACACGCTTGAGCGTCTACAGGTGCTCTACGAGCGTGCATTCTCAGTTGAAGACGCGATAACCATTCAGAAGGAAATTACTAACGTTCAAGGCGATCTTGAAGTTCTGGAAGCACGATTAAGCTTCCTGTCACAGAGTTCAGCGTTCTCGCTTATCTCGGTTTTCCTGGAAGCTCAACCGATCACGATCACCATCGATGCTGGTGAGGATCTTCGGGCTGCGGTTGGTCACCCAACTACGTTCCGAGCAAAGTTCACGCCGCCTGACGGATTTGAAGAATTCTCAGTGGTTTGGGACTTCGGTGACGGATTCGGTGAACAACGCGTAAACCGCGTCGTTCCGACAGGTAATGGCGATGAGCTGATCACTGCGCCTGTGATCCACTACTACCAGCGAGACGAGGACTCACCGTTCATAGTCACGGCAAAACTACAGGCATCTGGTGATGCGGGTCTTGCCGAGGGCGAAGACACACTGGTGGCAACTGTTAGCCAACTACCGGTGATCGAAGTTTTCGCTGGTGAAAACCGGGTTGTTGAGTACAAGAGCGATGTTGAGTTCAGTGGGTCATTTACCCGTCCTGAAGGCATCACTGATCTCGAGTACACCTGGAATTTCGGTGACGGTTCTGCACCTGTAACCGTTGAGATAGCTGACGATGAGGAAAGTACCGAAATTGAAGCGACTCACGCATTCCAGAACTTCAGGCCGAACCCTTACATGGTTTATCTGACAATCACAGGTCAAACCGAGGTTGGAGAGGTTGAGGCTACAGGAGAAGTATGGGTTTCTGTGCGTGAAAGCATTGGTGTTGCATCGGCTGATCTTGATGCCGGTAGCACTGTGCGTGACGCTGGGAGGACACTGGGACAAATTGGTGTGTTCGTCCTCGAGATGGGACTGTGGATTGCGATTCTCAGCCCGGTATGGATTGTTGGACTCGCTGTTGTGTACTTCGTTGCACGACGAAGGCGAATCAAAGTTCCTGCAATAAGGAAATCTACTGAGTAGAACAATAAAAAGAGGGAGCCAATTTGGCTCCCTCTCTAATCTTATTTGAACTGCGATCGTGACAGAGTCATTCAGCTATGCGTAGAAGTCTTCTAAACCTGACCTTTTACAGTCCGAAAAGGGTACTCAGGCTCTACTTACCCTTGCGGGCTATTAGGTCGTCCACTACTTCTGGTTCTGCGAGGGTTGAGGTGTCGCCAATGGTGTCGATCTCGTCGGTTGCGATCTTGCGGAGAATTCTTCGCATGATTTTTCCGGATCGAGTTTTAGGTAGCGCCGGTGCCCAGTGAATTACGTCAGGAGAGGCAATTGGACCAATGATGGTTCGCACCTGTCCACGCAAATCCTGCTTAAGCTCGTCTGTGTACTCCTCACCAACGTTCAAGGTCACGTAGGCGTAAATACCTTGACCCTTCACTTCGTGCGGGTATCCAACAACAGCAGCCTCAGCAACTTTGTCGTGAAGCACGAGAGCGCTTTCAACTTCAGCTGTACCCATTCGGTGCCCAGAAACGTTGATAACGTCGTCTACCCTTCCTGTGACCCAGTAGTAGCCATCTGCGTCGCGAGTCGAGCCGTCACCTGTGAAGTAGTAGCCCTTGTACATATCGAAGTAGGTCTCTTCGAAACGCTGGTGGTCGCCATAGACCGTGCGCATTTGACCCGGCCAGGAGGTTTTCATTGCCAATACCCCGGAAACACCGTTGCCTTCGATCTCTGTTCCTTTTTCGGGGTCTAGAATCACGGGTTCAATTCCGAAGAACGGGAATGTTGCTGCACCTGGCTTCGTCGGAGTTGCTCCAGGAAGGGGGGTAATGAGGATTCCACCAGTTTCGGTTTGCCACCAGGTGTCGACGATTGGGCAGCGCTCTTTACCAACGTGCGTGTTGTACCAGCGCCACGCCTCTGGGTTGATTGGCTCGCCAACTGACCCGAGAAGTCTCAACGAAGGCATTTCGTACTTGTCCGGGTAGTCATCACCAAGCCTGGCAATTGCACGAATGGCGGTTGGAGCAGTGTAGAACTGGTTCACGTTCCACTTTTCGACGATTTGCCAGAAGCGATCTGGACCCGGGTAGGTCGGTATTCCTTCGAACATGATCGTGGTTGCGCCGTTCGCCAGTGGCCCGTAAACAATGTACGAGTGACCGGTGACCCAACCAATATCGGCAGTGCAGAAATAAATATCACCGTCCTTGTAGTCGAAGACGTACTTGTGAGTTTGCGAAGCGTAAACCATGTACCCACCAGTGGTGTGGAGCACGCCCTTTGGTCGTCCGGTTGAACCCGACGTGTACAGAATGAACAGTGGATCTTCGGCGTCCATTTCTTCAGCTGGGCAGTTGTCGCTGGCACTCGCCATTACGTCTGCCCACCACTCGTCACGACCGTCCTGCATATCGTGCTCTACGCCTGTGCTCCCGGTGATTCGCTCGACCACGATGCAATGCTTTACTGGCTCGCCCATTTGCTTTTCTGCTGCAGCCATCGCTTCGTCGGCGACAGTTTTCATCGGGACAGGCTTGTCGCCGCGGAAGGTGCCGTTGCAAGTAACCAGGGTTGTGCAGGTTGAATCGGCAATACGGTCGGCAAGCGCGTCTGCAGAGAAACCACCGAACACGATCGAGTGAATCGCGCCAATTCGTGCACAAGCGAGCATTGCGATGGCAAGCTCGGGGATCATTGGCATGTAAATAGAGACACGGTCGCCTTTGGCAACGCCACGTTCTTTCAGGATGTTTGCAAACTTGCTGACTTCAGCGTGAAGCTCGCGATACGTGATTTCTCGGTCTTCGCCGGGCTCGTTGCCTTCCCAAATAATCGCTACCTGGTCGCCACGGGAATCGAGATACCGGTCGAGACAGTTGTATGCGATGTTGGTTGTGCCGCCCTCGAACCACCGAATGTCGATTGGTCCTTCGCGCCGGTCGTAGTTGAATGACCTGACGTTGTCCCATTTCTTGAACCAGTGGTATTCAGAGGCTTTTTCTGCCCAGAATGCTTCGGGATCAGCTACTGATCGCTCGTACTCTGCTTTGTACTCGTCGAAGCTTTTTACGTGTGCGCCAGCGCTGGCTTCCTGTGACGGTGCGTAGATTTCCGAATCTGCCATCAGTGTCTCCGGTCGTAGTTTTCAAGTCTGATGGCGCGATTATGCACAAATTTGAGTGCCTGTTCACGCAATAGCGGTTAGGTAGTCGAGAATTAGCATTGGTAGCGAGTCACTTTTGGTTAAGTTTCGTTTTTCCAGAAATTTTGGCTTACAAAATGACTACGGAACTTATTTCAAACTCACTAAAGCATGCAGAGTTTCGTGCTTATGAACTGCCGGAGATAGGCGTAAACCATCTGCAACTGCTTGCTCAGTTCGGTGCGGCGAACGAGGCTAACCCCATCGATAGTATCCACTGAGTTTGAGTTGCGTAGAAACCAAGATATCCGTTTGAGTCCGTAAGGTCTCCGGTGAACACCCCCCAGGCATCAATCACTTCCAGGGGCATTTGAATGAAGATCGCACCCATGGTAATTAGCCAACGGTGGCGCCGCCCTGAACACGGATGACAACGCTCGCCATTGGCCGGTGCCTCGCCCATTCTAAAGTCGCTGACTTGAGGTTCATTTCCGCTTCAATAAAAAGTTCGGATAGGCGTCTTTGGATTATCGAAAATCCAGTGCTCGTACTTTGATGGTTTCAACACGATTGAAAAAATATAACGAAACGCATGCAGGGCATGTGATGATCTGATTTATTCGAGAAATTTTGAGTCGCTGACCCTTGAAAAACAGCTAGTCCTTCGGAGGCAGGTTTACTCCGAGGATTACTCGCATGTAGTTCACGTTGTGCGACAGGTAATCGTCGACTGCCAGGTGCATATTTCCGCCGATAGCTTCGAACCCATCGTCACCCTGGCGTGGGCCGTCCATATCAAAAACCACCCAGCCTTTGAAATGACGATCACGTAGTAACTTCATGACTGCAGGGAAGTCAACTCCGCCACCACCCAGGTTGTGATAAACGCTCGCTTGCTGGTGTTGCTCCTTAGTTGGCGTTTCGGTGTTGCCTCGGTACTTCGCGTAAGTGTCTTTGAGATGAACTTCCGCTATACGCGGGAAGTATTCGTCCATGATTTGGACAGCATCCATGCCGCCAAGTGTGAGATGTCCAGTGTCGGGCGTCATCCACACATAGTTCGGATCTGTGAGGTCGAGCATGGCTCGAACCTCATGTTCTCGTTCGACCGGTCCCCAAATGTGTGGGTGTGGAGCAAGCCTGATGCCCATTTCGATGGTCTGTCGACCGATTTCGTTCAAGGTGTCGGCAAGGCGTTTGAGTTGATCGTCGGTCGTTCCACCTTCAGGCCGAACGCCCATGTTGCATTTCCACATGTCACAGCCGAAGGGTTGTAGAAAATCGCGGGCGAACGCAACGTGATCTTCGATTGTTTGCGGAATTTCTGCTGGATCAATGAAATTCGTCGATTGACCATGGGCGCCGTTCGACACGTCGATCATGGTCACGCCAGCCTCATCGAATTTTTCTTTCAGCGCGAGCGGATTGTCTCGATGGTTCTCAATTTGCTTGGCGTAAGGTTCGATACCTTGCAGGCCAAGTGCAGCTATTCGCTTAATCGCCCATTCGATGGGACGTTGGCCGTCCCAGAGTGAGCTCGTTGAGCCGTACAGGATGTCTGGATTCTTAGGATCGAGAGGTTGGTGCTTGGGCATATTTTTGAATTGGGAATGTGTTCGGCTGCGGAGTATAGCCGTCAGTCCGGCGTGTTCGTTAGTTCAACGAAGTTAAAGAACTTGGCTAGAGGGTTTCAGTTCTTCCTTCACCGTTGAGACCGAACTCCTTGGACAGAAGATCGTACGAGCGCTCGCGTTCTGAGTAGTCGTGGGTGATCGAGAGGATGATAACGTCGTCGGTTTCGTACTCTTCGGCGAGAGATTCAATCTTTGTTTTTACCTTTGTAGGATCGCCTTCAATTGACTTTGCACGCTGGGCTTCGATGAATTCCTCGTCGGACGCGCTGAAGCTCATAGCCCTTAAATCTTCAACGGAAGGCACGCCAACCATTTCGTGTCCCTTGTTTCGCATCAAGCGCATTACGTGACGTATATTTGCCAGGTCTTTGGCTCGTTCAGGTGTGTCGGCTGTGATCGCTGATATTCCGATAGTGACACGTGGTTTATCGAACCATTCCGATGGCTCGAAGTTGTCTCGGTACCAACGAACGCATTCGGGTCCATCGCCCTGCGCAATGAAATGGGCAAACGAGAGCGGCATCCCAAGCCGAGCAGCAATGTTAGAACTTCCCATGGATGAACTTAGAAGCCATGGGACTGGCCAGTTTTGTGAAATTGGCATGGCGCGGAGATTCCCGAACGGATGGTCCGTTGGGAACGTGCCGCTCAAATACCGAACTACATCGAAGACCTGCTGAGGGTACTTTTCGATCGGGAAAGAGTTCGGTCCGGCTTGAAGCGCAAAGCTCGCGATTTGATCTGAACCGGGGGCTCGACCCAATCCCATGTCAACTCGCTCAGGAGCAAGCGCTTCAAGCATCCGGAACACTTCAGCAACTTTGAAAGCACTATAGTGCGACAGCATCACGCCACCGGAGCCGATACGAATGTTCTCCGTTTGAGTTGCTAGGGCTGCAAGGAGAATTTCTGGACTGGCGTTGGCTAACGAGTTCGAGTTATGGTGCTCCGCCAGCCAGTACCTCGTATAACCCCAGTCATCTGCTTTTTTTGCCAGATTTATCGTTGCCTGAATCGCGTCGTGCGCCGTCTTACCGGAACTGATTGGAGACTGATCAAGGATGGAGAGCTTCAAGGGGGTCGGTCTCTGCGTTTGGTGAATTGAAAACTCGAGAATTATATTGAGGTCGAACACCTAGTTGACCAAACAGAGAAGGCCGCTGAACACTCAGCGGCCTTTTTACGGTTTTTTGGTGGAGCTGCCGGGACGATAGGTAGAACACGAGTCCACTGTTCTAATTTGTACTGAGACGTGGGCGCTAGCGGGTGTTGAACCATCTGCAACCGAATCTAACGGAAAGTAAGCCACGAATTTAAGATGAGTTTTCGTAACCATGGGTGCTTGAGTTGTACTCAAGTGCAAATATCACGATCCTGTCTTCCAGCTTGTGAGTGCGCCAGTCAACACCTTTTCTAGGAAATCTCGTGTTAACGGTCTGTGCGTTATGAGGCGCCTATAAAAAAGTGGACCACTCAGTTGATCAAGCGCTGTCTCAATATCTATCGAAGAAGGTAATTCTCCTTGTTTAACTGCGCGACGAATTGCGTCTCTGATCGGTTTTCTGCGCATTTCGGTGTGTCGTGATTGGAGAGCGGCAACATCGCTATTTCTTTCTGCTGCATCGATGAGCGCTGGGAGCATGTTAGCTCGTTTCGATTTCGTAAGTGCCCATGCAAGTTCCTCTAACAAGGAAAGCAGAGTTTTACGTAGATCACTGGTTTGAGGTGTTTCAGGAGCTGCCGATGCTTGCATTTCAAATGCATCCATCAACAACTTGCCCAGTGAATCCCAGTGCCGATAGACAGTAGTTCGAGCCACTCCGGCCTGTGTGGCTATGCGCTCTATTGTCGCGGCGCTGGCACCTTGATTCGCCAAGATGTCCGCGGCCGCTTCAAGAACTTTGGTTTTAGAACGTTCAATTCTGGGATCTATTGATTCCAATCGTTCCTGCCTTAATTGTGACCGTAGGTGTAGACAATTTTCGACCACATTATTCTGCATTCCTTGCCGCGACCGGAACGTCGATATTGCATGTTATGCAACAGAGGTGTAGCGTATATCAAAATAATTACGCTACACTCGCGTAGCATAACCTAATTATTTGTATTGAAGAATGCTTATGGAACTTGATACTGCCAATATCGCCGACTATCTGTACAGTCGCGGGCAACTGACACGAGATGAAATCCGCTCTGGTACTCAAGTATCCGTTCTCGAGGGCGGGGTTTCTAATCTCACTATGCTCGTTCGTTCGGTGAGTCGTTCATTAGTAGTAAAACAGGCGCTTGGCAGGCTCAAGGTGCGCGAGGAGTGGTTTGCCAGCCGTTCGCGCATATTTCGAGAGTCAGCAGCGATTCAAGCATTCTCCAGCGTGCTTGATGCGGGGCAAGTTCCTGAGTTGATTTTTACCGATGAATCTGAGTTCATAATCGGAATCGAGGAAGTCGAGCACCCTTCGGTCGTCTGGCAGTCTTTGATCACGGCCGGTGATGTTTCAGCTTTTCACGCCTTTAAAGCAGGACAGGTACTGGCCCGAATGCACGGCGCTGTTCCTTCGAAACGCGATGCTGAATTACTCAGCGATCTTCGGCACGTCGAAGAACTGAGAATTCAACCGTATTTTGAGCGTGCTGCCGAAGGGAACCCCTTATGGCAGGCAAGGTTCGCTATGGCCACCGAGCGTGTGCTCACCGAGCAGTCAGCACTTGTCCACGGAGACTATGCACCGAAAAACATATTCGTCCGTCCTGACGACCCATATGTCACCGTGCTGGATTTTGAGGTCACTCATGTCGGTAACCCGTCATTTGACATAGCGTTCTTCCTGAGTCATCTAGTCATTGATGCACTCCATGCTCCGGGGATAAGTCGAAAAATTACCGCCGCCGCCCTCCAGTTTTGGGTTGGTTATCAGCGGGAAAGCAAACTCTTCCTAGCGGCGCAACTAGAACGAGACACCGCACTGTTATTGCCGTGCCTACTGTTGGCTAGAGTGGACGGTCTTTCCACGGTCGATTACCTCTCAGTTGGCGGTGTTGATGCAGTAAAAAATACTGCATACCGGTTGCTTGAAGAAAACAACTCGTGCATACACTCGTCACTGGACAGCGCGATGCATGAACTCGACCTGCAGGTGGTGTAGATATCGTGAACAGAAATGGACGATTCGAACGTATTCATGCGCGTGAAGTCCTTGATTCTAGAGGGCGGCCCACCGTTGAAGTCGATGTGACGCTGAACGATGGATCGTTCGGTAGAGCTATCGTGCCGTCCGGTGCTTCGACAGGTAAGTATGAAGCTGTCGAGCTTCGAGACCATGATGAACTGTGGTACGGCGGGTTAGGAGTAAATCTAGCCGTAAATCACGTTAATAAAGTTCTAGGTCCAGAACTGAAAAACAGCGAAATCTCGGCTTCCGATCAACGAGCGGTCGATGCACGATTAATCGAGTTGGACGGAACATCTGACAAGTCGAATCTAGGTGCTAACGCTATCCTGGGAACTTCTCTTGCGACTGCTCGAGCTGCGGCACAGCAGCGGTCTATACCGTTATTCCGGCATATCTCTGAGTTGAGTTCTCGTGAAGTCAGCCCGAAGTTACCGATGATCACTGTAAACATAATTAGTGGCGGTGCGCATGGCGGCGACAACCTGGATATGCAGGATTTTCTTATTTCACCGGTAGGTGCACCTGATTATCGAACATCACTTGCGTGGTCTGTGCGGGTCCGTGAATCTGTGAGCAAGGTCCTGAGAGACAAGGGTTTTCATACTCATGTTGTCGCGGATGAAGGAGGGCTTGCTCCGTTCTTGGACACACACACCGACGCTCTTGAGACGATCATGCAAGGGATCCATGGTGCCGGATTCGAGCCTGGTATCGATCGGGATGTCGCAATTGCCATGGATGTTGCAGCAACAGAGTTTCATGTTGATGGTGTTTATGAACTCAGGTCCGAGAACCGTTCACTCTCAAGCAGTCAGATGATTTCACTTCTTGCTGACTGGACCTCCCGATACCCGATTCTGTCCATAGAGGATGGTCTGTCCGAAGACGATTGGGAAGGCTGGAAAGTATTGACTCGGGTAATTGGAGATAGAGTGCAGCTAGTGGGGGATGATCTGTTCACCACTAATAGTGAACGTTTGCGGTGCGGTATCTCTGGAGGAATTGCGAACTCAGTCCTGGTCAAATTGAATCAAATAGGCACTCTGACTGAGACCATTGATTTGATAGATCTTGCAATGGAGTCCGGTTACATTCCGGTGGTTTCTGCAAGATCAGGAGAAACAGAGGATCCGTTCATTGCTGACCTCGTAGTTGGCACGGCGACACCACAGTTCAAAGTTGGGTCGACAACGCGCTCAGAGCGTACGGCAAAGTGGAACCAGTTGTTGCGAATTGAAGAGGAACTCGGGCCAGATGCTCCATTTGTCGGACGCGAAGCTTTCTAACACTGACTTCGCCAGTGGAGCTGGCGGGAATGTAAGCAGAGCCGTCGTTGACTGCTTTAAGCTCGGTGATTTCCGGTGCCGAATCGAGAGTACGCTGAAGTACGCACCACCAATGAACTTAGTTTCTGCCGTGATCTATGGTGGAAAGAACTGGAATTGAGAGCTGGTCCGAGAATTCGTTGACCACGCTGCGACCGAAGATCCACCAGGTTTTACGATTGTGTTCAGGGCTACAGATCGCAAGTGATGCATCAAGGTCCAGATCAGAATCTCTTACGACACTCGGGATGTCGCCAAAATCAACATTGATCGATACGTCGATCGCGTTATCTCGGAGAGAAGCCACCTTACGGTCCAGATCTTCCACAATCCTATCGATCACGGGTTCCGTTGCATACGGTATTGGCAAAGGGTGAGGTTGCACAGCTGCTAGGATTCCAACTGCGTGCACGATCGCCACGTCACATTCAAGCTGCAAAGCCCAGTCTTTCGCGGTGGAGAGGAGCACCTGTGAATCCGATTCATCATCAATCGGTACCACAAGGTGCTTGATTTCTGATTGATTGTTTTCACGCTGGTTCGGAACCTGAATCACCTGATCGGTTAGCCGTTCGGAAGGATCGGAAAACTGGTCGGAATCCGCAATCCTCTCGAAATCTCGGAGATCATCTTGACCCACGATGACGCATTCGAACGGCAGTTTGTTGTCGATCGATTCAGGCAGTGCATCGACCGGATCTGGAATCCTGACTATGTTTTCCGGTTCTTGAGTCTGTATCTCGGTCGAGTTGTCGAAGATAGACCTGATTTCACGATCGCTGACACTCAAGTCGTCAGGCACCAGCAACGAAAGAGGAACGCCGGATTGGGAAGAAAATCCTGCGGCAAAATCCAAAGCTTCGCTACTGGGTGATCTGGGATCGCAGAGCGCAGCGATTGACGTTTGTGGTTCCATGTTGCGGCTTTCTGGCAAACAGGCAACCGCCTTGACGACTAATCACACGTTTTCCAACCAAAGGTTGATCGTGTCGTGTGATCGAAAAAAGACGGCTGCCTGTTTCCGAGGAGCTATCTAACCGGCTGCTTTAGCCTGGTCGAGCCATGAGTCCCATGTCGATTGGTTTCGTGAAATCCAATCGTCGACGTGGCGTTCGATGTCCACCTGTGAGTCTTCACCCTGGTTCATCAAGTTGTTCTGACCAGAAACGTCAGCTAGTGCAAGGCCCATCACTTCGAAAAGCTTTGCAGCAGCGGGGTTCTCAGACAGGAATTCTGAATTGGCTACTACCTGGATGTCGCTAGCTGACCATCCGGTCAACAGGGGATCATTTACTGCCCCAACGATTCCGGAGTGGGTTTGATCAGCTTCAGTAATGTCCAGTGGTGATGAAGCCCTAGGTACACCGATCCAAACAACGTCTTCACCCGGTGAGAGAACATCTACCGTCCAGTTTGGAGTCCATGTATAGAACAGTACATGCTCACCATTCTGGTAACGAGCTATAAGGTCTGCCATTGCAGCGTTGTAGTCTGCGGTGCCTCGATCAATGAACTCATCTAGCCCAAGATCATCCCAATGGTGTGCTTGAATCTCGTGGCAACCCCACCCGTTGGGGCATCCCAGGAAATTAGCTTTGCCATTTCCGTCGGTATCGTAAGCAGCCGCAACTTCAGGTCGCTCGAAATCTGCAAGGGTGGTGATTCCGAATTCGTCTGCACCAGCTTTGTCGACGAGGTAGCCCTCGAGTCCACCAACAGGAATCACGGTACCGGCAATTTCAGCACCATTTGAGAAGAGATCCTCGTACTGAAAATGTGCAGGGAACCATCCGTTCGCCCAGTAGTCCACGTCACCAAGTGCGACTTGTTGGTAGAAAACAGGGTTGTCCAGTTCAAGGAAGTCTTCAACCTCGTACCCAAGCTCTTCTAGAGCACGCGAGTAAAGTGCCTCATTGAAGTAACCGGTATCCCAGGTGGCACGCGCGGGTTGAACGGTAATTCCTTCACCCGGTAATGAATCACCAGACGTTCCAGAGTCACCGTCATCGCTTTCGCAGCCCGCTAACGCGAACGCAAACAATGCCAGCATTCCGAAGAGGATTAGCAGTCTTTTTTTGTTTGTAAAAGTCATAAGTCTCCTACTAGTTTGTTTAGACCTTTGCAGTATCGGTACCCCCGATACGCAACAGGTTTCTGAGTTTGTTAAGAACGCCTCGTACTGACGTTTCAGGTGAAGGAGCTTCAGAGTTCCCGAGAGATTGAGTCATTCGATCGAGAACGATTGCCAGCAGGACAAGCCCGACACCACCTACTGCTCCTGAACCAAAATCGAGCGCTCTGATACCTCTGAGTACTAATTGGGCGAGGCCTGGAGCACCGATGATTGATGCAATAACGACCATAGAGAGAGAAAGCATTAACGTCTGATTTAGACCGGCCATGATGGTCCGCATCGCCAGCGGTATTTCGACATCAAACAGCACTTCTCTTGGAGAAGCGCCGAACGAATACGCCGCTTCAACAACCTCACTGTCGACCTGGCGAATTCCAAGATTGGTTAGTCGAATCATGGGTGGTATTGCGAATACAACGACGGCGAATACACCACCTACGGCTCCGAGCCCAATGAGCATTACCACGGGTATCAGGTAAACAAAACTAGGTGTCGTCTGCATCGCATCAAGGATGGGGCGGAGTATGAACTCGAATCTATCGCTCTTAGATGCTGCGATACCAACTGGCACTCCGATAATTACGCTAATTACCACCGATGTGACGATCAGAGCGAGCGTGGTCATGGTTTCATCCCACACATCCAAATGAGGCAGAATCGGGTTCCATCCCCCCAGGATTCCGAGTGAAACTGCGGTGAACAGCGAAACTTTCCAGCCAGCAAGTCGCCATGCCAAAAGCACTATCGCAATCCAACCAATCCCGTCGGTTAGACCTACCATGCCATCGTTGAGTTGATCAAATGACCAGTCCACAGGAGCTTTGAGAGCCTGAAAGAAATCTCTGAAATTTGTAGCCAGCCATGGCACAAACGAATCTGCCCAATCGTCGAGTGGAATTACTATTTTTTCCAACTGAAAACCAAACTTTCTCTGGAGTGGAGTTAGGCGCGCCTAATAACCCGAATAGCGGGTTGGATTAGTTGACCGGAACAGGTGCTACGAAGTCGTTCTGGAGAAGGGCGCCAATGATGTCCGTGGGGTCGGCATGTCCTGCCAACCGACCACGTCTATCGACCGCAGTCAGACACCGACCCTCGGATGCCGCCGCAAATGCGTCCATGAGCACAGTGCTGGTCGGCGCTGCCTGGGTTGGTGTTCCCAACTCTTCGCACGTTGTAACCCCGGTGTCCAGGGCATTGGTCAGGTCTTCTCGGCTGACGCAGCGCTCAGGTTCCCCATCGCGGGTGATTACGCAACATGCGTCATCATCATCCGAAATAGACTTCAGTGCATCTTCAACTTTGCATTCGGGATTGTCGATCGTATTGATAGGACGCATTACCGACCACAGGGTCAGAACTCGTCCGCGATCAACATCCCGGGTGAAGTCGTGTACATATTCAGATGAAGGTGTGTTGATGATCGATGTAGCTGAACCTATTTGCTCAACTCGACCATCTCGCATGATTGCGGTTCTCTCACCGATTTTCAAAGCTTCATTTAGATCATGCGTAATGAAGATGATGGTCACACCCAGCTTGTCGTGGATGTTCAGCAGTTCATCTTGCATGTCACGCTTGATCAAAGGATCCAAGGCGCTGAATGCCTCATCCATCAGAAGGATATCCGTGCCGGCAGCCAATGCTCGTGCAAGACCAACTCGCTGACGCATTCCGCCGCTGAGGTTGTCGGGTCTGTAATTTCCCCAGCCGCCTAAGCCAACGAGATCAAGTGCTTCTTCTGCTCGAGACGTGCGTTCGTCTTCAGCTACATTGCGTACTTTCAGGCCGTACTCGACGTTGTCGAGGACACTCTTATGGGGCAGTAATGCGAAATGTTGAAAGACCATCGAAACTTTCGATCGTCTAATCTCGCGAAGTTCGTCTGAAGAAGCTGCAGTGACGTTAGTGTCTTCAAAATAAATGTTTCCTGCAGTTGGTTCATAAAGCCGGTTAATACAACGGATGAGAGTAGATTTGCCAGAACCAGACAAACCCATAACCACAAAAATCTCACCAGGATTCACGTCGAAAGATACGTCTACAACACCGACTACATTTTTAGTTTTGGCGAGGATTTCTTCTTTAGACAAACCTTCGTTTAGAAGTTGAATTGCACGATCAGGTTTGTCGCCAAAAATTTTGTAAACGTTTTGTAATGAGACTCCGCTAGAGATGACCCACCTCCACTAAAGTCGGTAACAAGGCACCCATAGATTTTTTAGCACTTTGCCTTTCTACGGCATCGCGGGCAATTCGTTACCAACTGATTGTTAGCAAGCACTCACCATATCAAACTCACAACTTCAGCTTCGGTGTTCCGACCGAGTGTCGAGTCAATTTAGGATGAAACTTCACTATCGGGTCGATCAAAATAGGTGATAGTCAGCAATCCGCGATTGTTGGAGTGCTAACCCTAGAAGGATCGTGTCGCACCAATTAGGAAGTCATTCGCAAATTAGAAATGGTGGAGCTGGCGGGATTCGAACCCGCTACCTCTTCAATGCCATTGAAGCGCTCTCCCAATTGAGCTACAGCCCCGATTTCGAGGTGCGTTCGGCGGACCTCAGAGGTCAAACTCCTAACTAGAAAATCGTAGCACAGGGTTGAGTAGTTTTAACGGTTTCACCGATTTAGATCCATCGACTTCGCTCGGGACGCGACTGTGCTTACGATTCTGGGTTGGTCAGCGATCACACCGTTCTAGATCCCTCCACTTCGGTCGGGACGCGTGAAGTGATTTGTGTTGAGATCCCTCCATACTTCGACAATGCTCAGTGCGGGCTTTGGTCGGGACTCGTCGATCTAGAGATCTGGCGTATGGAGTTCACATCGTTATTTCAAATGAGGCATTGCCTCTAATCGTATGAGTCTGGGTCTTCTTCGTGTTCTTTGTACTCGGTGCGGTCCCGCATTGGCAGTTCTT
>Ga0255772_10000047_pt1 | contig 102906 bp, 123 predicted proteins | sample 071ome_34_FD_179970 | JGI IMG/M metagenome (GOLD analysis project Ga0255772, IMG submission 179970) | Coastal salt marsh microbial communities from the Groves Creek Marsh, Skidaway Island, Georgia - 071411BT metaG (version 2) | ecosystem: Environmental > Aquatic > Marine > Intertidal zone >...
TGTACCACCATGGTTGACGGCGAGGTAATGGCACAGTAAATTCCCAAGTAACACCGTCTTGGTCAGTCCAACTATTATGGAATCCCCACCAGGTGTCACTTTTATGCCAATTGATTCGACCACCATGATATAAGCGTTGGCGAACAACCCATACTAGGCAATTACTTTTGAAACTTTTTTTCATAGAATTATTTATCGGATGAATCTTAAAGTAATATTAAGACTCAAGAGGGAGGACAAATAATGGCAGGTGGCACTGCTCGCTTATAACCAAAAGTTCAAAAAAGTGCAAAATTCACACAAAATAATCTAAGAAAAGTGTTGACAAATCTCCAGATCCTGCGATAATTACTATGTAATTTGAGATGAGGTGTTGTTATGGTTCGTTTGATTGGTCGTCGAGTTCAGATGGTTTGTGGTGCTATGCATCCTGTCGAAGAGGGTGTTGTCTACGCTGACAAGCCTGAGTCTGTCTGGGTTCGTTTCGAAGATGGCTCTAAGCAGTTCTTCGCCAAGTGGCGGTTGCTCTGCAACGAGCGCAGTGAGATTGATGTGATCAATGCGCCGATCGGTGTCTATTTAATTCGGGAGAATGTGTAATGAGTCAGTCTTTTTTAGTTCAACAGGTTTGCAATGTCTACCGCATTTCTTTTCGTCCAAACGATCCAGTCATCACTGAAGATGATGTGATCGAGTTTGTGACTTACTGTTTGGATTTCTATGGTCACGGTGGTATCTACGACTACGGGTTTTCTTTCGAAGAAGTTTGTGAAGGCTTGATCAAGCGATTCGCATATCGTCCTAGTGTTGACTTTGACGGTGACACTGTTGATCGTGAGTATGTCCGTGACATGGTGTTTGAGATTCGTGCTCGACAGGAGGTGGCGTAATGTATAGAGACCATAAAGAAATTCCAGCCAAGTATCGTCGAGTCATTCTTGACGAGGTTCTTGAGAAACGTGTCGCTAAGGTGCCACTTTCTACATGTAATGAAATCATCGCCGAGTATCTCCGCGAAGAAGAAGAGATGGAATCGCTGAAAGATTTTGAAGTGGTTGTGTCTAAGAACGGTGCACAACGAGTGCAAAATTTTAAAGATGTTGAGTCGGCTTTTGTTGCATTAGACCGTGAAATAGGTTATGATGAACCAGACAGTAAAGTTATTGCTGTCATAAAGCAAGCCGATCGAATCATCAAGGCTTATGTGAAAGGAAAGTATATTAATGGAAGCCGAAGCATCTACGACCTCGATTGAATTCGCACGTGAGTTCGCTCGCACAGCGCACGAGGGTCAAGTTCGAAAGTACACTGGCGAGCCTTACGTTGAACACGTATACGCTGTCGCTGACATGGTAGCGGCTCACACTAATGACGAAGCCGCAATCATCGCCGCAATTCTACATGACACTGTTGAAGACACCGCAGTCAGTATTGAGACAATTCAAGAAACGTTTGGTGACACTGTTGCTGAGTACGTTTGGTATTTGACTAAGCCTCCTGCGTTCGTCGGTAATCGAGCGAAGCGAAAGGCTCTTGATCGAGCGCGACTGAAAGAAGCGCCTGAGATTGTACGCTTCATCAAAGTGATGGACATCTGGCACAATTCTACCAGTATTCGCGAATTCGATAAGAAGTTTTACGAGACGTTCCGTGAAGAAGTTCGTGATCTACTATATATCATGAACGCATTGATTGTTGTGAATCAAATTGCTGGTGATGAGTTTGGTTACAACGAATTTGTACCTTGGTTTGGAGACCTTTGATATGTTGAATGTTTTTAGAATGGACGCTTTACCCGATGATGTTGCTATTAGCGCAATCGGTTCTTTTGATGATCGTATCAATATTCGACCTCTGTACGAATTCGTAAAGATTCAAGCAAAGTCAATTGCAAAAGAATATCCTCGTGCCCTCGTTGATATGGGTGAGCAGAATGGATACCCTCATGCATCGATTTATGTCGATGATAAAATCAAACATCAAATTGTTTGTGAATTTGGAAACTAAAAATGATAACAAAATTTCTTTGGCGGGCTCTCGGTTTACTGTTCGTAGGGTGTGCTTATATTGGTGCGATTGTGCCGGGCATCCCTACAACAGTCTTTTTGGTTCTAGCACTATGGTGCTTTAGTAAAAGTTCAGAGAAACTTCGTCTCTGGATCTGGGAGCATCCTGTCTTCGGCAAGTATGTTCGCGACTGGACTGAAAAGAAAATTTATCCTACACGTGCCAAATGGATTATGTTTGGTTGCTGTGCCCTTAGTTATGCGTGGCTACTAGCGATTCCTTTGAGCAATGCAGGATTGATTAGTGTTGGTCTGTTTATGCTCTTCTGGTTGGTTTGGGCTTGGAGATATCCTGGCTCTGAAGATGAGTATCAGTACCGAGTAGATAATGGTAAACGAGTAGGATGGCTAAAATAACTGAATGTAACTACCAAGTATGTGTGGTGTGTGAAAAGAAGTTTAGAGTAGTCATCCATCACCCTTCAGTTGTATACTGTTCATATGAGTGTGCGGAGAAACATGCAAAACGATCTGAAAAGAACTAGCGTAATTCGTCAAGTGCCAGTTCGTGGCAAGAAAAAAGACTCAGACGGTCCTGATGTGATGTACGTAGTCGATCTCTGGGAAAATGATGTACTAGTGGAAAAGAGAGAGTTGCCTGGCTATAACGTCTACTATGCCAAAGACGTAGCCGAAAACTGGGAAAACGGCATCATTCAAATCTCCGAGTAGTTCAGTCTGGTTAGAATACATGCTTTGGGAGCATGGGGTCGTAGGTTCGAATCCTACCTCGGAGACCAATTAGCCGGATTAGTATAATGGTATTACAGTTGACTTGTAATCATCTGACGGGAGTTCGATTCTCTCATCCGGCACCATGTCCTCGTGGCGCAATTGGATAGCGCAACAGCCTTCTAAGCTGTGGGTTATAGGTTCGAATCCTATCGGGGGCACCAATTCTTATAAATAAATGCAAATTACTTGAGTTTGCATTCATGACGCTAAACGATATTGAAAACACGCTAAAGGGAGTCGGTTACACGCTGAAGCGAGTGACCGGTTCTCGTGTTGCTATTGTCACCGATAAGCGACAAGCCGCTATCGATCACGTCATGGAGATATTCAAAAACAACAGACCGGAGGTTGTAAAAGACGCACCTGCTCTGCGCATATCGTCACTGGGTGTTGTTAAGATAGACCGCTTTCAAGTCATCGCAAAGCCTGCTTCAAAGAATGTTTTGAAAGCAGAACAAGAAGCGACCGAGACTCTGATCAAGTTGATTAGAGACGCATGTGATCAAGAAGGTAAAGCGATTGACATTAACATTGGTCGCTATAAACTTGCTAGTTGCGACAACGCAGGAGCAGATCAGATCAAGGGCGATCCAAAGGCTGACATTGCCATCATCAACAACAAAGGCGTCGAAGTAGGATTTATCTCGCACAAGAAAGAAGGTGGTGCGAAAGCGTTTCAGCAGTACGGCGGTATTTCAAGCAGTGCAGGTAGTAACATCTACAACGATAAAATTGTAAAAGACTTTGTAACAGACCTAAAAAAAACTATGCAGACAACGTTTGGTGATAATCGAGCGAAGTCTGGCTTTAGTGCGTTTCGATATGTTCCAAATACACGTGCGGGACAGCAGTTAGTGTCTCGCTCGGTTTATGGTCCTGACTGGGCAGAAGGGCGCAAATTCAATCGACAAAGCGTACACTGCATCGGACAAGGCACACCTATTCTTACCAGACAACCTAACGGCTCATATACGTTAACATTTTCTGAGTCTACTCATTACGCTAACGAATATGGCTGGGCGTTTCAAGGCGACTACAAAGCCGTGCTTGCTGTAACGTATCGTGCAGGTCGAAAGGTTGAAAATGGTGATGTCACACTTCTAGACGTACGAGGCGGTATCTATCCTTATGACTTCATCAAATCAAGAAATAAGATAGAGATATAATAAATAACAACAACGAAGGATATCGATAACCATGACTTGGAGAAGAATACCCGGCAATCCATATTGGGAATTCAATGACGAAACTGTCAATGCCAAATATGAGAATATGAATGTCGTTGCGGGCGTTAGAACTGATGGAATTAATCAGATTTACGCACGTGTTCGCCGTGTCGGAGATCCAATCAACGCAAATCGTGGTGAGATTGTGGCTACGTTTCACAATGCAAATGCAGGTGTTATTGGTGTTCAGCCGTCTTCGTTTTATCTAAGTCAACCAGAAGCTACCGTACCTTTCATTTTAAGTAACGGGGACGCAATGATAACCGCAGATGGACTTACGTTTACAGTTTTAGAACAATAGGGGCTAAAAATGGCTAACTACAATTCAATATACACAGGGGCTGAGGTAGACTCTGCTTTGGGTAAAGCCAATACAGCTCTGCAACCAAACACCGAAATTAGTGTAAACAATATTACAACGACAGGTTACATAAGAGGACCAAGCACTTTTGTAATTGATCCTGCTGTCCATGGAGACAGTTCGGGAACTCTAACAATTTTGGGTAATCTTCAAGTTGATGGCACGACAACTACGATTAATAGTACAACCGTTGAAGTTGATGATAAAAATATTGTTCTAGCAAATGGTGCGATTAACGCATCGGCAGCGGATGGTGCAGGTATTACAGTCGATGGTGCTTCTGCTACGTTGATCTATAATTCAATACCAGACGCTTGGTCGTTTAATAAAAAATTGTTGGTTGGGAAAAATTCATCAAGCATCACAACTGCTGGAACTGAAATAACAAGCTCCTCACTACTTCAATCTGTATCTGATACTTCAACAAATCTTGCCACAAATGGCGGCGCTGTACTCAATCTATGCAACACCTCGGCTACTGACGGTAACTTTTCAAACATAGGTGGGTACAACAGTAATGGTTTAGTTGTATCTCAAATGAACTTTATTAATTTAAACCACGCAAGCAGAACAGGTGCTATTACTTTTTCTACGCATAACGGCTCAAGTATGCCAGAGCGCATGCGTATCGACGCCAGCGGCAATGTGCTGGTTGGGAAGGATACAACTGCCATTGAAACCGTTGGTATTGATTTCCTCGCCACAGGAAGAATTATAGCGACAGCGGATGGAGATGATGTTGCAGTATTCAATCGCAAAACTTCGGACGGCGACATTGCAGTATTTAAAAAAGACGGCATCACTGCGGGAAGTATTGGTGTTGCCTCTGGCCCTGTTTCGTACATCGTACTTAATAATACCGTAACTGATAATGTAGCTGGGTTAAAAGGCGCTAGTGGGGCGATTTTGCCTTCGACAAGTACAGGTGCTGACAAAGACGGAACTATGGATTTAGGCTCTAGTGGTGCTCGCTTTGAGAACCTTTATCTTTCAGGTGACGTTATACAAGGAAGTACTGCCGCAGGATTCATTAATTTTAACACAGGTCAGCAGACCGTTTCCACTGGCCAATCTGTGCAAACAAATTTGTTCGATAGGACTACTACAGGCACAGCGGCGACAGGCACTGTATACGTAGCTTGTGAAAATTCTGGACAAGACGTTTTGTTTGGATACATTATTGATTTCTTCTATAGCAACAGTACTCTGACTACAACAGCGAGAGAAACAGGAAATAGCCAAGGTACAACAACGTGTACTGTACAAGAAAATGGCACAGCTATTTCTGTAACAGTTGATTACGTCGGCGGTCTTGGTGGCAATATTCGATTTAATGCAGGAGGTCAAGCTTCTGTCTTCAACTACACTTAAAGAATAATAAGGTAAAAATCTAATGGCAGCATCACATTACATTGACGATTTTCAATTGAATGTCGCAAGAGGTTTGGTTTTAAATACCAGTGTTCGTAATATTTTTGGAACAACTGGTGCAAGTGCAAATATTGTCACCGGTGGATTCAGAACGCCTTGGGAAGAAGCTAGTGATTATACTTTTCCCGGCTCTGCCTTAACCATGTCAGTTGTCAGTAGTGATGCTGGTGATACAGCGGTTCTGTTACTTTTAGTCGGATTAGATGCTGATTATGCTGAGATATCTGAAACTTTGACAGTCAACGGAACAACACCTGTTACTACGACTAAACAGTTTTTTAGAATTAATGATGCTGTAGTTCTGGCAGGTAATGCTGTAGGAAATATTACAATATCGAATACTGGTGTCACATACGCAAAAATTCTTGCGGGAAATGGTAGAGATCAAAAAGCGGTATACACGGTGCCTGCAGGACACTGTTTCTATCTGACTCGTATCGATGCATTCTGTACGGATGCGAACGGCGGTAAAGCGGCTCGATTCAGAAACTTTTTGGCGTCTTCAAATGGACGAGAACTCAGAGTCGCAGATACAACTTTTTTTGAAAACATGAATATTCTAAGGCAAAGTCCGTTTAAGTATGGGGAAAGAACTGATATTAAAATGCAGTTAATATCTTTATCAGGCTCTGTAAACGGTTCTGTATTTGCTGAAGGCATCTTGATTAATGAATAATTTTTTAGATTACATCACTGAGCAGAAAAACACTCACATGACTCACATTGAGGATAAGGTGCTGTACGGTGGTGTCGATGGGACTCGGCAAGCGATCTTCGCTCTGCGTGATCTTCGGAACATGCTTGGTGGTAAGAAAGAGGGTCGAGTGTCCATGAAGTGGGACGGAGCGCCAGCTATCTTTGCTGGCACTGATCCACGTGATGGTAAATTCTTTGTAGCGAAGAAAGGAATCTTCAATAAAAATCCGAAGGTCTACAAGACTGAGGCTGATGTCGATGCAGACACTTCAGGCGACCTTGCAACTAAGCTAAAGGATGCACTACGATATTTACCCGCATTAGGGATTGAAGGCGTGATCCAAGGAGATTTTCTCTTTGGGCAAGGTGATGTTCAACGAGAAACAATCGATGGAGAATCCTATGTTACGTTTCACCCTAATACTCTTGTATATGCTATTCCCGTTAAAATGGCTTCTGCTGTTCTAAACGCTAAAATCGGGATTGTATGGCATACTACATATACAGGCAATAGCTTCGAAACGATGCGAGCATCGTACGGAGTTGATGTAAGTAAATTGAATCCATCCACTAAAGTATGGTCACAGGATGCAATGCTACGTGACGTTCGCAATGCGACTTTGACTAAACGAGAAACGGAGCAAATAAATGAATATCTTTCGCAAATTGGTAAATTGTTTAACGGGATCTCGGGCACAACCCTCAGAGCCCTCGAAGCCAACCAGTCCCTCGCCCAGCACATCGAGCAGTTCAACAACACCTACGTCCGAGCCGGAAGTCAAATCAAAGACACCCGAGCCCACACCGAAAAGCTCATCCGCTGGATCAAAAACAAGTACCAGAAAGAGATCGACAGCCGCAAAACCCCGCGCGGCAAAGCCACGCAAAAAGCGAAGCTCGACGACCTCCTCAAGTTCTTCAGCAACAAAAACAAAGTAAACTTAGTTAAGATGTTTGAACTACAAAAATTAATTGTAGTTGTCAAACTAAAACTTATAAATAAGTTAAACAGACTCAGTAGTCTTGAAACTTTTGTTAAAACTCGCAACGGGTTCAAGACTACTGGTCAAGAAGGTTATGTAGCAATTGACACACTTGGTGGTGACGCAGTGAAATTGGTTGATAGGCTAGAGTTTAGCTATAACAACTTTTCACCCGATATATTAAAGGGATGGGACAAACCAACGAGAAACTAGTATGTTAAGTTTTAAAGATTTTCTAACAGTTGACTACACGCCTGGCATGCCAGAAGAAATCTCATACGCCGCTATGAAGCGTAAGAGAGGACGTATTGGCGAAGACGTAGACGAAGCGTTGAACTTTCAACAGCGCCGTGCACGTGCCAGAGCGATGAAGAAGAATAAAGCAAAGATTGCTATGGGCAGAAGGAGAGCGGCTAGAAAAGCGGCTGATCCTAAGCGTCTTATGAAACGCGCCCGCAAAGCCGCAATCAACACCCTGTTCAAGAAACTAGCAAAGGGTCAGTCTCGATCTGATTTGCCCGCTGGTCGTCGCCAAGAAATTGAAAAGCGCATCGAAAAGATGAAGCCGAGAGTCGATAAGATTGCTCGCAAGATGTTGCCTCAGATTCGTAAATTGGAAAAAGAACGCAGAATGGGTGGTTCAGACAAGAAATGAGTTTTCCGTCTTTTAAAGACTATCTCGTTGAAGAACAACGCGAGGTATTTTTCACATTCGGCAGAATGAATCCGCCGACTATTGGTCATGGCAAACTAATGAAAGTCATGGCTACAAAAGCGGGCAAGAATCCCTACAAAGTTTACTTGTCACAGTCAAGTGATGCTAAAAAGAATCCTCTCACTTACGAACAGAAAATTAAGCACGTTCGTAAGATGTTCCCAAAACACGCACGTAACGTAATCATGGATAAGAAACTTCGAAACGTATTCGAAGTCGCGACTAGTCTCTACGATCAAGGCTTTAATCGCATTACCATGGTTGTCGGTGCTGACCGTATTACCGAATTCAAAACACTCCTAGAAAAGTACAACGGTGAGAAAGCGCGACATGGTTTCTATAACTTTGAGCGTATCACTGTAGTTTCTGCTGGTGAGCGAGATCCAGATGCCGATGACGTGACAGGCATGTCTGCATCAAAGCAACGTGAAAATGCTAAGAATAATGATTTCACAACGTTCGCACAAGGTGTGCCATCTACGATGAGTAGCCGTGACGCGAAGAAACTGTTTAATGATGTGCGCTCTGGCATGGGCTTAAAAGAAATGACTCAGTTCAAGAATCACGTTGAACTTAAGCCCGTATCTGACATGCGAGAAAAATTTGTTGAAGGAGAACTATTTAATGAAGGAGATCAAGTCATCGTTAAAGAGACTGGTGAAATGGGTCGAGTATCGCGCCTTGGTACCAATTACCTTATTCTCGATATGGCTGATGGCAGTTTCTCTCGCAGATGGATTACGGACGTTGAATTAATCGATGAAGCAGGTTGGGGTGGCAGTGGTATCATGCGGGATCTCATGCCTGGAGTTGATGCTTTCCTTGATCGAACAATCAACAAGAAGAAGTACAAGTTTGCTGTACGTACGTTCCTAGACTTGCGTAAAAAGAATCCAGGCGATGCTAGAAACAATCTGATCAAAACTGCTAAGATGACCGACACTGACGTTCGCACACTTGACAAGATGTTTCGACAGATGGTTAAGAAAGGCGTCATGCCTAAGCATCTTGTTAACTATCAGCCAACGTTTGCTGAAGAGAAGACAGACGATTGGTACAAAGATCAGCCCGAATGGGGCACCCCCGCCGCTACTAAGAAAGCAAAAAAGAATATCGCTGGTCAAGAAAAAGCTGACGTAAAAGAAGTGCGCGGTGACGAAGTAGATGCGGCAATGAAGCGTATCTCATTTGACAAGAGACAAGATCGACTACAGAATCGTCGAGAGCGTGACCGCAAAGAGCGCGAGTACGATAAAGTGCTTGATCGTGCGCGACTTGCTAGGGCTCGTCGAAAGAATAATCAAACGAACCGAGTTGTATAAATAAACGTATTACTTTAATAAGGGTTTTCTTCAGTGAAAAAATTCTCAGAACTACCGGAAAAACTTAAGAAAGACAAGGATGACCCTTGTTGGAAAGGTTACGTGCAAGTAGGCATGAAAAAGAAAAACGGCAAAGAAGTGCCTAACTGTGTGCCTAAAGAAAGCACGAACGAAAAGTTCGATGTTAAGTATGCTAAGTCCAAGCGCGGACCTATCAGTGTTCGCTCATTCGATTCTGCGAATGATGCCAAGAAGTTTCTTGATAGCATGAGAAAGCAAGGTTTTAACGGTATTATCTCTAAGAAAGGTCAACCCGTATCGATGCAACGCATGAAAGACATGCAAAAGGAGTCGGTTGACGAAGCGATGTCATTGGCTGACATTCGCCGTAAGAAAGAGCGTGAAGATAGACGTAAGAGAGATCATGGTGACGAAACTCAACATCAAAGAATGATGCGTAAAGTCTATGGCAATATGATGGGTGGTCTTAAGAAAGAAGAAGTCGAGGGGATTGATGAAGACTACATGAAGTCCAATCAGCATCCTATGGATCGTTCAGATGCGCATCACACGCAAGCAACTTATCACACGCAACAAGCGGCGCAGGCAAAGAAAGCGGGAGATAATGTCGCACATGGGCAACATAGAAATGCCGCAAGACATCATACAGCCGCTGGCGATGCTTGGGCGCGTCATGCCACGAAAGTAAAGAAGGGGATGAATGTTTCTCCTCCGCATCAGATGTCGAAGGTTGCACATTCTTCTACTCAGAACGCGCACGGGCAAAATGAAGAAGTAGGCATCAACGAAGCGCCGGGCAAATACAGTAGACGCGGCGACAAAGAAATGTATCAATGGGGTGATATTAATCAAGCATTAATGGCTGTAGGTATGAGGACAGCGCAAATTGCTAATGTTCTGACTAAGCTTTCACAGAAAGAAGTGGGTGTTAAAGAAGATTTAGATGAAGCAGTGAATTACTTCAATGTCGCAAAAGCATTTGATGACTATGCAAAGAAACATGGCGGCATCGACAAGAAAGACTTTATGAAGGTCGGTGCGTTTGTTCGTCAACTTGGTAGAGAGTCTGACGTAAACAAGCAAGACAAGACGTTCATGGCGATGAAGAAGTACATTAGTGCTATGGACACTGATCCTCGCGATGGCGTAATTCAGATATTCCAAAAACATGGCATGTGGAAGAATGGTCGTATCATGCGCGAAGGTCTTGAAGAAAAGGCTGTATCAAAAGCACAGCAGAAGTTTTTTGGCATGGTGCGAGCAAAGCAGAAGGGCGAGATGGACGATGCATCTCCTGAAGTAGCAAAAGCCGCTAAGTCTATGTCAAAGAAAGACGTAAAAGATTTTGCGAAGACCAAACACAAAGGTCTGCCTGACAAAGTTGATGAAGTCAACAAAGCACACAACACGATGTTTAAAGCCGCGTTCAGAAAGAAAGAAGCAGAACGTGAAAAAGCTGAAAGAGAGAAGCGACTAAGAGCTAAGGGCTGGGTCAGAAATGATCGTGGCGGTATGTCAAAGGTCAAAGAGTCGACCGAACTAACTGAATTCTCTGATGCTCAGTTGCAACAACTCAAGAAGGCTTATGCTGATCTTGAGAAGATCAATGTAACTTCTCCTACTTACAAAAAGCTGAAAGCTATGATTGCGCGTATGGACAAAGGCGCACTTGAGAAAGTTGCTCGTGCAAAAATTAGATTCGTGTCTCAGATTGCGGCACGTGAACTCGCCGCTAAAGGCGTTAAGTTGAAAGCTGGCGAGTACATGGAATCTGTTCAAGAAGGTGTCATTGACGATTACAATGCATTAAAAGCAAAGGGCAAGTCTGACTCTGCCGCAATTGATATCATGATGTCTATGGCGAAGTATAGAAATATGACTCGTGATCAATTATCAAAGAAAGTCGGTGATGCTCGCAGAAAAGGAATTTTCAAGCGATGAAATCATTTAAAAATTTCATTGAAGCCCGAGGTTCGAATTACGAAGTCTATCACAAAGACTTCTCTACTGCTGTGCAATACGCAAAGAAAGAAGTAGAAAAGAAAGGCTACGAGATTGACGATGACGAATGGTTCCGTAAAGTCGCATCGGGTCCTCGTAAGCCATCAAAGGGCAAGACTAACTCATACAACATCGAACTGACCAAGGGTGGCAAGCCTACCCGTCAAAGACTGCATATGCAAGTGTTTGGCATGGACAGTGGCAAGTATGAACTGAACATGTATGTGAGCTAATGTTATGAAAACGTTTAAGAACCTAAGACTGCGAGAAGAAAAAGACCCCAACGAATACGACAAAGAAGGGGAGATGGCAAAGACTCAACTCAAGACCATTGTGCGAAATGCACAAGACTTGATGAAGATGTTGGGTGATGATGACAATCTTCCAGAATGGGTTCAAAACAAGATTACGAAAGCCAATGACTACCTTGATAGTGCAACTGACTATCTGAAGTCAAACGGAGAGGACGATGAAGAAGTTTAAGGAACATCGTGCAGACGAAATCGATTGTACTTGCGAGTCAATGTACGAAGACCTCGTGCAGGAAGCCGCAGAGTATCAAGGCAAAAAAGTAAAGCTGAACGATCCATTTCGTACGCCTGGTGGTCCTAGAAAGTTTTCTGTCTATGTCAAGAACGACAAGGGCAATGTAGTAAAAGTTAATTTCGGTGATCCTAATATGGAGATCAAGCGCGACGATCCCGGGCGAAGAAAAAGTTTTAGGGCTAGGCACAACTGTGACAATCCTGGTCCAAAGTGGAAAGCAAGATATTGGTCTTGCTATCAATGGCGTGGGGGCGCAAAAGTAGACAACTAAGTCTACATGCAAGATCGAATGGGAGCACTGAACTAAAATGGCTACTACAAAAGAACTTATCGAAGGACTCGATAACAAAATTGATAAGCATATCATTGATACTGCTGATCACGAAGCACGGATGGCGGCAATTGAAAAGCACATGGAGAAACTCACCGAAGCAGTCATTATGATTGCAAAGGTTGAAGAGAAGATCAATGTGCTAGAAGAGCGCCGTGAAGAACAGCACGAAAGAATAAATAGAATGTCGTTGAAAACCGACGGTATTGAAAAGAATGTTTCAGCCTTAGTTGAGAAAGTCAACTTTGGTATGAAAGTAAGCTGGCTAGTTATAGCTGTCTTTATTACGGCAATTGCCACACAATTAGGATTACCTACTTAACGGAGAAAGAAATGAACTCTGAATACATCAAAAGAATTACAGCCCTGTGGCAGGATGTCGTAGAAGGCAAGAAGAAGAAGGAGATGGATCCTGTCGGTAAAGCTGATGCTGACATCGACAACGATGGTGACGTTGATTCTTCTGATGAGTATCTGCACAAGCGTCGAAAAGCCATTGGTAAAGCCATGAAAAAAGAAGAGACCGATCAGATTGACGAACTGTCAAAGAAGACTCTCGGTTCATATGTAAAGAAAGCAACAAAGTCTGCGGTTGGCGCTACACGTGATATCGCAACCGGTAATAAGCCTGATGACGCTCATAGAACCAGCAACAAAAGAGCAAAGGGAATCAATACTGCTGTCAATAAGCTGACAAAAGAAGCTTCTGATATGGACACGAAAGAAGTCGATAAAGCACTCAGTCACGATTGCGCCAAGCACGTAACTTCAGAGCAATGGGGTTTCGGAGAGTGTATCTCTGGACAGCATACGCTCGTTGAAAACGAAGACGGCACTGCTACTGTCACTCACTATGACGTGATGTTTGAGCATGGCGTTGAGTTTGACGTTCCTGTCGAAGACCTTGACATTCTTGTGTCTGAGTCTCACAAGCACACTGCCAAGAAAAAGATGAAAGAGTCGAAGCAACCCAATCAATCTGGTTCTAAAGCAGAAACGATGAAAGACAAGCGCAAAGGCAAAGGTGCTGACGATATGGCGAAAGACCTTGATGCTGATAATCCTAATCTTGAAAAGGATGATGCGCAAGGTCACGAAGATGCGACTAAAGCTGGTCGTGCTGTAAAGGGTCAAGCACCTGCACGTCCTGGTGAAAAGCGCATGGGCGACATGAAGATCATTAATCCTGTTAAAGGTGCAGTGACATCTACTACTGGTAAGGAGGGCTAAATGGCTATCAAAACCCCACCTTGGGCTCCCAAGGGTACTGAACCAACTGCGAAGGGCTGGGTAGCTCCGAGCGGTGAGGTTATTAAGAAGCAGAAATTTACTGCTGAACAAATCGCTGAGTGGCATGGTGAAGAAGCAATGGCATCTGCACCAGCACCAGCACCCAAGCCTAAAGCAAAGCCTAAGAAGCAGACTTTGCACGAAGCACCTGTTGTCGAAACTGTGATCGACGAAGCGACTGAAGAATTTCATTATGGAGAAGATGACGGCGACGACGACCTAAAAGATATTGGTTAAGGAGCAGTCATGGCCGAAGAAAAAAAAGAAGAAGTAAAAGGCTACCATCCAGCAGACACTAACGGAGACGGACACGTCTCTGAAGAAGAACATGCGATGTATATGGAATTCAAGCGCAAAGAGCTTGAAGATGCGGATGCGATGCGAGATGCACAACGAAGTATGACATGGTTCGCCCTGTTTGGTCTATTGCTTTATCCATTTGCAGTTGTACTTGCAGATTGGGTAGGGTTAGACGGAGCGTCTAAAATTCTAGGCGACATGGCGGCTACGTACTTTGTTTCTGTTGCGGCTATTGTAGCGGCATTCTTTGGGGGTCAAGCGTACTCTGCTAAGAAATAAACGTAACTTTCGTTTTTAAAAGCCCGCCGATTGGCGGGTTTTTTTATATACATAAAAACATAGTCCATCTATCAACAAGGTAAAAATGCAACTATTTAATGAGATTACAGAAGAAAATTTTCTTCTATTTGCCGCGAAAAACTATTATAATCCTAGATGCATAGACGCAGAAGAACTCTATGAAGACCTTAAGAGATTCAAGTATCTGAAACGTCTGATCAAAAGATATCAAGATGGCGGCAAGCTGGCTGTGAACTTGATCATGAATCATCTTGTGGTTATTTTCAATGTGTTCGGCGTTGAAGCTGGCTTGAAAATGCTTGAATTCAAATTGACTAGCACAGACGATTTAGTTGTAGTCAAACCGTTTTTGATTTATTTGAACGCCATAACAAATGATAAATATACTGGCATACCAATGGACAATCACGTCATTGAAGAACTGAGGAAAATATAGTGTCACTAGCAACACGAGCAGGCGATATTTATTATTCGTTTCGATTTGTAAAACTGCTGACTACTCCATGGTCAGAAACAGACGCCTACAAACTAGGCATCATTGATGAAAACGGCAAGCGCGATAAGTCTGTCAAGTTAGACAACGACGAAAAGAAGACTGCGTATTCTACATTCATTCGTCTTGTATTTAATCTCAAAAGACTTCTAGAAAAGATTCCGGGCGGTAGAAATACGTTAGCATCATATGCCGCCGCACTTTTTCTGCTCAAAGAAAAGTACGAATTGTCAGACAAAAGTATTGACAAAATTTTAAAACAGTGTAAAATAGATCCGCTAGACTTAATGGCTGAGTCTTCTACATGGTACGTGTTAGATGACGGGCAACTGTCTCCGGGCGTGTATCGATTGCGAGAAGATCGTGTGACCTCATTAGATGTTGATGTCAACTCAAAAGACACTGTACGTGTTCTTCCTGAATCATATCCGATTGGTGAAATGCTCGGATTAGCTATATATGAAGTGACGCATATAAATACTAATCAACCTCTCTATGTGACTGTCGGAGAACTATACAAGTGAAGACGTTTAAGCAATTCAACGAAGAGCCTACCATGACTACTGGTCCTAAAGTAGCAGGCACTTCGCCAGGAGATCCCGCTGACTGGGTATACGGTAAGAAAAAGAAGCGTCGACCACTTACTCGTCATTACGTAGAGATTGCAGGCAAGTTTAAAAAGCAAGCAAAATGATTCGATTACTGCCCGTTCTGTTATTATCAGGATGTGCAGTTGGCTGGTCTCCGAGTCTAATCAGAGACGAACTGCCAAATGAGACTGTAGTGTATACTGTCAGTGTATCTGGCTCGTATCCAAAAGTGCAGTTTATGACCGCAGATGAGTGGAACGAATATAAAGAACTACCACCGTTTGCACAAGATAGAATGATGGAGTATTACAAACAACGTGAACAAGACAGAGAGCGTTGGACAGAACTTTTGAATTGTTGGATTCAGGTACCGCCTGATTTGGAGTGTAATTAAATGTTTGCATTGATTAAAATGCTACCCCTACTACTAGTCTTAGGTGGTGGCGCATATGGGTATCACACATATACTGTGAATGGATTGGAAAGCGAGATTGCGCAGAAAGAAGCCGCTATTGTTATTCTTGAAACAAATCAGCAGAAGTTGATTGAAGCAGAAGAAAAGAATCGCGCCGCGATAGAAAACATGCAAGCGAATCTTGAAAAGCAACGTGAAGCGTTTACCAACCTATCGTCTCAACACGCACAACTAGCCAAAGAACGTGACGAATACATGTCGGTCTTTCGGAGACACGACCTCACGAAACTGGCACGTCTTAAGCCTGGCTTGATTGAGCCTCGCATCAATAATGGTACGGAACAAGTATTCCGTCAAGTAGAAGCAGACAGTCGAGAAGTAGATCAACTTGACGATGAAGAGGTGACCGATGAAAGCACTAACTAGTATTCTATTAATTACTCTACTCTCTGGTTGTTCTTCACTCCCAAGTTTTGGTTGGGGTAAGAAGAAAGAGCCCGAGCCTCTACCGCCTAAGATTGTTACTGTCACTGAAACGGTGCCTCTAGACATTTATCAACCACCGATGCCTCAAGAGATTTCACTTGAGAACGTCAAGTTTTTTGTTATCACAAAGAACAATCTAGAAGAGAAGATCGGTGAAATTGAAAAGCTTCTGGGTGGAGACTTCGTTGTCTTTGCCTTGACTCCCCAAAGCTATGAGAACATGGCATACAATCTCCAAGAGATTCGTCGATATGTGAGACAGCAGAAAGAGATCATTGTGTACTATCGTGAGGCTACAACAGAACACGAAGGTACAACTGCTGAAGACTGGCTTGAGAAAAACGAAGAAGTTATCGCAGACCAGCAAAAATCCAATTGACACTGCACTACATATAGTGTATCATGTATGATTCATAACACTGTCTAATGGCTCATAAATGAGTCAATAGAACCTTGTACGCTTTAAAAAGAGAGAAATAAATGTCGCTGACAATTGACCTATCCCGAGACGAACTATTAGAAGACTATGCTGTCGGGATGCTAAAAGATTTTTATCTGAATGATTATGAAACATCTCCACAAGAAGGTTATGCACGTGCCGCAAAAGCATGGTCAACGTACAAAGGTGAGATGGATGTTCAACTTGCAAAAAGGCTTTATGAGTATGTTTCGAAAAAGTGGTTTATGTTTGCGTCTCCCGTTCTTTCAAATGCGCCGAACGGTCATGGAAAAGGCAAGGGGATGCCTATCTCGTGTTTTCTCACCTATGTTCCTGACACCCTTGACGGTCTTATCAATCACAGTAGCGAGCTACGTTGGCTTAGTGTACTCGGTGGTGGAGTTGGTGGACACTGGAGTGACGTGCGAACCGTGTCTGATATTGCTCCAGGTCCAATCCCTTTCTTACACACTGTAGACGCAGACATGATTGCGTATCGGCAGGGCAAGACTCGTAAGGGTTCCTATGCCGCATACATGGACGTGTCGCATCCTGATATCGTCGAGTTTCTGAACATTCGTATTCCGACAGGTGACGTACAGCGCAAGGCGCTCAATCTACACAATGCAATCAACATCACTGACGAATTCATGGAAGCAGTAGTCAACAACACTGAGTTTGATCTGCGTGATCCTAAAGATGGTGCTGTAAAAGAAAGCATCAACGCACGTAAGTTGTGGGAACGTATTTTAGAGATTCGCTTTAGAACGGGTGAGCCTTATCTGAACTTTATTGACACAGCAAACAAGCATCTACCACAAGCACTCAAAGACTTAGGGCTAAAGATTCATGGCTCTAATCTTTGTAATGAGATTCACTTGCCCACCAGTGCAGAGCGAACCGCTGTATGTTGTCTTTCTTCACTGAATCTGGAGTACTACGATGAATGGAAAGACACATCTATTGTTAGGGATCTTATTAGGATGCTCGATAACGTACTTGAGTATTTTATCGACGAAGCACCTGACACAATCTCTAGAGCAAGATATAGTGCACAACGAGAACGTTCCATCGGGTTGGGAGCAATGGGATTTCATTCGCTCTTACAGAAACATGGAGTCGCCTGGGAATCAGACAAGGCCCGTGAAATCAATAACGTTGTATTTGAACACATCAAGTCTGAAGCAGACGAAGAAACAAAACTGCTGGCAGAGCAACGAGGTGAGTACGCTGATGGACATGGAACTGGAAGACGGAATGCTCATCTCTTGGCAATCGCGCCTAATGCTTCCTCCGGAGTTATCTTGTCAACAAGCCCCTCTATTGAACCCTCAAAAGCAAATGCCTACACGCACAGGACAAGAGCTGGTAGTTTCCTTGTAAAGAATCGTTATCTCAAAGAACTGCTAAGTGTAAAGGGCGAAGACAATGATTCAACGTGGACATCTATCATCACGAACAAGGGCAGTGTTCAGCACTTGCCATTCCTAACAGAAGGTGAAAAAGCAGTTTTTAAGACAGCACAAGAACTCGATCAAAACTGGGTGGTACAACACGCCGCTGATCGACAGCCCTTTATTTGTCAAGGACAATCTGTTAATCTATTCTTTCCAGCTGGTGCACCAAAGTCGTATGTCAACAAGGTACATCTCAAAGCATGGAAAGAAGGGCTGAAAGGTCTATACTACCTGCGTACCGAAGCGAAGTCTCGTGCAGAGAATGTGAGCGAGAAAGTAGAACGTGTTGCACTCCAAGACGACAATCGCTCTATTGTTTACTCCAAAAAGAATTGCCCTTGGTGTGCAATGGCAATGGAAGAACTAAAACTGCGTGGTATTATCTTTGACAAGATTGATCTTGAAGAGATTGGCAAGACAGCCGCAGAAGTAACTGGACGTAAAGTTAACACTGTACCACAGATTTATATCGAGGGCAACTATGTCGGTGGTTATGAAGAACTCATGGCTTATCTAGACAAAGCACCTCTAACTACTGAAGACGATGAATGTAAAGCTTGCGAGGGCTAAATTATGAAATACTATCGTGTTGAACCTGCAATGAAGAAGTCAGTCGTAGAGACTGAATTTTATGAGCGTGAAGATGGTCTTCGACTATCTGTTGAAGTTGGTTGGCGATGGGGCGAATTTGTTATTCACGTACCCGAGACTGACGAAGAGTTGCAGTACTGGCTTGACAATCGCTGGGGAATCACCAAAGAAGAGTATGACGAAGATCCTGATTGTTATCCTCTTGTTCCAGATCCTGACGATGATGACACGCTTGAACTAGAAGACTGGGAGCATGAAATGCTTTCGACTTGGGATGGCTGTTGGGAAGACTATAATGTCTATGCACCGTACAACTGGGACAAAGAACTCGACGATGATGAGCGAGACGAAATTCTAGAGTATTTAAGTGAAGAAGGTTCTACTGCACTGTGGGAAGAATACGACGAAGGTCATGTTATGCATGGTTGGAACAGTGTCGATTGCTCTTCAGTGATATATAATGGTTATACCATTGTAGAGTGTGACGAACGCGGAAATCCACTAGAAGAAGAATGAACCACTTAGAAGAGAACAACGTAACGTATTTTGAACATTTAAGATTTGCGTGGGGCGTTGCGTTCGTTCTCATCGTACATGGATTGTTACCTAACATATGGAAAGACAAGGCATCACACTTACTGTGTGACAAGGAATAAATATGGCGTACTCAGAAAAGGTGTTAGACCACTATGATAACCCAAGAAACGTTGGAAAGCTTGATGAGCAGGATGAAGCCGTGGGAACAGGCATGGTTGGCGCTCCTGCTTGCGGAGATGTCATGCGGTTGCAAATCAAAGTATCGGATGACGGAGTTATTGAAGACGCTAAATTCAAAACTTATGGATGTGGATCCGCAATTGCATCAAGTTCTCTTCTCACAGAATGGGTCAAAGGTAAAAACCTTGACGAAGCTGGCGCAATCAAGAATACTGACATCGCTTCAGAACTGGCACTACCGCCAGTAAAAATTCATTGTTCGGTACTAGCCGAAGACGCAATCAAAGCCGCAATTCAAAATTACAGGGACAAAAGAGATGGCACTACTTGAGTTTAGTAAAACTTACAAACCGTTTAAATACCCATGGGCAGTAGACCTCGCAAAGAAACACGAAGAGATCCATTGGATCGAAGATGAAGCGGAGTTGAGCGAAGATGTCCAAGACTGGAAAACTAAACTCACCTCAGACGAAAAAGAATTCATCACCCAAGTGTTGCGATTGTTTACTCAATCGGACGTTCAGGTGGGTGAGAATTATCACGAACTTCTCATTCCCAAGTTCAAGAACAACGAGGTGCGTAATATGCTTTCGTCTTTTGCGGGTCGAGAAGCGGTCCATCAACGTGCGTATGCCCTTCTTAATGACACGCTTGGCCTTCCAGATGAAGAATACCATAAGTTCCTCGAATATAAAGAAATGGCGGATAAAGTTGACTTCATGAAAGAAGGCGACACGTCTACTCAGACTGGTCTTGCACTTGCACTCGCTCAGTCGGTGTTTAATGAGGGCATGTCTCTCTTTAGTTCGTTTGTGATGCTGTTAAACTTCCAACGTTTTGGGAAGATGAAAGGCATGGGCACGATTGTCGAATGGTCGATTCGTGACGAAACTCTACACGTACAAGGCAACGCTAAGTTGTTCCGTACGTTCTGTGACGAACATCCTCGTATCGTCAACGATGAATTGAAATCAAAAATCTATGAGATGGCTAAAAATGCAGTTGAACTTGAAGACAAATTTATCAATCTCGCGTTTCGTGGAAATGATGTGCAGGGTCTTACGAGAGACGAAGTACGAAAGTATATTCGCCATATTGCTGATCGGCGCTTGCTTCAGCTTGGACTCAAAACTAAGTTCAGACAAAAAGACAATCCTCTACCTTGGCTTGACTGGGTACTTAACGGAGCATCACATGACAACTTCTTTGAAAAGCGAGTCACTGAATACTCAGTAGTAGGCATGGAAGGTGACTGGGGTTGGGACGAAGAATCTGAAGTCTGTAGTCTAGATAATGTGGGGTGTGCGGCATAATGGAAGAGTACGAATATTCTTTAGTTTGTTATTTCTGTGAGGCTAAAGTAATTCTTACTGTATGTGACAGCGAAGAAAAGCCTCGTGCTTGTCCAATGTGTGGAACAGAATGTGAAACAGACTGGGAAGAATGAAGCCACACTTTTCGATATTTGAAGGTGGGCACGATCCCAACTTCACCATCTTTGATCCTAATACCAAAAAGTTCTACATCTATGAGTTAGAACGAATTCTTGGCATCAAAAATTATCACATTCAAAGACCTCTGCGAGCCGCAGGACAAAAACAATATTATCATGCAGTTAGATTTGGCGTAGAACATGCATACGAGAATTATGGCATTGCTAACGATTTTGAATGGCTTTATCATAAATCGATAGCAATGAATGAGTCCTTCTGGGACAGAGATCAGATTAAATGGAAGCATTGTAAGTTAAATAGAGTGCATCACCATGACGCACATGCGTGGTGTGGCTATGCACAATCACCTTTTGAAAAGTGCGCAGTCATATCTTGGGACGGTAAAGGTGATGACACTTCGTTTCGTACATGTGAGTTTAGCAAGTGGCATCAAAGGCACACGAGCAATCAACACTTTAAACACTCAGAAGTCTATACTCGTGCCGGTCACCTTTGTAAGATATTCAAAGACACTCACACTCTAAGTATCGCCGGTAAGTTTATGGGACTAAGCGCATACGGTGAAATAGATCAAGAATATTATGATTACTTTAGATGGCGTATGCGGACAGGCTATGGCTATCATAAAACCAACGCATTGGATGCGGGGATCGATCTAGCATTTAACGAAGATTTTGCGTATAAAGTAGAGTCGGTGTACGAGCACCGCAAAGCATTTAACATAGCATACACTGCACAAAAAGCCTTAGAAGATGATATTCTAGAGTGGATTGACAAGAACTATATTCATACAATTCGCGATTATGACAACAACCTGATTCTCACTGGCGGCACTGCGTTAAACGTTTTGGTTAATGAGAAAATCAAGCGAGCGTTTCCAGGCATCAATGTTTTTGTTCCACCTAACTGTGGCGACAGCGGTCAAAGTTTCGGTGCTATGATGTGGCATCTGACCGAAGAAGAAATCTTCCAAGAAAAAGTTCGATGTGAATTTATGGGTCCTCCTCTGTGGGACTACAAACAAATTCCTATATACATCAAGAAAAGAGGCGCCACACAGATCAACATATCTGACATTGCGCAACTGCTCAGAGAGCAAAAGATTATTGGCATCTGTCAGGGCAACATGGAGTGTGGACCTCGTGCATTGGGCAATCGTTCTATTCTATGTGATGCTTCGAATCTACACGCAAAAGATATTCTGAACGCAAAGGTCAAGTTCAGAGAATGGTTTAGACCATTCGCTCCTGTGTGCAAGAAAGAAGATGCACACAAGTATTTCTACTCACCGTCTTTCGATAACATGGAGATGATGCAGTTCATTGCAGACGTAAAGCCAGAGTATCGAAAAGAATTTCCTGCAATTACACACATTGATAATACAGCCAGACTACAAGTAGTCACACCTGAATTCAACGAGCCGCTATATAATATCTTAGATGCGTTCGATGGAGTTTTGATTAACACGTCATTCAATGTTCAAGGTAAGCCTATACTAAATAGTATGAAAGAGGCGATGAACGTACTTGACAACACAGGACTCGATCACGTGGTTGTTGAATATGAAGGTGACTACTGGCTGTTTTAATGTGGCATTATAAAAATTTACACTACGATCCAAGTGAAGACGAACTACAAGATTACGTAGGTTTCGTTTATCGCATCACTGAACTTGATACTGGTAAGAAGTATATTGGTAAAAAGTTTTTTTGGGCAACGAGAAAGTTGCCACCCTTAAAAGGTCAGAAACGAAAGCGTACTAAACGTACGATTTCAGACTGGCAAGATTACTTCGGCAGTTCCGAAGAACTCAAGCAACTTGTAGAAAAGAAAGGTCACGATGCTTACCACCGAGAAATACTTCGGCTGTGTAAGACTAAGGGCGAATGTTCTTACTACGAAGCCAAGCTACAGTTCGAATACGATGTATTGCTTCGTGACGATTATTACAATGAGTTTATAGGTTGTAAAATTCACTCAAAACATTTGAAGAGAGACGATGGGCAATATAGCGGCGGCACACTGGGGTCATGATTCCGCAATCTGTTTTTATAAAGCCGACACTCAAACATTTCACACCGTTGAAATGGAAAAGTTGTCTGGTATTAAGCATTTTCGTGGACATGGCAGACATCATCAAACTGTAGATTGGCTGAAAAAAGTTTTAAAAGTTGCAGAAGAAGAATTTGGTATCGAAAATGACTTCGATACTTTTATCATTGGTTCCTGCGATAAGTATCTAGATCCAGAACTTCATGAATTTAATTCTGGATTAAAAGTCAATCCTAAGCACGTCAGAGAAGTATTCAACGTTCGTGAATTCAAAGTAGCATATCGACATCATGCGGGTCATGCGTGGTGTGGAGTTGCGCAGTCTCCATGGGCGGGTAAAAAGTGTGCTGTGTTTACACACGATGCTGGTGGCGATGACGGTCATACATTCATGTGGAAACACGTTAACAATATTTGCATATCTAAACAAACCCCTCACTGGCACAACCCTCCTGACAGAGCGTATTTTGGTCGCTATTACACTGCATCATCTTGTCATGGTGTACATGATATTGCTTCTAAGACGGAACAGTCTTTAGACATTGCTGGTAAAGTAATGGGAGCGGCGGCATATGGCAGGCAATCATCGCCGTGGTATATTGTGGGGCAAAGGCTCTATAAAGAAGATCCTGATACGGTTGAATGGATTAATCCCATGGCAAATTTCTTTAAAGCTTGGTACTTGCAGACACAAGAAGAATTAGAGGCAAAGGGAATTCGTGGTTACAAGAATGGTAAACAGTATCTTAATAAAATTATTGCTGAATCGCCTGAGCAATTTAATCCATATGAATTTTGGACATCACCGCTTGGTTTAACTTGGAGAGAACAGACTGATATTGCATTGGGAATTCAGCATCAACACGAAAGAGAAGTCGTAGCGTTTGTCAAAAAGCATCGAGATTTTATTCGAAAGTGTGACAACAAACTTGTCATATCTGGTGGATGCGCGTTGAATCTTCTCACAAATAAAAGAATACAAGAAGAATTAGAAATTGAAGTTTATGTTCCACCAAACGCCCATGATTGTGGGCTGCCTTTTGGATTTCTTATTCAACATTTAGCAGAGATTGGCAACGATGTGTGGAAACGTGGCGTCGATATTACATACTCTGGTCCAAAACTTCATGATAGACATGAGCTTGACAAATACAAAAAACAGTATTATCATGAAGAGATTACAATTTCTGATTTTGCAAAACTTTTGAGAGATGATGAAATCATTGGTTTCATGCAAGGCGGTGGAGAAGTAGGAGCTAGGGCTTTAGGCAATCGATCCATTCTATGTGATCCAAAAGGCTTTGATAAGAAAGACAAAGTGAATATTGTAAAGCGGCGAGAACCTTATCGACCCTTTGCTCCAATGTGCCGTTACGAAGACGCTGAAAAATATTTTGAAGCATACAGTTACGAGAATCTTGCGTACATGAATTTTGCTGTAACGACTCGGGCTGAATATGTGGAAGAACTTGCGGCTGTCACTCACGTTGATGGCACAGCAAGATTGCAGACGGTGACACGAGACCAGAACAAATTCATACATGATTTGCTAACAGAATTTGATGGTGTTTTATTGAACACTTCTTTCAATGTTCAAGGCAAACCAATACTAAATACATTAGAAGAAGCGTTTACAGTGCTAGATAAAACAGCACTCGACGGAGTGGTGTACTTAGATGATGATGAAAAACTGTGGCTTTTCAGATCAAAAAAAGCATAAATAATTTAATAACTCAATCGATGTGGTAATCCATGCTCAAGTTTTCTAATTACATTCAACAACTCGACGAAGGCGTCAACGATCCCGCAATCTTCAAAGCAATCTTTCTTGCGGGTGGTCCTGGTTCGGGTAAGTCGTTTATCGTGGGCAAGACTGGTCTCACTTCTATGGGATACAGAGTCGTTAACTCAGACGATGCATTTGAAGCGGCTATGAAGAAAGCTGGCATGGAGATGAGTCCTGATAATATCTTTTCTGTCAAGGGTCAAGAACTTCGTGGTAAAGCAAAGCGTCTCACATCAACAAGACAAGCTGGTTACATCAAAGGTCGTCTTGGTCTTGTGATCGACGGCACTGGTAAAGATCCAGACAAGATCGCAACGCAAGCACAGAAACTTAAAGCACTTGGCTACGACACTGCAATGATCTTTGTTAATACTGATATGGACACAGCCCTTGAGCGCAATCGACAACGTGAACGATCACTGCCAGACAAAGAAGTAGAAGAGTATTGGAAAGCTGTCCAACGCAATGTGGGCAAGTTTCAACGTATGTTTGGTAAGCCAAACTTTCTTGTAGTAGACAACTCAGCGGGTAAGAACTACGAGAAAGAAACGCTACGTGCTTATCGTGACGCTACTAAATTCACTCAGAAGCCTGTGGAGAATGCCAAGGCGAAGAAGTGGATTGAAGACGAAAAAGCGAAAGCAAAAAGAACTTGACAAAACCGAAATTAACGTGTACAATAAGCTTGTGCGCGTCAGGGTAAGAATATATACTGAATAAGGTGAAACATTATGGCGATCACTTCTAAAAGATTAGAAATCTTTGAAATACTAGAAAAGTTCGAACAGGCTAAGAATAAGCAAGAGCGAGTAAAAGTATTGAGACAGAACGATATTATGCCTCTGCTAGATGTACTGCGAGGCACATTCGATGAAGCAATTCAATGGAATCTTCCAGGTGGTACGCCTCCGTACACACCTAGCTCTGAAGAGTCACCTCCTTCGACTCTTCTCAGACATCATCGCAACTTCAAATATTTCGTCAAAGGTTTGCGCGAAAGTAGCAAGCTTGGCCCTATTCGTCGCGAGCGTATGTTTATCGATATGCTCGAGGCGGTACACCCACGAGATGCAGAAATTCTCATCTCAATGATCAATAAGAAGAGCCCTGTGAAAGGATTAACTAAGACAGTCGTAAAGGAGGCATTCCCAGAGTTAATCTCAGCATGATTATGATCCAAGTAAACTAAAAAAGGAACATTGCCTATGGTAGAATCCAATCAAATTGAACGCTTGAGGAAAGACTCAAGAGAACTTGGACATTACATTCATAAATTGCAAAAAAGAGGTAAGACAGATATTGCCTATAAAATGGCTAAGAAACAATCGTTTTTAGAAGCCGCAATATCGCAAGTCGAAACTCGCTTAAGGGGGTGATCCTTATCTAAGGTGAGCCTCGGCAACGGGGCTCATCACTTTAGATTGGACTACTAGGAAAAAACATATGCCGCTGTACACAATGAAGAACACAACCACCGGAGAAGTTAAAGACATGATGATGTCTATCTCTGCGATGGAAGAAATGAGAGCCACAGGAGACTGGACACAAGTCATCGGTGCACCAAATCTCGTTACACACACAGGTAACATGATTAACAAGACTTCAGGCGATTGGAAAGATCATCTTAAAAATATCAAGAAAGCCTCTGGTACTCGTGTAAAAAATTCTATTAATGTATGATGACAAATAAACAGCGGAACGAGTCGATGCATATTCGAATCGACGATCTCATTACAATTGATCCTATCACTGATCGCCAAAAGCATGCCTTTGATGCATGGAGAGATGGCGACAACATGGCTCTAGTTGGCACAGCAGGTACAGGCAAAACATTTCTTGCCATGTATCTCGCACTAGAAGAAGTGATGGATAAAAGTTCGCCTTACGAATCAGTCAAAATTATTCGATCAGTTGTACCCACACGTGATGTTGGCTATCTGCCTGGTACGATTGAAGAAAAACTCAACGCATATACAGGACCATATCGAGCAATCGCATCTGAGTTGTTTGATGGAGATGCTGGTGCGTACGACAAGCTTGTACACAACAAATATATAAGCTTTGAGTCAACGTCATATATTCGTGGTGTGACGTTCGACAATTCTATTGTAATTGTGGATGAAATGCAGAACTTAAATTTTCATGAATTAGATTCTGTTATGACAAGGATTGGTCATTGTTCTAAAATCATTTTCTGTGGCGACTACTACCAATCTGACTTTAGATCCGAAAACGATAAGAAAGGTATAAATATCTTTCTACAGATAGTTGAACAACTGAAGCACTTTTCTGTGATCAGTTTCAACTGGGAAGATATAGTAAGAAGTGGTCTTGTAAGAGACTACATCATGACAAAAGAATGGATGGAGATCCGATGAACAGAGAAGCAGTTTACGAACAATTAAAAATAGACGAAGGAGTCGAGTATGTCATCTACAACGATCACCTCGGTTACCCCACGTTTGGAGTTGGTCACCTTATCCTCGAAAGTGACCCGGAACACGGACAACCAGTTGGTACTGGAGTTACGGAAGAACGAGTTAAGGAGTGTTTTGACCACGACCTCGACCTCGCCATCGGAGAGTGTGAACACTTATACGGCGCAGGGGAATTTGGAGACCTACCAGACGAGGTCCAGCAAATCTTGGTTAATATGATGTTTAACATGGGTCGTACCCGACTGAGCAAATTTAAGAATTTCAACGCCGCTATTGCAGAAGGCGATTGGAAACGTGCCGCCGTTGAAGGGCGTGACAGTCTTTGGTATCGTCAGGTCACTAATCGCGCGGAAAGACTAATGGAGCGAATGGAGAACGTTTGATCATGGCTAAGTACAGCCGATTTGATTCCCGAAACAAAAAGCGTAACAATCATAAAAATCGTTACTTAGATAGAACCAATGCAAAAGGCAAGAAGCGTCAATTCAAAGACGATTATACTACCGAGCAGTGGTCAGAAAAGTACGCAATGGAGAAAGCAATCTCGATTGACTTATATTAGATGAACTTTGAACTGTATCATGATCCCATAAAGAAACACCCTTATCTCTTCACCTACGGCACAGAAGTCGATTGGAGAGGTACTCCTGGAGTTGGGGATATACTTTTTGGATTAAATGCAGTTCATATGATGGTTCATCTAATACGCAAGCGCCGTCCGCTTGAGCAGATGACGATGAATGTTTTTTGGGAACATCCTGAAGATCACTTACATCACTTCGAAGATCCTGAAACAATCATCGAGCGAGCCGAGTATCTTCATAATTTTTATTATGACAAAGACGCAGTGAAGATGAACCACATCTTTGACTCCACTGACCACGAGATCACTAAACTACGGCACAGAGGATTTCAACGACAACGAAGTCCTCTCGCTGTTCTTGACGGTATTCCTTCTTGGGTATTTCGCGAAGATGTTTGGACTGATCCAGTAGAAAACAAAGTTGTCTTTTGGCGACCTTTGTTCAACGCAGAAACTCCACGTGGCTGGAAACGAACTTTCTTTCCCGAAGACTGGGAAAAGATTATTCACATTTTAGAAATGAAAGGCTTTAATCTCGTTGAACTAACGTATCGCACACCAGTTCGTGAAGCCATGTATCACATACGCACCTGTCGTTTCTGTATCTTCTATGATGGTATGTGGCAGTACATTGCTCGCAATCTGTGCAAGCCTGTCATTGCTCTTGGTGATAGCGGAATACTTGAAGTGCACAATCCACAAGGCGTACACTTTCTCAAGCCACACATGCCAGAGAATGATTTTTACGCATACATAGATAAACTTCCACACATACTTTCGCACATGGATCAGAGAGCGAATCGTTATAAAAAGAAAATATTAGGTGAAATATATGGGTGACATAAAGATTGACAGAGCAGTGATTGAAGTACAAGGAGCGTGTAACTTTGATTGCTCAATGTGTCCTCAAGACAAACGTGAAGGTGGTCGTCATAAAGACTTTCTTACAAAGATGTCGTTGCTTGAGTTTGAGACCTACGTAGCAGACTGTAAGAAACACGGACTGCGCGTTGTCAATCTAGATGGCTCAGGTGAAGCAACTATCAATCGCAATCTGCCCGAGTACATTAAGATTGTCAAGAAGTATGACGCACAAGCAGTAATCTTCTCTAACGGATTTAAAATGCATGGTCAGTTCATGCGTGACTGTGTAGATGCTGGTCTTGACTTTTTTCGATTCTCTTTCATTGGTTCTACGCCCGAAGACTATGACAAGTGGATGTACAACACACGCGGTAGTAACTATCATTTGATCAAGAAGAACATCAAAGAGATGATTGACTACGTGAAAGAATCTGGTTCAAGTTGTGTTGTCGAGACGTACCATCTAATTACAGACAATGCAAACCTCGAGACAGAGTTAGAAAATTACAAGAAGATTGTCGAAGAGCTTGGTTGCAAAACAGAAATCTGGAAGATGCATAACTGGTCTGGTGCATGGGACATCGGAGAGAATGCTCGCAAAGGAAAGGTGAAGACTTGTGGAAGACCTTTTAGTCCCGATGTCGTTATTCGTGCTGGCGGTCTTGACGGTAAAAGAGGTGCTGTTCATCCTTGCTGTCAAGTACTGGGACGAGACGAAGAAGCCGTTCTCGGACACTGTTCAGAAAACACAATCGAAGAAGTCATCCGAGGACCAGAGTACTCGGCCCTAAGAGAGTCACATCGTACGGGTGACTATCCAGACTACTGCAAGAATTGTGATTTTCTTCTTGACGATCCTGAAGTATTAGTGTATACTAACAATGATCGCGACTTACACAAAATGATTGGAACAGAGTTCAACTTAGATGATTACCGATAAGCCAGAAGTATGGATGATTGCAATCACGGGTAATCCCATATCAGAATATTATAAAGAGTATTGCACTCCCAGCTGGACCAAACACGGGTTCAAGGTCAATCACTTCGAAGCGAAGACGCCCAAAGACCTTGAGACAGAAGAGTGCAACTTTCTTCCGTTTCGAATGAAGCACAGCTATTCGCGTAATCTTGATGTAGAGTTTACTGAAACAGAAAAGGCTGTTTGGTATAGTCACTACTATGCATGGAAGAAATGCTGGGACGAACAGACGCCTTTTATTGTTGCAGAACATGATGCGCTTCTTCGAAAGGACGTGGACCCTAAAGCGTATCTCACAAACATGACCTGTCTGTGTCATGACGAACGTATCAACAAAAACGGTGAAGTTTATGGTCGGGCTAAGTTAGCTGGCGGAGCGTACTATCTAACGCCTTATGCCGCAAGAGAACTGATGCGTATTCGTCATCACAAAAAAATCATCTACAACTCTGATGCATGGATTCATAGAACGTGTGACAAGTTTGGTAGATGGAGAGAAGGTACGTGTATGCAGTATAAGAATGAAGATGTAGGCGTAACAATTGAACACAATCATCCAGGTAAATCATGAAAAGACTCATATATCAAGTTTGCTTAGGCAAAGCGAAAAACTCTGCTCTTTATTCGAAGTGCATTCAGTCAGTAGCAGAGTATTGTTGGAAGAATGAAATCGATCACATCGTACAAACTACGCCTAAATTAAAAATAGCGCCTGATCCGTTTATGTCGAATCGTAGTAAAGAAGCGACTGCGAATCATGGTGGCTTTCTTCCTATCTACGAGAAAGAAAATGCGTTTGATTTGCTAGATGAATATGATCAGATTGCAATCATTGATGCTGACATCTACATTCGCGAAGGCTCACCAAACATCTTCGATGACTTTGGTACTGAACACGCCTTTGGTGCAGTCTGTGAACGTGAGATGCCAATTCAAGATTGGTATAAACAAAAGATTGTTAACTACTCGCATATGCAGTATGCTCAACTGCAAAGCAACAGAACTGATTTCAAGCCCAACACGCTTGGATTTGAATTTTTTAATATGGGTATGATCTTACTGAACTGCGCTAAGTTCAAACCATATCTCAAGGGACAGACAGCAAAACAGTTTATCGAACGTGCTGAGTTTATGGATTTTGTGAACGGCAGAGGCGCATGGAAATGGAGTACTGACCAGACGTTACTTAACTTTTTTCTGAAGAAATACGATGTGCCTACAATGCACATGGACGCTAAATGGAACGGTCTATATACTGCACACAAAGACATTAAAGACTGTCATTTCGTTCACTTCTTTCTGAAAGACAAGCTACCAGATCGAGGTGAGAACGTCGAGGAGTTGATGACGCAAATATGAGTTATGAAGAAAAGACTCAGAAGTACAGCACATGGGGTGACAAGTATCTACAACATACGGACGTGCTGTACTCGATTCAGTATGAAGAGAAATTCAAGCCTATCAACGTTCAGTTATCGCTGTGCGAAATCTGTGATAGCGACTGCCCGTTCTGTTCTGTTGCGGCTCGTCCACTAAAAAGTTACATCCCATGGCCTAAGTTGGTCAAGATGATGGAAGACTTTAAGACACTCGGCGCTAAAGCAGTTGAGATCACCGGTGGTGGTAATCCTATGCTGTATCGTGACAAAGAGCATAAGAAGAATATCACAGACGTAGTAGAGTTATGCGGTCAACTTGGCTTTGATGTGGGTATCATTACCAACAGCGAAAACATCGAGCGACATCTTAATGAGCGAGCGTTCAAGTGGCTCAACTGGATTCGAATCAGTCTGATTAAACTTGACGAAGGTAAGAATCCCGAAGATTATGATTTCGGATCATTCCCTCGTGATAAGATCGGTCTGTCGTATATTATTTACGACGGCACTGGCGGTGTACCTGACGAACTGTCTCGCACAAAGAAGCCGTATATTGGCACTACGAAAGAGTCGATTCAAAAGATTGCTCGACTGATCGAACTAAATCCCGAAGTTAAGTTCTGTCGTATCGCAGGCAATGCGTTGGTTGATGGCTATCAGACAGAGATTCAGAACAAGTGGCGACCTGTGATCGAAGAGATCGACAGTCTGTCAAAGTTTTTTATCAAAGACATCTGGGACGCAACACGACCTTTCGAAGAGGGCTGTTACGTTGGCTTGACTCGACCATATATCGCACCACATCCAGATGGCGGTGATTATCAAGTGTATATGTGCACGAGTCACGTGTTAGAAGATCGTACGTACAAGCTGGAATTTTCGCTTGGTAGTATTGACAACGTAGTCGAAATATGGGATAATGCTAATCTGAAGTACTCTATGAATGGATATCCGTATGAAGTAAGAGACAACAAAGGCAAGTGTTGGGATAAGGCTTGCGGTACTTGTTTGTATTACAACAACAATCGGTTGCTTCATACAGTAGCACAACGAATGGACCTCGACGATAGGAATTTTGCATAAATGTTTGACAAGCATTATTATGAAAGCAACAACTACACCAACTACTTAGATCGACAAGATCGCTACATTCGCCTCGCAGAAGAGGTCAGCGACTTTCTAAGTAAGATGAACCTACTACAAGAGCCAGTGCTTGACTTTGGCTGTGCAGTGGGTTTTTTGCTTAAGGGACTTGAAGGACGAAATCTAGATTGTTATGGCGTAGACATTTCAGAGTGGGCACTAGAGAAAGCACGTGAGCGTGGTCATGACGTAAGAAGTGAAGTTGACTGGCTTAAAAAGCATGGTGTTGTGTTTGGGCTCGACGTGTTCGAACACATGAACTATGACGATCTGGAAGCGTTCTTTAAAAAGATTAAGACAAAAGCAATTGTTTTTCGTATGCCTGTCTGTGCCAATCCAGGTGAAGACTATGTGCTAGAATGTTCTCGCGTTGATCCTACTCATGTAGTTCGCTGGACAAAGGCTATGTGGCGTGAGTTTTTTCGTACGTTCGGTTTTCTCAGTGTCGAGTTAAATCTTTCTACTATATACAACAGCGAAGGTGTTTACTCTGGTATTGCATTGAGACATGAGTACTAACTATAAAATAGAGCAACTGATCACTGAGGAAGAAAGAAAAGAACTTAGAAATTTATTTGACACACTTGATCCTCAACTTGCTCATCAAGACTATAATCTTTTTGATGTAGACAAACGTGATCTACATCCTAAGCAGTGGAATGACACCATTCAAAAGATTTCTGCAAGAGGTGAAAGTAAAGGTCTTACTACTCATGCTCATTATTTTATAAAGTATGAAAAAGATGCGTTTACCAGAATACACACAGACGATGATAAAGTCATAAAATTAACAATCATCACCATGATAGAAACAAAAGATTTAATTGGTGGTGGTAGTTTGATTTATGATAAATACAATAGGAAGCCGAGACCCGCATTTAAATATGCGAAAAGAACCGGTAATGGTCACGGTCCATATGGAAGAGACATTATACCGGTAATCGTAGAAACAAAGGATGGTGAATCGATGATCTACGACGGCAAAACTCTGCACGGTGTTACGCAGGTTCAACAAGGACATAGACTAGTATTAGTGAGTTGGTTTAAATGACAGAGATTTTTGACTCAGACGGTTACGGAAATATTTTAGATTCCGACGGCAACATCCAGTACATCTTTGAATCAGATGGCTGGTACATGTACGATTCGGACGGTCTTTTAGTTCTTGCACCTGTTCAAGATTTTGACTCTGGTGTGGTTCCGGCAGATTCTGCCGATAGCATTTTTGTAGAATGGCCTAAAACTTATATTGCACACAGAGGCAATCTTTACGGACCTAATCCTGAACTAGAGAATACAATTCCACATATTGACTCTGCGATGGGTCAAGGATTTCACGTTGAGGTTGATGTTTGGAATATCAACGGAACCATGGTTCTGGGTCACGATCAGCCAAGAGATAGTGACATTCTTTCAAATTATGTCACAGACAACTTCTTTATCAATCGCTCAAATCGACTGTTAATTCATTGTAAGAATGCCGAAGCTTTATGTCACATGATGGGTTTAACATCGACGCATGGTCCTGCATTTGAATATTTTTTCCACGATAGTGATGCTTATACATTAACATCACAGTCGAGTATCGTTGCATATCCTAATAAACCTTGTCCTCTCCACGTCGATGTAACTCCTACAACAATTGCGATGATGCCCGAAAGACACAACACAGACACCACAGACTTCAAAAAAATCTGTACAGACTACCCAGTGAGATATCGCGACACCAGTTCTTAGACATGATAAAGCTTATATTATTTGATCTTGATGGAGTATTAATCGACGCTAAAGACATTCATTACCGAACGCTAAATGATGCGCTCGGTAGTGTTGGCGACTACACCATCACGCCCGAAGAGCATCTTAACATCTATGACGGTCACAAGACACGTCAGAAGTTGGACATGCTCACCAAAAATAAAAACCTGCCTCTTGAAGCACATGACTTTGTTTATACCCGCAAGCAAGAACTTACGCTAAACGAGATTCGGCTACTCAAGCAACAGTCACACATCGTAGAACTATTCCAAAGATTGGATGTAAATGGTTATAAAATTGGCGTCTGTTCTAACAGCATTCGCTCAACTGTACTAACAGCCCTAGCCAAGACTGATCTGATCGAGTATTGCTCTGTCATCATTTCAAATGAAGACGTAAAGAACAGCAAGCCTCATCCAGAGATGTACTGGAAGGCTATGTCGATGATGAACTGTTTGCCCGAAGAGACGATTATTGTCGAAGACTCACCACCCGGACTGCTGGCGGCTGAACGTTCTAGAGCCAAATATATAAGAGTAACAGATCCGTCGCAAGTGACGGTCGAGAATATCATGCCTAAGATTAATGGAGAACCAATTGTGAACAAGTGGAAAGATGAAAAGTTGAACGTGCTGATTCCTATGGCGGGTGCGGGTTCTCGATTCGCTGAAGCAGGCTACACTTTTCCTAAGCCTTTGATTCAAGTTAACGACAAGCCTATGATTCAAGTTGTTGTAGAGAATCTTGGTCTTGATGCAAACTACATCTTTGTTGTGCAGAAGAGTCATCGTGAGCAGTACAATCTGGACACGATGCTTGGTCTCATCTCACCGAACTGCAAAGTTGTTGAAGTCGATGGTATCACAGAAGGTGCGGCATGTACTGCGCTACTTGCAAAAGAGTACATTGACAATGACGCGCCTCTGTTTTTTGCAAACAGCGACCAGTATGTTGAGTGGGATCCAGTCGAGTTTATGTACAAGATGCAAGAAACGCAAGCAGATGGCGGTATCGTCACGTTCAAAGCAACTCATCCCAAATGGTCGTTTGCTAAAGTAGATGACAAAGGCTTTGTGACTGAGGTTGCAGAGAAAAATCCTATCAGCGATAACGCAACAGTAGGCTACTACTATTGGAAACGTGGTGCTGACTTTGTAAAGTATGCAGAGCAGATGATCGAAAGAGATGTACGTGTTAACAACGAATTCTATGTCTGTCCAGTGTTTAATCAAGCCATCGAAGACTGCAAGAATATTCGTATTCATGAAGCAGAAAAGATGTGGGGACTTGGAACACCCGAAGACTTAGAGTACTATCTAAAGAACTTCGACAATGAGATTTGATGAGCCTAAAGACTGGGAGTTACATCCAGGCGATACTTTCTATCAGAAGTTTAAGAGTAGAGGCGAACTCTATTCGATGACTCTTCCTGACTGGGAGATTGCAGAGAAATATCTTGATCGCAAGCGAGGCTGTCTTGATATCGGTGGACACATTGGTACAACCGCATTGCGTTATGCAAACAACTTCGAACAAGTCTATTCGTTCGAACCTCTTTATCACGAGATAATGAATCGAAACCTGAGCCACGTCACTAACATCGAAGTATATCCTTATGCTGTTTCAGATGCAGACGAAGAGATGACAATGATCATGCGCTCAGGTAATACTGGTCTGTCTTTAATTCTTACAGATGAAACACGGCACTATAAAAATAGATCGGGTTACAATCCTAAAGAAATCAAGATGGAAACAAGAGTAGTAGACGATTACTATTTCGCAGAGATCGATTTCATTAAGATTGATACAGAAGGCTTTGTACTACGTCCTCTTAAGGGAATGCTACATACACTTGAAGAGAACGATTGGCCTTTGCTTCAGATTGAATTTAATAATTTGAATCAGAACACAGCAGAGTGCTTTGCTCTGTTGAAAGATTTAAAATACGAGCAAGTCGATCAGTTTCATGTAGATCATTTTTTTCGGCGAGTTTAATCATGAGAGTCGCAGTCTGTATTTCTGGTGCTTGTGTAAGCAAGAATCCTAATACCACCCTTCAAAAAAATCTAAGCAGAGTTAGACGATTCTTTCCTGATTATGATTATCATTTTGCTACATGGTCTGGATTTCAAGAGACGTTTGAAAACAACTTTCCCGAAGAAACCGCACACTACTATCCTGAGCCTGATATAGGCTATCATCCTTACTTTGACATTCCTGAATCATTATGGGAATCAAGTCGCTTTCGCGAAGTAAAAGCCTTCATTCAAAGAGGTGGCATACCTCGACGCGAATGGACTTCACATCACACAAAACAACACTTGATTCATGCTTGGCTATGTGATAAGATAAAAGATGATTATGATGTAATCGTACGTGCGCGATTCGACACGTGGATCTACGAACATGCAGATTTTATACCGTACGTGATTGATACGTATGAAAAGAATCGCATCAATTCGTTTTCTGCTACGAAGCAACAACATTTCGATAAGTTGCGGCAGTTCGACACTAAGCCAGGCGGCAGACATCATAACTGGATTGTAGATCAATTGATTATGCATCCAACGAGTTTCATGAACCGTGAATATGTTGATAAGCTACACGAAGAGAAACGCTTACATCCCGCAGAGATGGGTTGGTATCAAGTATTGAGCAAGCCTAACGGAAGCACACATCGATGCTTTGATGGTTGGGTGAATCACGATAAAAACGTTTTGGAAAAATTCTTTAAATGAAGAATATCATACTACAACATTGGACAGGACCTCTGGGTGAACTAGAAGAGCGTTCAAAAGCAAACATCGAAGAGTATGCTAAGTTCTGCGGTGCAGACTATCAGTTGATATCTGGTAACGTGTTTAGAAAACATCTATCAGCACCATGCCAAAAGATGATAATGCTTGACCCGCAGTTCGATGAGTACGATATGGTCGTCATGATGGACATCGATATGTTCACTCGTAAGGGCATGACGAAGAACATCTTTACAGATGATACAGGCATTGGTCGTCACTTCGGCATTCAGCCTTCGTTACGTCAGAAACTCTATCAGAGATTTCCCTTGCTCGGCGACACTCGATATCCGTATTGGGGTGGATCTATCTATCGTCTAGACAAAGACATTCGTAAGAAGCTTCGAATTCATATGGTAGATTGGGAGATGGATCATTTTAATAACAACTACGAAGACGAAGGCATTATGCACCGTCTCGCAATCAAAGCAAATCTCAAAGAAACGCCAGATGTCTATCTCGACGAAGACAAGTGGAATCGGTCGTCGTTCGAAGAGAATGTAAGTGACGGATATATAATCCACGTAAGGCGTAAGATGAAGAACACGCCTGGCAGACCATCGCCAAAGCAAGACAAGATTTTGAACTATAGAAAATTAGTGGAGAAGGGAATTCTAGAATGAAAGTAGTGATTACAGGAATGGCAGGTTTTATTGGCTTTCATACTGCCCTTCGATTTCAACAAGCTGGTTATGAAGTACAAGGCTTTGACAACTTCAATAGCTACTATGATCCTCAACTTAAGTACAAGAGAGTAGGTAAGTTAAACGTTGATCATGGAATTATTTGCCCGAACTGTGATCTGAAAAGAAAAGACGATTTTGCAGGCTGGCTAAAAAGAAGCAAGCCCGATCTTGTAGTTCATCTCGGTGCCATGGCAGGCGTTCGATACTCTATGGAGAATCCACAAGAGTACATCGACAACAACGTAACAGGTACTCTGAATCTAATTCAAGCCTGCGAAGAAGCGGGTGTCGAAAACGTCATCTATGCTTCAACTTCTTGTGTGATGCACGGCAACGATTTACCATGGAAAGAAGATGACTATCTGTATCAGCAGATCAATCCGTATGGCTATACGAAGTGCATCAACGAGTCGCAGTTTGCCATCTCTAAAATTCCCAATGCTGTCGGCATGAGATTCTTTACAGTCTATGGTCCGTGGGGTCGACCTGACATGGCGTTATTCGACTTTACAAAGAACATCCTTGCGGATAAAGAAATCACGCTATTTAACTACGGTGACATGAAGCGAGACTTTACATACATCGACGATATCGTACAGGGCATTTGGCTTGTGTCACAGAATATGACACCACGCGACATGTACAACATCGGCTATGGCAAGCAAGTCGAACTAGAAAGATTTGTAACAGCAATCGAAACGTCTCTGGGCAAGAAGGCTATTAAAGCGTATGGTCCGAAACATCCTGCTGATGCAACAGAGACTTGGAGCGACACAACGAAACTTCAGAAACTTGGTTACAATCCTTCTACGCCAATCGAAGAGGGCGTTGACAACTTTGTGAAATGGTATATGGAGCACTACTCGTGAAGAATGTAATTTATCAGTATTGGGACGGCAACGTTCGACCTAGCGCACAGTACGGCTCTGACTGTATGCGTGAATATGCAGAGCGAATTGGTGCTGAGTATGTGTTCGATAGAAATGCACAGTTCGGTAAGAAGTATGGATTAGGAAGAGTAACCCCTTATTATGGATGTTTTAAGCCCGTCTTCGACGACAAATATCTTGATTACGATAATGTTCTGTTTTGCGATACTGATATATTTCCAGTCGATGGACTAGAAGAGAGCGTTTTCGAATCATTTACTGGTGAACTGGGTATGGGTCAAGAGCCTTTACAGCCGCAGTATCGCTACGACAAAAAGTTGAACAAGCAGTGCAATTCGAAAACCGAAGAACACTGGGCTAAACTGGTGACAGAAAAGTACGGCTGTGATTTGCCACGCGACGATCAGAATCGTCTACTTGTATTCAACTCAGGCGTTGTGTTATACTCTAATGCAGGCTTACGCAAATGCCGTGAGCAGTTTAAGCCGTTTCAAGAATATGTGCAGTTAGTCGACCGGGATCCAATCTGTGGTGGTAAAGTGTATGGTACTGACCAAGGCTATCTACACGCAATGGCTACGTCGATGGACATTGATTTCGTTGAGTTAGATACAGAATGGAATAGATGCGTAACGTGGGATCCATATGACAACGGCAATTCATTTGCAAGAACAGCAGTTGATCCAAAAACAAAAAAGACTAAGTTTGTACATATTCAGATGAGAGGCGCAGACAATCAGTCTGATAAATGGCATTGGACTGTCGCGAATAAGCCTAAGTCTGAATGGACACAAATGCAAAATGGTACCATGATACGATGAATTTTTTTGAGTACGAAGACTACGACGATTATGTCAAGCATCAAAAGAAGTGGTATGCGTTGAAGCTGGGCAAGATCGTATATGTCAAGTCTGACACCATTAAACAGATCGTAGAGAATAAGCCTTTTGCATCTAGTGTTCTGTGTCACGGTACTCGATCAGGTGAAGAACAACGTCTGTTTCAAGCACTAGTGCCCTCAGCGAAAGTTGTAGGCTCTGAAATTGGTGATGGCTGTGAGCAATTTCCTATGACTGTTCAATGGGACTTCAATAACAAGAATCCTGATTGGGTAGGAAAGTTTGATATCGTATACACGAATGCATTTGATCATTGCATCACTCCTGTCAAGACACTTAAAGTTTGGAGAGACCAGCTTACTCCGAGCGGCAGACTCTTTGTTGAATATGCCGAGAATCGTTCTAACGTTTCAGAATCAGATCCTATGGGTGCGACAAACGAAGAGGTGCGTGGCTTTATCAAAGAGGCTGGAATGAAGGTAGTCTTAGAGTTGACGAAAGATATTAAACATCGAGGTAGAGTCTTTGTCTGTGAGAAGTAAAATATTTTGTATAGGTCTGTCTCGTACTGGCACTACCAGCTTCAGTGACTTCATGGCTCGCTGTGGCTATAACATCTTACATTATCCAAATGAGACGCAACTGTTCGGTGGATTTGGTGATGGTGCGAGCGACATACCCGTTGTACTGCACTACAAGAAACTTGACAAGATGTTTCCTAAGTCAAAGTTTATCTACACGATTCGGGACAACTGGGCTGATGCTGTAGAGCCTTACTTCTTGCGCAAGAAAGGGCGTGTGAATCAGGCATCGGCTCAGTTAGAGATTCGAAGACAGGTATATGGTAGTGTTGACTGGAATCGTGAACTGTATACAAATGCGTATACTAAACACGATGAAGACGTACGAGAGTACTTCAAAGATCGTCCTGATGATCTGTTGATTCTTGATATCATTGGCGGTGATCCTGTAAGCAAAGTTACAGACTTTCTTGGTATTGAAACTAAACTAACAGAGTTCCCAAAATCTAATTCGCGAGAGAAAACTTGGAAATGAATGACGCATATGTGATCACATTACAAGACAATGAGATGTCGAATGAGTGTGCAGACAAGCTTATCGAATCTTCCCGATCGGTAAATAACGAGTTCGAAATCACCAAGTTCGATGCAATCGTTCCCGAGCGGGTAATTTCTTTAATGCAGTTGCACAATCTCAAGTGGAACTATCCTATGTCAGAGCCTGTGCTTGACATGCAGACAGGACTGTGGAAGCATCCCTATGTTACTGCTGTGACTGAAAAGCGCATTGCTTGTTTTCTGTCTCACTATCTTCTGTGGCAAAAGTGTGCGAAGGGTAAAGAAGGTATGTTCATCTTCGAACATGATGCAGAGTTTATCGAGCGAGTAGACGTGGCTCTGCTAAATCAAAGTTCTTTTGATATCATTGCATTGAACGATCCACGAGGTGCAACTCGTAAGTCTTCTGAATACTATCAGGCTGTCAAACTAAAACTGCCCGAGAAAGTTGTGCCTGTGCCCAAGATCGATCAAGATCAGATTCCTCAAGGTCTGCCTGGCAACTCTGCATACTTTATTAAGCCAGAAGGTGCTGTCAAACTGCTCCGTCTAGTCAATGAGTACGGCGCTTGGCCTAATGATGCAATTATGTGCCGCCAGCTAATGCCTAAGAAACTAGGCATTGTTACAATGTTCAATACAAAAGTGCAAGGCGTTGAATCGACTACAACGTTATGAAAATAGGCGTCTTCGTTGCAGGTCAAATTCGAAATGATTTCGATGACGCGAGATACTGTCTCGATCTTTTAGAGAATGGATTTCCCACCGCGGAGTTCAAGTATCTGGTATGGGACTATGAAGTTGAGCAACATCGAAGACTGCTGAACACGATCTCACTGGGTGATTTAGAAAAGATATCTAACTTTGACATTCACTACAGTCCATATCTGGACAATCCTACCGCCAGCGAACATTATCAGTACAAGAAAAAACTGAAGAATCCAAACGAACGGCATCTGCATCAAACAAAGCAGATGCTACTGCACGATCATCTGATGCAGTTACACGGATCAAAGTACGATGTAGTTGTTCGTGTTCGATGGGACACCTGGGTTTCTCCTCTAATAGACTTTACATCGTATGCAAAAGAATGCTATAATAACTCCTGTGTAATTTCTATAAACACTCGATCTGATTATTGGAATGATCTTCTGCACATAGGCGAAGATCACGGCACTCATGCGCCGCATATCAAACATAGAAGACCTGATGGCACGATTGACGCGCCGATATGCTTTGATATGTTTCAAGATCAAGGTCTGATACTGCATCGAAGCGACGATTGGAACAGCGAGTTTGTGCAGACACTACATAAAGAAAAGAAACTACTAGCCGCAGAGTTTGGCTGGTGGCAGATATGCGTTGAAGGCACAAGTCATCATCGATGGAAACACTATGATGGTGGTGCAGGGCTTTCAAGGTCTGTTCGACAGGCTGATCGAGAAAAAGTGAGAATGATATTTTGAAATCATATGTAATTACAATCATGTCTGAGCCAAGGTCTGTTGAGAGTGCGCAACGTTGCATTGACTCAATGCCTGACTACAACATTGAGATGTTTCCTGCAATCACACCAAAAGATAATCCGTTTAAGATTGCAGAGAAAAAAGGCATACCGATTGATCTATTCAAAGAGGGATACTCACGCATCGAAAATTGCGTATCAGCCTTTCTTTCTCACCACTCGCTATGGGAGAAGTGCTACGAAGAAAAGACTGAGTACCAAATCTTTGAGCATGATGCAGTATGTACTAATAACATTCCAAAGTTTATACCGTATCAAGGATGTATCTCGCTAGGTGCTCCTAGCTATGGACGATTCCAAACGCCGATGAAAATTGGTGTTGGACCACTAACGAGTAAAAGATACTTTCCCGGTGCTCATGCTTATCGTCTTAAACCTGTTGGTGCTAAGACTTTATTACAACGAGCAAAGACAGATGCTAGACCTACTGACATTTATTTGAATGCAGATTACTTCCCTTGGCTTGAGGAGTACTATCCTTGGCCAGTGGTTGTAAAAGAGTCTTTCACTACAATTCAACGACTAGAGGGCTGTGTTGCAAAGCACGGCTATAATGGTGGCTATGAAATCCTTACCGTCTAATGAGCGATGTTTTATCACGGGATGTGATGAAAAAACTGAATGGCAACTTAAGTGGTTTTTAGAGAACTATCTTAAGCATAACAAGACGCCGATTGTATTTGCTGACTTTGGTGTTAGCGAAGAGATGCGAACTTGGATTTGGCAAGTGAGTGCCTTTGCTGATATCATTGAGATTCCGAAGCAACGTGTTGGCGGTTGGTTTTACAAGCCCATTGCAATGTTAGCCTCTCCTTGCACAGAGACATGCTGGATTGATACTGACATTGAAGTGCTTGGTGATATGTCTGGTATCTTTAAGTATGTTGAAGACAACAAGATCGGCATGGTCGAAGACAAGCCTTGGAGTAAACGTCGAGGCGAAAAATGGCACAACTCTGGTGTCATAGCCATTCGTGGTAAGCCAGCGATGTTGCACAAATGGGCTAATGAGTGTCGTGGTAAACCAAACGTTGGAGATCAAGAGGTTCTACACAGTATCGTGAATCTAAATCCTCTGATGCGACTGACACACATCTCGGACATACCGAATATATACAATTGGCTTCGCATTCAAATTATCGACGGCGAAGATTCTCCTAACAAGCTGGCTATGCATTGGACTGGTCAGAAAGGCAATGACGTGATACGGAAGAAGATGTATAATGGGTAAAGTAATTCATGTATTAGGTAACGGCGACAAGGCTCACTACTACAATCGCGAGAAGCGCGAGGGTATGAAACTGCTGTGCAATATGCCGCCGTTTGAAATGGATCCTAAAGAAGTCTACGCAACATGCATGGTTGACTTTAAGATGATGATGGCGCTGACTGAAGGGTCTATCAAGCTTGATCAGTACGAATGGGTGCTCGGTACTCGTCCTCGTATTTGGATGTATGAGCGTAGCACGTTCTATCTAAAGTATGCGAGCCGAGTGAGAGAATTCTATACACACGTGCCTAAGTACGCTGGAAATGCGACTAACTTTAACTGTGGTCACATGGCAGTTCACTATGCGGCGAATAAGCACAAAGCCGATGAGATCCACATGTACGGATTCGATACCATCTTCGATTTCAACATGCGGAGTGTGACAGACTTGGTGCTGTCGAGTGATCGTGGCGATACTAACAACTATCGTTTGTTGAACAACTGGCGTCCGATCTGGAGAGATATCTTCCGTGAGTTCAAGAACACCAAGTTCGTTCTTCATCACAACCACGACAGCCTGAAGATTCCAAAGCTTGACAACGTTGAAGTGAAAGTGTATAATGATAAGATGTCTGCAACTCAGAAACGTAGAGATGAAAGTGATATCAGCGATGGACGTGGCATGGAAGTGCCTATTAACACTGCACCGCTCAATCGTAAAGCGAGACGTGCACAAGAAGCAATTCAACGCAAGGCAAAATAATGTTTGAACATGTTGGTGTAGACCTAGGTTATGATGATCTAGAGTCTAACACAAGTGAATCTGGCAGATTATACGAAACACCAGACGGCGTAAAGTATCCGTCTATTACTACTGTTCTTTCGATTCTGTCGCAAGACGCTATTCAAGCGTGGCGTAGACGTGTCGGTGAAGAAGAGGCTAATCGTATATCTTCACGTGCCTCTAAACGCGGCACGGCTGTTCATGCTATCGTCGAAGACTATCTCAACAACGTCGAAGACTACAAAGAGAAATATCCTCTTAACATCATCGACAATTTTCTACCTCTGAAAAAAATCCTAGATACACGTATTGGTAAGATATACGCACAAGAAGTTCCGATGTTCTCTCATCACTTGAGAGTTGCTGGTCGAGTTGACTGTGTTGCTGAGTTTGACGGTGTGTTGTCAATCATTGATTTTAAAACATCACGCAAACTTAAGCAGAAAAAATATATCGAAAACTACTTTATGCAGGAGTCTGCATATGCTATAATGTTCGAAGAAAGAACTGGCATGCCTATCACGCAACTGGTGACATTGATCGCAGTTGATGATGAACAGCCACAGGTCTTTATCGAACATCGTGATAACTGGACAAAACCCTTGATAGAAACTATTGAGAAGTATGAAGCGAGGCAACGTAGAAAAAATGGCAAACGTTGAAGAAAAAACTGTATACGATAACTTTATCGGTCAGAAAGCAAAAGACAATCGACCTGCTACTCTAGCAGAATTCCTTGATGAAGATGAAGATGCTATCTTCGAAGAGCCGTGGCAAGAACACTGGCAGGGCATGCCTGAGTTTGAGCAAGACGAAAACAAACCCTACAAGACGATCAACGTACACTTTCGTACCAAAGAAGACTACGAAGAGTTTGCGAAGATTATCGAACAGCCTTTGACTACAAAAACAAAGTCGATCTGGCATCCACGTCTAGAAATTACCAAAAACGCACTCATGCGTTGGATTGAGGAGAACGATGACTAATCCAAGATATCCAGTTTATATCATTTCGAAAGGGCGTCACGAGTCGATGTTTACATCGCGCTCGTTGGCGCGTATGAAAGTACCGCACTACATTGCAATTGAGCCACAAGATGAAGCAAATTACGAACAAGCACTGGACAATTTTGGGATACGGGAGTTTGTTACTCTACTGGTTGCACCTTTCTCTAATCACGGTGACGGTCCTGGGCGGGCTAGAAACTGGTGTTGGGATCACTCAATAGAACTTGGTGCAAAGCGACACTGGGTTCTTGATGACAACATTCAAGACTTCTATCGTCTGCACCGAAATCTTCGTGTTCGTGTTGAGTCTGGTGTTTGCTTCCGTGTCATGGAAGACTTTGTTGATCGATACACTAACGTAAAGATCGCTGGTCCTCAGTATCGATTCTTCTGCGCACCTAATCAGAAGTATCCGCCTTATGTGGCGAACACACGTATCTACTCGTGTCTGTTAATCGAGAATGATTGCAAGCATCGCTGGCGTGGTCGTTACAACGAAGACACTGATATCTGTCTGCGTGTTCTCAAAGACGGCGACTGCACCGTACAGTTCAATGCGTTTCTACAAGGCAAAGCCGCAACGCAGACTGTCAAGGGTGGTAACTCTACTGAGTTTTATCACAAAGAAGTTGGCTACGATCCTAAGACTGGCGAAGCACTCAAAGCAGACGATCTACTTGAAGTAAAAGATAGATACAATGTGGTCGGTACGGTCGCTAAGTCTCAGATGCTTGTTGACATGCATCCTGACGTGGCAAAGATGGTGTGGCGATATGGTCGATGGCACCATCACGTGAACTATGATCCGTTTAAGAAAAACAAGTTAGTGTTTAAAGAAGGCATCGAAGTGCCGAAGGGTGTAAACAACTACGGCATGAAGCTAGTAACAAACTGGGGTGTTGAGTGAATGTAAAAGAAGCAACTAAAGAGTTGCATGATAAGGTAGAAGAAACGGTCTTTGCACAAAGACTACTCAGCGGCGACTATGACGAAGATGATTATGTGCGCTATCTAAATGCGCAGTATGTCATCTTTGATGCCATGGAAAATCATTTCGAATATCGTATTCCTAATGACGCACTGCATCGTTGCGAAGCTATCGAAAAGGACTTGATGTCTCTTGGTAAAAGACCTTCTCGTTTGATTACTCCTTACTCTGCTTGTCGTTATGCTGATTACATTCTAGGCGTAAATGAGTGGAGCGAAGAGCAACGCAATTCGCACGTCTATCTTAACTATCTTGGCATGATGTTTGGTGGTAGCATTGTTTCGAAAGGAGTGCCTACGCCAGGACACATGTATAAATTTGAGTCACGTCAAGAATGTATTAAAAACATACGTGAACTAGACCTCGATGTAAATCAAGTAAAAGAAGGTTTTCGATATCAGATCGAACTAATGGAAGAGCTAGAGAGAATCAAGCATGTCTCTAAAGAACAGACTGATTGAAGTTACTAATCAGATGCAGGAAATCATCCTGCGTCAGCCTGGTGTCAAGCCGATGGACACTGAAGACTTTGGTTGGGAAAACTATCGATGGTCAGGCGATAAGTTTCGTCTAGCGCACATCGAACGATTCTTTGAAGCAGGCTTGCTTGTAGCCCATGTCACATGTTTTCCACATGAAGGAGATGCCGCACCCATCTTTGGCTTTGATGTAGTTGGTAGCGAGAAGACTGGTAAGATTGGTGGTGCATTTCTAGACTACTCACCCGTTCTGTATGATACCAAATGGCACGATACTGAATGGAACTCTGATCGTATTCTGCCCGAGTGGGCTACGGTGTTCTCTGATGACTTCATTGCTCTCCGTCCACACGAAGATGAATACGAGCCGTTCTTTGAGCTATCGCTGACTAAGTTCGAAGAGTACTTTAATGCACTTGATACCTCAGTACACGTCGATACGCCTGCCGCCAAAGCACTGGTCATCGAGCGACAGAACGAGTACTGCGAGAAACAAGCGTCCAATCCCCGGACCTACGCCGCTCTGAAGCACAAGATTGGTGCTGAGAGAGCGAGGTATTTCATGACTGAGATACTTTTCCCCAAAATCGTAAGTATTTGATTTCCTTACTTATTCTAAAAAGTTCTAAACATATAGCAAAATAGTCTAAAAAAGCTGTTGACTTTTCTCCAGATCCTGCGATAATTACCATGTAATTGAGAGATAGGAGAAATTGTTATGGCTAGAATTATTTACCAAACTGAGTTTGATCGCGAAGGTCTTGAGAACGAGATTGACTTCAAACAGGCTCTTCGAATCATCAAAGGTTTCATGGGTACTGAAGATACTCTTGCCGCTCTTAAAGGTTTTGAGGAGCGTTACGAGAAAGCTGAAATCGATACTTACGAAGCTTATGATTGGCGATATGAGATATTCTCTTATAATCTTCTGGTCGAAGGTTTCTCTAAGTTGTTTGCGCCTAAGGAGGTCGCTTAATGTTTAAAATGCCTACTTATGTTTGGAATCCGTACTCAGTCGAGTTCACCAAGTACGGTAAGCGAGTTACTGAGACTCTGCGTTACCTTGATGTTGTCGGCGAACCTCGCCGTCGAATTGGTGACTCTGTGACAGTTCGTGTCAACAAAGAAAAGCGTATTGGTATTATTATGGGAGTAGAGTAATGAGTGAAGTAAAGTGGTACTGCCGCGGTGCGGCTGGTGAGTACGTCTTGGACGTTGTTGAGTCTCTGGCTGATGGTATGATCGATGAAGATCAGTTCATCGCCAAACTGAGTCAGTTTGGTCTGTCTCCTCAGGAGATCATGGACGTGTTCGCTGAGGACGTGTTAGGGGTTTAAGTTTTTTGATGGGGATGTGCTTTCGAAAATTGCTACTGATTGCTATGTGGCACTACCCCATCTTTTTTACAGAGCAGGAGACTGAAAACAGTAGGTCGGCCTGTAGCGAGGGTTAACAACCTTGCGAGTAGGTTTTGCCAGTCCCTATCTAACCCAATACTGGCACCATCTTTTCGGTTATATTCTTAGAACAAAAAAGTCTAAAAAAAGTGTTGACAGACTGACTAAATTCTGAGATAATTACTGCGTAAGTTAGAGAGAGGCTTTGATTATGAAACTTGTTATCCAAACCCAATTCTGCGAGAACTACGGCGCCCATGACTGGGACGGTAAGGGCGAGTGTCCGCAGTACTGGAAGTTCAAAGGCGGCGAAACTTATATCGTCGATGTGACCCTGCAAGAAGCGCAGGACAAGTCGTTCTATGCGCGTGTCGCGAAGTGCATTGAGCACTCTTCAAACTACTCTAAGGAGTACATCATTGGTGAGACTCTGGTCGATGATATCGACTTTAAAGAGTCGGATCACTGCGATGAGTGGGAATCTCCCATTTACTGCGCTCTCATGTCAGACCGTGACGAACTCATGTGCAAGCAGATTGCACGTAAGTACAACATGGATGCGACTCCGTTCGGTGAGCGTTCTTGGTCTCAAAACGAAGAGGGTCGCTCTGAAATGCGACTCCTCACCTTCGAAGATATCGATGTATTAGAACAATACTTCGCAAAGAAAGAGGCGGCAGGAGAATTGGCGCCTCTTCCGGAGGTGGCATGAGAGACTGGTTACAAGTTGGCATTTACGCCACTGCTCTTGCGATAATTGTTTTTATGGTTGGATGGTACGTTTACTTTGTCTGGAGTGACTGTCTAGCCGATCATTCGTTTCTGACTTGTGCAAGAATGTTAGGGAGATAAAATGATGGGTACTTCTTTACAAGGCTACGTTTCTGCTACATATCAACAGTTGGTCGAGATTCTTGGTCAGCCCACGTACTCAAATCCTTCTGCTGACGGTAAAGTAAATACTGAGTGGGAGTTGATGTCTGAGTATGGACCTGTTACAATCTATGATTGGAAAGATTACGATGGCGGCGAGTTTTCTCGCTCGGGCGTTAAGTATCAGTGGCATGTCGGTGGTAAAAACATGCAAGCACTATTTTATGTTGAAGGTTTGTTGGGTTTGTAATGCAGTCTGATCTAAACGATGAAAATTTTTTCTGGGGTGGCGTTGCGTGTGTCATCATTCTGTTCACCGCCATAGTCGCTAGTTTCATTTACGACTTGCCAAGCGGTACTGCCACTCCTGAAGAACCAGTTAACCCTCCGGTTCAAGAGGTGCCTCTCTCATCTCTCTCTCAGCCTCTTGAACCGGAGGTCTCTAAATACAATGAGAGAGAACTTGAGTGTCTAGCACTTAACTCGTACTTTGAATCGAGAAATCAATCCGTTGCTGGACAAATTGCTGTTGCTCAAGTGGTGTTGAATCGAGTGAACAGTCCTCGATTTCCGAACACTATCTGTGATGTGATTCAACAAGGGCCCACGTATACAAACTGGAAAGGCAACGAACTGCCTGTGCGTAACAAGTGTCACTTCTCTTGGTGGTGTGATGGCTTGAGTGATATACCGAAAGACAAAGAAACGTATGCTTCGATTCTAAGTCTGGTTACCACAATTGCTGAAGAGGAGCCTATTGACATTACAAACGGAAGTCTGTATTATCATGCAGACTATTCTAGCCCTTGGTGGATAAATAGTTTCACTCAAACAATGGTGATTGACGATCATGTCTTCTACAGAGAAAAAGACGATTAACAATCTGGTCGCAAAACACGCTCGCAAATTCAATCGGGCACAGGTGATGGCGGACCGCAAAAAAGCGGCTCGCCTTGGTTACATTAAACATAAAGGAAAAGACTATGAGTAGAGTGGCACTTGTGGGTATGACAACGCCCAGTGCGTCCACTGGCTGTAACACTGCGAATGAATTGATTGCATACGCGGCTCGTGTGAGTAATCCAGCCAATCAAAACAACGATGTTACCGCGGCTAAACTGTTACGCTACCTGATTCGTGAGAATCATTGGTCACCGTTTGAAATGGTGTCAGTCACTATGGAGATTAAAACCACTCGTGACATTTCTCGCCAGATCATTCGTCATAGGTCTTTTTCGTTTCAGGAGTTCAGTCAACGCTATGCTGTGAGCGACAATTTCATTACACGTGAGGCTCGCTTGCAAGATCCTAAGAATCGACAAAACTCGATTGAGCTAGAGGACACAGAGGACTTTGGCAAAGGCGGCAATAAAACACAGCAAGAACGTCTGTACGAAAACTGGAATATGAAGCAACGCGATGTGATCAACAAAGCGAATGAAGTGTACAAGTGGGCACTTGATAATGGCATTGCAAAAGAGCAAGCACGTGCTGTACTGCCCGAAGGTAACACTGAGACTACGCTGTACATGGCTGGTACGCTTCGTTCGTGGCTACATTACTGTGAACTGCGTCGAGCAAACGGTACGCAGAAAGAGCATATGGTTGTAGCAGAGCAGTGCTGGGAAATTCTCAAACAACATTTCCCTGATATTGCAAAGGCAGTAGAGGAGTTGTAATGAACGGTAAGAAAGCCAAGCTGATGCGTAAAGTTGGTAAGGTTGAACGCAAAGATAAAAAGATGTATAATAGTCTGACAGACGACGAAAAGAAACTTTTGTCTGACGTATACAAATTTTCAATCACTAGGAAAGTACCTAAAGAATGAATGTCTTTTATCTGCATCCCGACCCTATCGTTTGTGCCGAACAGCACTGCGATAAACATGTTGTTAAAATGTTGGTCGAGTATGCCCAGTTAATGTCCACTGCACACCGAGTGCTAGATGGCGAACTCTGGTATGGTAGATCAACTGCGGGTCGCAAGATTCAGCGATACTTTCATCCAGATCCCACCATGAATCAAGAGCTATATAAAGCTTGTCACATCAATCATCCGTCTGCTAAGTGGGTACGTTACTCATCTGCAAACTATGGATGGTTGTATGACATGTGGACGGCACTACACTGTGAGTATGAACATCGTTATGGTAGAACCCACGAGTCGTATCGAAAGTTGAATTATCATCTTCTTCTACCACCCGAAAAGTTCTCTAGTGAAGGCTTCACTGAGCCGACACCGGCGATGAACCATTACCCACAATGTATTGTCGAAGGTGATTCAGTAACATCGTATCGCAATTACTACATTGAAGCCAAGTCTGACTTTGCTCGATGGACTAATCGCGATGCCCCAGATTGGTGGAATACGCATGAGTGGAAAAGGGAGCAAACCGAGACCGTTCTCGGTTGATCGCAAAGTGTTTGAAAGTAATTGGGACAAAATCTTCGCTGTAAAGCAGAGTCATCAAGACGCTCCTACTGACGAAGAGAAAAGTAAAAAGAAAGAGCAGGCACAGGACCCTAGAAATGGCTAGAGATCCTTTAGAAATTAGTAACTACTGGTCTGATGACAGTACGCTTGAATCGATTGTTCTCAAAGATAACGATGGTTATTTTATTGAGATTTATCGAGACACTATACTGGTCGCGATTTTACGTGAGGGTCTAACTTCATTAGGCAAAGCCGAAGAAGTAGCAGAAAACGCTGTTATTGAAAACGTATGGATTGAAGATCAATATGCCGAAACGCGCTAAGTTTACTCCCAAGAAAAAGAAGACCTTGACTCCCGAACCGAATTGGGAAAAACTAAAGAAGGCTGAAACTGAAGAAGAGCGAATCGCCGCTTGGATGGAGTGTGATGCGTATGTGCACACCGAAGTCACTGAGCGCGAGTATCTGCATTCAACTAAAAAGTGGATTCGTGATCGCAGTGGCTGGGATCATGGAGTCTATGAAGAAGCGATTAAAATTCCAGACGTGTTTCTTGCTACGATTGGCAAGAGCGGTTGGAAAGCGTATCTACTTGGATACATGCCTGAGAAGGTAAAAGCACAGTTCGAAAAGCAATTGTTTGACATGATCGAAAAGTCAGACAGACTGCGTGAGCAAATGTTTTATGAACCACCCATTCATCCATCGATTGCTGATCTTGACGATGATCATAAACTTCATCCTACAAAAGTGAAGCAGTGGATTGAGTACTGGAAAAAGTTTGTGTCTGCGTCGAAGAACGACGACAAACTGACACAAGAACAAATAACCGCGCGTACATACGTGTATAACATGCAGACCTATCTTAAGAGTGGTGTCTGGCTTGATTCACACTATGGTGAGCGCCGAGAAAACAAAATTGTTCCTGTCTGTATCGCGCCAGCGTATGATAAAGATGGTTGTATTGTAAGAACCAAAGGTACATACTACAGAGACATCGGAGCAATTTGGGGAGAAATCGAATGACAGTTGGTAGTATAGTTATGACAAAGCCTAAATTTGCGAAGCGAATCGAGGAGATTGTCAGACTTAAAAATTTAAGTTACATCGATGCCGTGTTGTACTTCTGTGAAAAGAACAATCTTGATGAAGTCGATGTAAAGAAGTTTATTGCAGGTCCGATCAAAAGTAAGATCGAGGCTGAGGCTATGAAACTAAACTTTCTGCCACGCGGAAATGAATTACCATTCGAATAGAGAACTGCCACATCTCTCTTAAAACTATGTGGTTTATATCATTAACTAACTGGAGACTATTATGTCAAAGCAAGCAAAAGTACTCGCCGCATTCATGCAAGGCGAACAACTAACCTCTAAGCAGATCGCTTCACGTTTTAGCGTTGCTAACCCAACTGCACTCGTGTCTAGCCTGCGTATGGAAGGTTATCCTGTTTACTTGAACGAGGGTACCAAAGATTCCCGCGGTCGTGTTCGTGCATCGAAGTATCGTCTTGGTGCTCCGACTCGTGCAGTAATCGCCGCTGGCTATCGTGCTATGGCAGCCGCCTAAGTAAATACTTAGGAAAAGATGAGACCACCGAATGGTGGTCTTTTCGCTTATGTCAGAAAAGAAAAAAGCGTTATTGCCATATGGCGATAATATAAGCGCACCCGCTATAACGCTACCTAACACTGAGCTTTTTAAATCTGAGCGTGGGTCTCTCGCTAGAAATTATTTTGAAAACAGAATAGCTCTCTTAAACGAAGAATATAATAAACTATTGGAGCTGGCGGAAGACAACGAAATGATTTATCAAGCGCAGTACAATTTTGTGCCACGAGTAGGACAGACATATCATCTGTATCGAATCGAAAGTGGTGCAATAACTCTAAGTCTGATTGAACCTCAGGCTTGGAACAAAGAGTATCTAGGATCATATCAATTTACTGCGGACTCTATCTGGCAGAAAGTTGACCTAGATGCATAACACACAACACACAGGAGACTATTATGTCTAATCCATACGAACTTCGTTTTGAAATGTTCAACGTAGCAAAAGATATGCTCGTTGACAGTTTTCATTGTGAGAAAGATGACTTGATGCAGAAGTATCACAGTCAAATCGATCAAGGGCAACCAGTAGAGTATCCCACTCTGCCTAAGTACCCATCTTTCGAAGCCATCAAAGAGTTGGCTATCGAAATCAATGAGTATGTTTCGAAAACTAAGTAGTATAAATAGAAGAGTGAGAAGGTTGACTTTTCACTCTTTTTATAGTATGATACTACTCTTACATTATGAATAAAGTGGATAAAACTTAATACACTGTTTATACAAGGAAACACATATGTCTTTTTCAAATCTCAAGCGTAATCGCAATTCTATCTCTGACCTCGTCTCTGCCGCAAGCGCAGGTGATGCCCCCACCGAAAAGAAGTCCTACGTCGATGAACGTCAATGGAAGCCCACCGTTGATAAAGCAGGCAATGGCTACGCTGTTCTGCGTTTTCTACCTGCACCCGAAGGCAACGAACTGCCTTGGGTTCGATACTGGGATCATGGCTTTAAAGGTCCCACTGGTCAGTGGTATATTGAAAAGTCTTTGACTTCGATTGGTCAGCAAGATCCTGTTGGCGAGCTAAACTCTCGTCTCTGGAACTCTGGTGTAGAGGCTGATAAAGAAACTGCACGTGCACAGAAGCGCCGTCTTCACTACGTTGCAAACGTTCTTGTCGAATCTGATCCTGCTAACCCTCAGAACGAAGGCAAAGTCTTCCTCTACACGTTCGGTAAGAAAATCTTTGATAAGATCATGGACGTAATGCAACCGCAGTTTCAGGACGAAGATCCAGTCAACCCGTTCGACTTCTGGGAAGGCGCTTCGTTCAAGCTGAAGATTCGTAACGTCGAAGGCTATCGTAACTATGACAAGTCAGAGTTTGCATCTCCTGCTCCTCTGCTAAATGGTGACGATGGTGAACTTGAACAGGTCTATGATCAACTCTATGATCTGAACGAGTTTACTGATCCTGCTCAGTACAAGACTTATGATGAACTGAAGGCTCGTCTTGCTCTTGTGCTTGGTGAGTCTGCTCCTCGCACTGTGAAGGCAGAGAATGATTTAGCAAGCGTTCGTGAGCCAACTCCCATTCGATCAGCAACTCCCGTGGAACCTGAAGTAACGGCAGCCAATTTATCGGATGATGGCGAAGAAGATACTCTTTCATACTTTGCGAAACTCGCCGCTGAAGATTGATAACTTCGTAATGAAAAGGGAGCCTTTTGGCTCCCTTTTTTTATGCTCCTGCATAAGCGTCGGCTCGCGATCCGTTTGATTGAGTAGGCTGTGGTAGAGGTGCATCTCCACCACCTGTTGTAGTGTTGTTCGTAGTTGTTGTTGGAGCATTAGTGTTGTTGATTACAGTGACGTTACCAGACTTTTCACCAACAGAACTCATTGTTCTTTGTTCTACTGCACTACTAATTGGTATTTCTGCGGCTTGTGTCATTACAGCACTGATCTTGGGTACAGGAGAAGATTTTAAGCCTTCACCAAAGTCAACTTCACTGTAACCATCGAAGTATCCTTCACCAAGCTTACCACCATTCCACATCTTGTCGAAGATAGGTATTGCAAAAGCGACTGATTTGCCCAACTCTTCAATGTTATCTTGAAAATCGTCCATATCTGCACTAGCAATCTTATCGATGCCATCACCCAGTCTAAACATTGAATCAGCAAGTTGATCGAATCCTTTTAGATTTGAAACATCAATATCAGATAAAACTTTAAGATCGCCTGCAATACGTTCAAATACACTAGGGGTGTTTTCGTCAGTAAACAAAGAACTAACGAAGTTACCAAGACCACTGATCAGTTCACCCGCTGTTAGTGCCGTTAGTCCAGCCGCTACAGAAACCGCCGCAGGACCAAAGGCAAGAAGCTTCGACATGCTTATTTCATCTGACGATATTGCCGCAAGGCCTGCTCCAAGATTAACCATAATATCTCTGAGACCTGATCCATCGGCACCAAGTGCTCCAGCAAGATCAGTTACACCTGCAACTCCAGCAAAGAATGCACCAATGCCAACACCGAGTAGCCCTAGTCCAGTAGCCGCTGGACCTGCCATACCAGTTGCACCCAGCAATCCGCCTGTTGCAAGCAATCCACCAAGAACGGCTAAATCAGCACCAGCAAAAGCACCAAGACCTTCAGCAAGATTGACCATTATATTGCGCAGTGTCGTACCGTCTGCTGAGAGATAACTTGCGGCCGCATCACCTGCCGCAAGTCCAGCAAAGAATCCACCGATGCCAGCACCTAGAGCGAACATTCCAAATCCCGCTTTCATTGATTTACCAGGACCAAGAAGTGTACCCATGACACCACCTGCGGCCATGACACCACCAAGCTTGACTAAGCCGTCGGTGTTCATCTGAGCAAAACCATCTGTAAGTGTTGTCATAACACTCACTAGTTTGTTCAGATCGGTGTTCATCCATGTAAGTGCTTTGTCACCTGCGGCAAGTCCAGTAAAGAATCCGCCGATGCCAAAGCCAAGTGCAGTCATACCAACGCCTGCGCCGATTCCTGCTCCAGCTAATTTTCCGAATGAACTACCAAAACTTGATTCTGCGCCTTTCCCACTAGGACCTGGAGGTGGTGTGGGTGAATCACCAGTCGGTGCTTCTTGGCTTCTCTCAGCCGCTTCTGCTCTTCTCTTTTGCTCTGCCTCTTGCATCGCACGAAAGAAGTCACGAAATCGCTTGTTTGTATCGACTTCGGTCCTGAACTGTTCTTTTTGTAGATTGCTAATGTCTTGCAGATACTCTGCATTGAGCATATTCGCTTCTACAATGTCATCAAGTCTGGCCATATGACTCTCTTAATTTTTTTTCTTCTTCTAACGCATCCAAGAGCAAAATAAGGTGTACTTCACGCTCCCATGGGATCATCGTTTCTAATTCTGTTAATGAGTATTTATGATGCCTCATCAACAAAAAACTCGTTTTATAATGATTAGCTAGAGTTTCATGCGAGAGGCATACTAAAAAAAATCTTGGATGCCTCTTAATTCAAGATGAGTATGCTCACCACATTTGTTACAATCAAAATCTAAGTCATACGAGACTTTAGGAATATCAAAAAGAAACTTAGTAATCTTTTCAAACTGTTCTCGTGTCATCGATTCAAGAAAACGTCGAACAGATTCTGGTGTTTCGTCTGCGATGTCAATTCGTTCATCTTCAGTCATGACTGCATCAAGACTGTTCGCAAGAATATTGAAACCCATCTCGCCTTCTTCTTTAATATCTTGAAAATCAATATAACTTGGATATCTCATAACAACAGAAATTTTATCATCAAGTTCAATGATATTACTTCTGGGCTTTACTTGACCACATGTTACCTGCTCTAAGTCCATTACATATTCATTTTCGTGTTCGCATGACTGACACTTTAGATTGAGATTAATTCTTTCGCCTACAGATTTAGAACGGAGCTTGATGAATAAGTATTCTAGATCAAATGTTGTCAACGATTGGACCTTTAAGTCCGATTGTACACAAGCCTGAATCGTATCTAAAATAGCGTTCATCATCTGGTTGCTGTCTTGTGACTCAGCTGCCAGCATTAAGATTTTTTCTTCTTTTACCAAATACGGTCTAAATTTAACTCGATCACCTGTTGAAGGGATTTCTAACTCATACTTGGGTGTATCATTCAATACGGGTAATGCCATGATTTAATTCTCCATTAAATATTTGCGCCGATTGTTCCTAAAACTCCAGTGACTGCTTTCTGAATTTTATTCTTCGGATCTCTGCTCTCACCGTACCAGTAGTGATAAGCAAATTCTACACTTATCTGGCTGATCTCATTCTGAGATTGATCCGATAATGTTTCGTATGTGACACTTACAGGAAAAGCACGATCAAGTGTCCACGTGTATGTTTTTTCAAGAGGTGTTCCAAGATCAATATCAAAACTAAGATTGACTGGACCAAGTTCGATATTTCTGTCGAGAATTGGATAGCTAACGCCTTTCTCTAACTGATGAATCTGAACTTTTTTAGCGTATCGATCTGGATAGTTGACTTCGAAGCGTCCTTCAATATCATCATATTGTTGCATAGCCAGGGCTTGCCAGCCTTCAAAGTAGTCTCGTGTTTTCTGATCGTTCAATACCCGAAATGACATTGTAACATTGGGATTTACAAACCCGTGAACAACTGATTGCTGTGTAGGACCTAGCACTCGCTCAATGCTTGACAACTGACGTGATGGCAGTGTGACACTGCTACACAGAACACCAAATTCATAAGTGCTTTGTCTTGCAGTCAATGCTGGTAGATAAACATAATATAGATTCGTACGAGCAAAGCCTCTGCCACCCGTAGCAATACCCTTTAGTTCTTCAACTGATCCTGACTTAAGCATTCATTATTCTCCGTGAATCTTTGTAGACTTGACCAGCAGTACCCTTGTTCCATTGTGCAACGGGTAAGAATGTAGCAATCTCCCACTCAGGTGGTGGAACGTATGCTAATCTACTTTCAACTTGAGTTGTCAAGTAATGCTTGAAACATGGCTTGAAGTATTTAAACTTCGCGGCTCGATTCAAATATTCGTACGACACTTCGAACTTGGTCGTTTCATCGTACTTACTGTTGTTCGTAATGTCCATGAGAGCATCGAGAAACTTAGCACGAAGCGGGATCGGCAGATAGTGAAGGTTCATACCATAAAAACCTTTCTCTGCTGGACCCACTGCAATGATCAAAGGAAACGAATCCCAATATGGAAGCGTCTGTCTGTGCTTTGCGTCATAGAAAAACATGTACATCGAACCCGACACAGACTTTGCTTTTGACTGTATAGGATCTTCTCGCATCAACTCACGTCGATTGATGTTACGCATGTTCTGCACTTTGCGTCTAAACCACGCACGTGACTCTCTGGTACGTGGCTGAATGCCCGCACGAAACGCTTCTTGCTCTACTGTCTGAAATAAATTGCTCATGCGTCTATTTATACGCCTTTACTGAACAAAAAGTCCTCGTTGTGACGAAGCATTAACTTATAACCAAGTTTCGACATAAATTGACCGATCTCGATTGCATTGACTAATCCACCCGGTACGTCTTTCAAAATTTCGACCATCACTAAGGGACTATGCTTTGATAACGTTTCCTTTGCACCTTCAAGAACTTTTAATTCATGACCCTCTACGTCAATCTTTATAAAATCGACATCGGTAAGTTCTAATCTGTCCATAGGCACTACAGTAGACACGAGTTTTTCTTTTTTCTGAGCCAATGGAAGTTCTTCTAAAGAGCAGTGACCGGTGTATCTAGGATAAAACCACGATCTCTTCATGTCGATATCGTCACTTAGACCGTGATCGTGTACTGTTACGTTGTTTCGATTCTTCATGTTTTCACGTAAACAATCTCTAATCGGCGTGATTAATTCAAAAGCATGAACGTGCTGAAATAGTTCTGAAAATCCTTCGGTCATGAAGCCATATGACGCTCCCACGTCTACTGCTATTCTACACTCACTAAGCGTTTCTCTGAGTGTAGGACAGATCATAAAATCAAAAATGTTTTTATTATAATGCATATAATACTGAGTACCCATCTCAGCACGTTCAGCATAATTTAAAAACGAATTAGACTCTTCAGTTGCTAGAAGCGTCCAGTCACCTACTTTTTTTGTTTCGTACATTTTTTGTTCTCGTATAGGGTTTAAGCGGCTTCAATGCTTTGGGCATAATACCCATTGCCTGAAGAGTCTTTTCTGTCCAAATTTGAAATTCCCAACCTCGATCTTTGGCGTATTCATTCGCCGCTTCCCACTTATTCATGTTCTTGATATAAGTGTAGCCTTCGGTAATGTAACGTTTGGTTCGACGATTGCCGACAGGTGGATTTGTTTCTTTTTCGGGCTTTATCTCCACAATAATCGTTCGCCCTGACTTGTAAACAATCTTTAGATCAACAAAGTATCTATGAATCTTTCTATCAACTTCATATAGATATGGTATGACAGTCTCTTCGCTAGACCACTTTACAATTTCGGAGTTATCGTCACACCACTTGAACGCATGTTTTTCCCACAATGATCTGTACACCACGTTCGCGTGATCGCCATGATACTTTGTGGGGTTTTTAACTCGATACTTGCCTTTATATGCCATAAAAACTCTATAAATAGATGAACAACAACTCACCCATTATTTAGAGTGTTTTAAATGGCAGATGATATTTACAACGTTAAAGTAGGTGACAAGCTAACACCTGAGCAAATACGTCAAGCGGCTGGCGTTGCAGAGCCTAATACAGCAGGCGAAGAAAATGTTCTTGCAGAAGAAAGTTTGCCCGATGCAGAAAACGAACAAGCAACTGATCCCTCAGTTGAAGCCCTAGAAGCAAATAGAAAATTCAAGTATCCGCTGACTCTTTCTGCCAGTTATCCTGCACGTATCATTTTTAAAGCGAAAAAAGTTGAGGGTGTTGATCTAGCCGATAAGATAGGTAGTGGTTTCTCTTCGCTTCTCAAAGGGATTGTGGCAACTGGTAGAGCGATCACTGGAATTCCGGCGGACGGGCCAGTCACTGGTGCTATTGCAGATGCAGTGGAACAGGGAAAAAATAACGAAAGCGCAACCGCTTCAGTGGCTGACCAAGAAGTTGATGCAGAAACAAAACAAGACATTGCTAAATCAGAGAAAGAAGTAGAGCAGTCTTTGATGTCATATGAGAATAAAGGTCCTGGTGTAACAGTTGGTCAAGTGACTCTTCCTTTGCCTCGAGACTTAAGATTCAGTGATAATGCACAATATGAAACTGCAAATCTTGGTACAATTGGTGGTTCTCTAGAAGGTGCCCTAGAAGGACAAAATCCATTTGCGGGTGCGACACAGCAAGGGCAGTTTCTTAGAACATCATCTGCTATTGCGGCACAAGCAATTGCGAAAGGTGTGGGTGAAGCGACAGGTGCGGCAATCGGTGCGGCAGTTGGACGAGGTACAGCGGGTGCTATTGTGGGTACGTCTGTTGCGGGTGGTACGTTCGATGGAATGTCACCTGCTGTGCGAAGTGCAACACGTATTGCTACTGCTGTCAACCAAAGAACGCTGTTTTCTCAAGTCAACATTCGAAACTTTGCTTTTGCTTTCAAAATGATTGCGAACAACGAGCAGGAAGCCCGAGAAATTAAAAACATCGTAAAGTTCTTTCGACAAGAACTATATCCTGAAAAGATTCCATTAGGTGAATCTGGTGTGCCTCTCGGCTTTAAATTTCCCAACATGTTTGAGATCGATATCAAGAACAGATTTGGTGAGAATCCTGCATTTAAAATACAGAGATGTTACTTGAGAGATATTCAGACTTCTTTTAATGCTACTGCGGCTGGTATGCACACTGATGGTCAGTTTATCGAAGTAGATATATCATTATCGTTTCAGGAGATTGTTGCACTCGATAAAGCGAAAGTTAGGGACGGTTACTAATGTCAAATTATTTTGAAAATTTTCCAAAGGTTCTCTACTTATTTGGTAATGAACAAGAGCCAGTACTCTTTCAGCAGTTGACACAATACGTTGATCTCATCGATGCAATTCGTGATGATAACGGCGCATACATTGAATATGAAATTCGTGACGGAGATAGACCAGACACTCTTTCATATAGACTTTATGGCAAGAGTGAGTATGATTGGACATTCTTTTTAATGAATGAAAGACTGCGTGAAGTGGGCTGGCCAAAAAGCACAAAACAAGTTTATGAGTATGCTCAGAATACTCTTTTTCCAAACTACACAGCCAAACTTGGTTTTCAAGAAAGAGACAGTGCTGACGCAAGAACGTTTGCAACAAAATATCCTGCAGGACAAGACGTACTGATCCAAGGATCTAGTGGCGTAATCATAAGAAAGAATGTAGATATAGGTGAATTCACAATTTCTTCTGACAGTGATATCACAGGTAAAACTGCTATTACATACGACGATGGCACCAATCTATATGCACTTTCTGGTATAACCTATGAGTATCAGGGAACGCATCACTACGAAGATGACTCAGAAAATTGGGTTGATTTTTTCTATCAAACTGATTCTGCTGTAGGTGGTCGCGGAAAAATACCGATTACTAATCTTGAGTTTTTGCTTCAACAAAATGAAGAAGCTAAAAAAATTCGTGTAATTAAAAAAGAGTACATTGAGAAAGTAGTAGGCGAATTTAAGCGATTGCTTGAGAGGGTTTAATGGCTCAAAATCAATCTCAGTTTGGTCTATTAGAAGCGTCACTCATTCTTTCGTCTGTTAAAGACGAAGACAAGGTCGTTGATGTTCGCGCTAATATAATTGAAATAGACTTTTACGAAAATCTATACAAGCCTTATGTCGATGCACACATTGTTCTTATCGACGATTTTGGCTTGAAAGACACACTATCTATTCAAGGCACAGAAAGACTTAAACTGGTTTTGGGCGATGCTGAAAAACCAGAAGAGCCTATGATAGTAAAGTATTTCTTTTTCTCACAGATTGTCGATACGAAAAAAATGAACGAAAGAGCAGAATTGCTTTCGATCAATCTGGTAGAAGAGCATCTTTATGTTGACTCAATTAAACAGTTCAGTCGCTCCTACACAGATACACTAGAAAACATTATTGGAACGATTTCTGAGAACGAGTTGGGCAAGGAAGTCGTAGCACAATTCTTTGAAGGATCAATACAAGGCATTCGAAAAATACTAGTGCCTTACATGAGTCCATTAGAAGCAATTCAGTGGATTCGTGACCGTGCTACGACTCGCACAGGCTCGCCGATCTTTCTGTACGCATCTTTGTATGCTGATCGTCTCATTCTGTCTGATCTAGACAGTCTGCTAAAAGAGGATGTAATTAACGACAAACTGCCTTTGCGATACAGTGCCGCAATCAATTCAGCACCAGACACGGATGATAATCTACGACCTTATTATGAAATCATGTCATTCCGTGAAGCAAATTCTGAGAACGCACAGGCGATGTATGAAAATGGTGCAATTGGATCATACTATGCAAACATCGACGCTGGTACAGGAGTCGTAGTCGGCAGTCATGTAACGATCCGAGATATCGTTGACGATTTCTATTCGTCAGAAACCATTTCGCCCGATACAGTGCAGAGCATCTTTGATCCCTCGCTAGAGATTGGAGGTAAGCTGGCGGACGAATATAACTCGGTACACATTCATCAAATATTTTCAAGTGGCACATACAATCAGTTCAAGAGCTACCACGACGAAACGTCGATCCTTGATGATAACAATACGATCATAGAATCAAGATTGAAGATCAAGAACAAAATCATTCGAATGATTCTGAAAAAGAATATCATCGATATTGGAATGAACGGCTCTCTTTTCTTTCAAGGTGCTGTGCCAGTTGGTAAGAAGATACGAGTGTTATTTCTCAACTCAAACGTTGAGGGAGATGAAAAAGACGCATTGAAGCAGATCGATAAGAGAAAATCTGGAGACTATTTGATATTGGCTATAAATCATAAGTTGATAAGTGAAAAACACACGTCAGTATTGCGACTCACCAAGTTGGGTGATCTGCCTCGGAACTTTAAACTATGAACATTCTAAGACCCATACAAAAAGAATACTACGGCGATGACTATCGTTGGTTCTTTGGTACGGTTGTAAATGCTCATCCGCCAGCAGGTCTTGAAGGGCGTGTGAAAGTGCGTATTTACGGAGTGCACAATCCCGTCACAGACGAAATACCAGAGCGTGATCTTCCATGGGCACAAGTCTTACTGCCCACAACTGAAGGTGGTTCATCTGGCATCGGTCGTATTCCACAACTACAATCTGGGTCATTTGTGTTCGGTGTTTTTCTTGATGGTATCTCATCTCAGATTCCGTTGATTCTTGGATCTGTGCCTAGAGTCGAATTTCCTACTGCTATTCAAAGTGGTCGTAACATTTCGTTCGAAGACAAGTTTGAGTATAATCAAGAAAGACTCCAGAATGTTATCATAACACCTTTGAAAGATGATCGTGAAGAAAGTCCTGGAGTTGGTCTTCGCCGCCAGCAATCGATGAAATTTTTCATTGATAACGGATACGAAGTTATTCACGCCGCGGCTATAACGGGTGCGATAGAGGCTGTGTCAGGCTTTGAAACTTATGACGATGACACTACGTCTGACACCATTGGTATTTTAAAATGGAAGAACACTACAGAAGTTGGTAGTCGCTTTGTCGATCTATTAAATTTCGCTGTTAGATTTTCTCCTAGCTCTGACTGGAGACCATTTTCTTTACAATTGCAGTTTGTTCTTTACGAATTGAGAACAAGATTCAACTTGGTAAATAGTAAATTGATAGTAACCACAAACATTAAAGACGCGAGTGCTATCATCAATCGCGATTACATCAAAGGAACTAATCAGTCCGATAGACTTGCACAAAGAGCATACGATGAGGTCACTTCATAATGGTATCTAAAATCGAAGCAGGACAGACTCTTGTAAATAAGGCAGCCAAGACAGCCAAAGAAAAATTGGCTGAAGAAGTAAGCACTCAGGCTTCTTCGATTGACACGTCACAACTTGAAGCTACTGCAACAAAAGCCGCTGGTGATCTAAAGAATTCGCTAGAAACGACAGCGGGTAGTATTGCTGGTCAAGTTGAGGGCGGTGTAAAAAGCCTTTCTTCAAAGTTCGATAAGTTTCAAGATAAACTGAATAATCCTGAGGCTACCGTTGAAGGTCTTGTAGATGATGGTATCGAAAGTCTTGAAGGTATGGCAACAGACTTCGTTCAAGATCAGATTTCAAAGTTTACGTCCAAGTTTGCGTCAACTGTTGAGGTTGTGTTCAGCGAGCCAGACTCAAATGGAATTGTGTTTCCTATCGAAGCATCGCTCGATGCAGAAGGTGGTATTTCAGGCACAGTAGCCGCAGTGCTACAGTTGATCACAGGTTTAGGCGTTGACACGGGCAATCTACAAAAAGCGATTGTAGAGGGTAGTCCTCAAGGCATTCTCGATGCGGGTAAAGATGTGCTGTCGGGTAAGATGGGCGCATTTGACGGAGCGTCTGCAATTAAGTCTCTTACCGATACTGCAATAACAAGTGTTACCAATGAAATAGAATCAAAAGTTGGTAGCGCACTGGCTAAAGCAAGCAATCTAAACACAGCCATTAAATCAATTACAGACGTTGACTCTAATGGTGAGATTACCATTAGCAGTGTTGCCGACGTAGTTTCTAGTAGAATCACTGCAGGAAATACTGACAGTGCAGAATTCAATACAGGCATTTTGAAGAATAAGACAAATCCTTTGGCTGATTTAGAAAATACGCTGAAAGATTCGAAGAACATCAAACAGAATCTAGAAGGCGCCAAATCAGACTTTGAGAATTTGTCTGGTGGAAAAGACGGCGATGCAGTGCTTAGTTCTGTGACAGGTGCCGCGGGATCACGTGCAAGTTATAACAAGAAAGGTGAAGAGTATCGCTCACTAGTAAAAACACGTGTCGCAAAAGGCTCTGAAACAGGTGTCGTTCAAGGTATCAGTACAGAAATTCTTACTGACGTAAAAGAACAGATAAAAGATTTTGCACCCAAGTTAACAAGCGAAGATGTCAATAACGTTATTAACTGGTCACAAGGCAGTGCTGATGAAATTTCTAAAGCGGTGCGATTGCTTTTTGACAAGACAGGTAAGCCAATTGACACGATACGTCAGTTTATAAAAACTATCGATACAACGATTGAAAACGCAACCAGAGTGTCGCCCGAAGATGCTGTGTTTAATGAACCTTACGTTATTGGTGAATATGAGGCAGAGTGGAAAAAGGGAGATGGAAATCCTAGATTCCCTTATGTTTCTTCTATCGAAGAGTTACAGGCTGAACTGCGCAACATTAAACGAGATGTAACAGAAGCAGTTATACATTGGACAGAAACTCACACCGATAAAAACATAGGATCTGAAGAAATCAATAAATATCATCTGGAGTTAGGACTTGATGGAATAGGCTATCACTATGTCATTCGTCGAGACGGTTCATTGCAAAGAGCAAGACCTGTCAACACAAAGGGTCAACACGCACCCATTAACAATCATGACGAAAGAAGTATAGGTATTGTATTCGTTGGTGGAATTAACGTTCCGTCTGGCACACCTAATCCCGAAAACTTTTTGTCTTCGCAGTCATTGACCCGTAGCCAGCTTAACACATTCGATCACTTTTGTCGAGCATTTTATGCAGTATTTCCTGGTGGTCAAATCATTGGTCACAACGAGATCGATGAAGAAGAAGTTGATCCTGGCTTTGAAGTCATCAACTACGTTGAAAACGTTTTTGGAAAGACTTCGAAGTTTACTGACATATTGAATCAAGCACCACTGACAGTTGACGAGATATTAAGCAATGACGAATAAGTTAGACGATCTTCAAGGTAGAATTAACAAGCTTGGCGAGGGTCAAGAAGAAACTGTTGGCGTTCCTAATGAAGGCTTTGCAGACGCATCTGGTGAATATCCTAATCGCGACTACTTTTTTGGCACGAGCGTAAATAAAGCCGCAACGGGCGAAAAGATCAATAATCTTGACTTGGGTGGTGGAGACTTTGGTGTTCCACTAGATGTGCCTGATCAAAAGCCATCACAATATCCTTACAATCAAGTGCAAGAAACGCCTTCTGGTCATGTCATTGAGATTGACGATACGCCGGGTGGTGAGCGCGTACTGTTCAAGCATCGTACAGGTGCTGGTATTGAAATGCGAGCAGATGGTTCTGTTGTCATATCATCTAAGTCACAACGAGTAGAAGTGACGCAGGGAGACGCTACTACTATCGTCGAAGGAGAGGGAACACTTGTTTACAAAGGTAATGTTAATCTACGTATCGACGGTGATTTTAATGTGGATGTTGGCGGTAACTATAACCTTAATGTTGCCGGCGACAAAAAAGAAGAAATCAAAGGGCGTCACACCAAAGTAGTTAATCGCGATCAGAACTATACGATTCGTGGTTCACGGAGCGAGCAAGTTGTTGAGATGGCGACATCTACTGTTCTTGGCGATCAGAATCTAATTACTGCGGGCGATCTGAACCAGTTTACTCAAGGCACTACTGAAATTCTGGCAGGACAGAATTTGATCACTACTGCTGTGAATGAATGGGTAGCCGCATCGTCTACTGCAAACATCACTGCACGTCATGTGAGTATGATTGGTCACAAAGGAACAATTGGTGGACCTTTGCTCGATCACTATGGCAAGACATACGGTGGTTTTCCTGCAGGTATTACACAACTTGCTACGTTCTACGGTTCACTCGTTGGTCGAGCGGTAGAAGCATTTCATGCAGACTATGCAATGTTTGCTTCGGGAGCAGGATTTTCTGTAAGTGCAGGAAAGGCGGCTACAGCACTTAAAGCAATTGCATTGGGTGACGCACTGCCGCCTATTCCTGTGCCGCCTAAGCCTCCGATTATGCCTTTTATTCCACTACCGTCAACTGCACCAATTCCTAATCCAGCGATTGTAGAGTTGCAGTTGTCATCGAGCAACTACGGTGTGCGCAACGTAGCAGTTGATCCTAAATTAAAGGATAAGATACTTAAGTCTGATGATTATAAAGAACTCTTTAATTTCGATCCCACGATACATGAAGTTCGTTCGAAATTGCGTGATCCTCAACACTTCAACAACGGTGGGTTTACAAGTTATCTCGTGTCACAGGGTAAACTCAACAAAGACTTTAAAAAGAACATACCCAAGAACATCGGTCGATCTGCATCAAAGCAGGGAACGATTCGATTTGGTACCAACTTAATTGGTAATAATCCTGCAGAAAACAGAAGCAAGCGATTCAGAGTGAATAAGTAATGAAGATATTAGTTGATCCACAATATAATCCAGAGTTTGAGTCTACCATCACTTCAGCGACTAAACTAGGTCCCGGCATCACATGTGCTAAGTTTTTGGGCGCACGTGGTTCTCGTACACAGTTTGAGAAGTTGTATGCACAAGGATTTTTTGGTGCGCCTGATCTAAAGCAGATTGCACGTAATCTTGTGCTACACGCAAACGCAATGAAGACTGTAATTGGTAACATAACATTCGGACAGCATCGACTAATTGTGTCTGAAGGCATCTACGAGCCAAATCCAAAATTTGAGATACAAGAAATACCAGCAGGCTCAAAAGATCAAGCAAAGAAACTCGCACGTGAAAACGATGGTGGTTCTTTTGGTAAAGGACCTGATGGATGGATCGCACGTATTCCGTTATATGTTGGTGAACGACCCAGTGGTGGTAGCGTAAATGATCTAAGAAGAACAGGACGTGCAATCGTATATCAGTTGATTGATAAGAACGGCAAGACTGATCCACGCAAGACGTTTGATCTAGCCGTGTTCTGGAAAGACTACATTGACTACGACAAACTGACCCTTGACTATGATACATTTGATCCAAACGGTGACTTGACTTGTCAGATTGTGTTGGAAATGCCCGAGGTTCCATCCAGCTACGATGTCTCTTATTCTTATAACGTTGAGACAACATATAACGGTGAACTTCAGACTAAAAACGAACTGCTTGAAATTCTTCCTGAAGAATAATATAAATAAACGAAAAAGGTTTTTAGGTTCACAATGGCTAAAAAGTTTTCTACAGAAGATGGCAATCTAGACACGAGTATTCGCGTTGTTAAAAATCGTGACTACTCGGACCTTGACTTGTCTCTAAATGCCAGAACGCCAACTTCTGATGGAGATGTTTTTAAAAAGACTGACGCGGCTTCTGTAAAGCAAGCTGTCAAGAATTTGTTGATGACGAACAGATTCGAAAAGCCGTATCGTCCTAATTACGGTGCTGATCTTGGCGGTCTTTTATTTGAATTGATGGATGAAGATACTGGTGAAGAAATCATCGGTAAAATCAAGAGCGCGATTCAACGTTATGAGCCTAGAGCTAAAGTATTAAATGTTAAAGTTGTAGCAACACCAGATTACAATAACGTATCAGTAGTAGTTGAGTTTAGAGTAGTCGCCACTGGATTAGTTGAAACATTAAAAGTTTCTCTCAATCCTTCGACGCCGACTGAAATTCCTTCACTGCCGATTACGACTGAGCCGTTCATTATTTACAATGATATTATTAGAGGGGAAAATGGTGATCGTCTAGCAACTTATCGTGGCGATCTAGTTAAGCGTGATTTGGTAATACCGCCTCCTGATGCATTGCTGACAGATCCAGATTCGGACATGATCTTTGCACTGTTTAACGGCTTTATTGAAGGCGTGTTGTTGATTGACTCTGATCTTCTAGAAGGTATTCTTACTGTGCCTGATGAAGATCAGATTTCACTACAGAACGGTGTAGACTTCTTGCTACCAGAACAAGTTATCGATTAATCGGAGTAAAAAATGGCGACTACCATTAAGTCAACAGAACTAGATTTTAACACGATCAAGAACAACTTGAAACTGTTCTTGGCACAGAAACCGGAGTTTGCGGACTACAACTTCGAAGCATCTGGCTTGTCAAATCTATTGGATGTACTCGCCTATAATACGCACTACAATGCACTGATGGCAAACTTTGCTCTGAACGAATCGTTTCTGAGTTCTGCTCAATTGAGATCGTCGCTCGTTGGTCTTGCTGGAGGCTTGGGTTATAACGTCGGCTCAAGAAAAGCTTCGTTTGCAGTGGTAAATCTAAGCATCACGAATAACGATAATCCATCTTCAATGACCATTCCTTCTGGTACAAAATTCACTACGACAATTAACAGCAAAAGTTATACTTTTCAAACACGAGATGCACTCATTGCACTCGCTGATGGCACAGGCGTTTATCAGTTTACGTTAAATGGTAATCGAAATATTCCTATCTATGAAGGCGTGACAAAACGTAAGACGTTTATTGCGGGCCCGTCAAGTGAGAACGACACCTATGTAATTCCTGTTAAGAACCTTGATCTTGACACTGTAATCGTACGTGTGTACGATAGTGTCACATCTAATCGATACGATCAATACATTAATATTTTTGACACAACCACAATTGATGAAACGTCACGAATCTACGTCATGAAAGAATCGCCCAACGGCTACTATGAATTGACATTTGGTAATGGCGTTCGTCTTGGTCGATTCCCTCAAGCAGGTGACAAGATCGAAGTCATTTACTCTGCTGTTGCTGGACCAGAAGCAAATGGTGGTAAAACGTTTGTTCCCACAACAACCATTGACGGAAAAACAGTAAACGTCACTACGGTTTCTGTATCTTCAGCTGGTTCGTTTAAGGAAGAAATTGAGTCTATTCGAAAGAATGCTCCTTTTCAATGGGCAGCCCAGAATAGAATGGTGACATCACAAGACTATGCCGCACTCATTAGACGAAACTTTTCTAATGTGGTAGGTGACATTAAAGCGTGGGGTGGTGAAGATAATATACCTGCTGATTATGGTTCAGTGTATCTGTCAATCGTGTTCAACACAGAGGATGACGTGGTGATTGAGAACACGAAAAGTGACATCACTGCACTTGCTGACGATTTGTCGATTGCCTCGTTTGATGTTAAATTCACAGATCCTGTCGAAACATTCCTTGAAGTTGCCACAGTATTTCAATTTAATCCACAATTAACATCACTAGATCAAACAACAGTTGAAAATCAAGTGTTGGCGGCGATGCAGAATTATTTCGACACAAGCACAGGTGGATTTAATCAGTCTTTCCGTCGTTCTAATATGCTAACAGATATCGACGCTTCAGACGATTCGATTTTGTCGAGTAGGGCTGATATTAAGATGCAAGCTAGATTCGTACCAAACGGTTCTCCATCACAAACAATTTTTTACTCTTCTGCAATTTCTGTTCCAGATGATGCAACTTATATCATACAGTCAGATCCATTTAATTTTAGAAGCAAAGTTTGTGTCTTAAGAAATCGTCTCGATTCTAATATTATGGAAATTATCGAAATTGCCACAGGAAATCCTTTGATTGACAACATCGGTACGTACGATGCTATAAACGGAACAATTACATTGCTTAACTTTACTGGCACTATTTTAAATGGCGCATACATTAGAGTTGTGGCAACACCTGCGAATCCATCTGTGATTAGCCCTTTGAGAAATAACATTGTTCGTTATGATAATCAAGCATCACGTGCACGTGCAGTTATCACAGATACGTTATAAATAGAACATCGTTAAAGAGAATTACTTATGCCAGCATCCGCAACTAACAGTATGAGAGAACACTTATTGACTCTGTTTAAAGCAGATGTTGATAGTTCGTCTCCACCTTATCATATAGGAATTGCTAGATCAGATCCCGTCGGTCCTGCTGATGGAATTACTGAGACGACTGTGGGCTCGCAATTCAATCAGGAAAAGTTTAGACACACGTTGCAGTCAGTCAAAATTATGAGTAATGCATCGTATGTAATTCCTGTTGTTAATTGGGAAAGTGGAGAAGTGTATGAAGCATACGATAACAATAATCCGTTTCAGACAAATTTCTACGTAATTAACAGTGCCCGTGAAGTGTTCTTGTGTCTTGAGCAAGGTCGCTTGGATGATGGCAGTATTCAGCCTGCATTTACTGAGCCTACTTCTTTTCAAGCAAAGAATCAAGCAAAGTCTTTTAGAACGAGTGATGGCTATCTTTGGCGTTTCATGTACACGATCAGTAACTTTGCGGCTGGTAGTTTTCAGACAAGACAGTATGCACCAGTCAAGCAAATTGTAGACACAGGAACCACAATTCCTGAAGAGATTCAACAACTGAATTTGCAAGATAGTGCTATTGGCGGACAGATTCTAGGCGTTATCATTGACAGTGGTGGTGATAATTATACGAACCCTACACTTACGTTCACAGGAAATGGTGCGGGCGCTCGATTCGTTGCTGATATTTTTGACAACAGAATCGTAAATGTAAGATGTGACTCAAACGGTATTGGTGGATTCTTGCACGGTGCTGACTATGACTATGCATCGATCATTGTTACAGATCCAGGCGGTGGTTCAGGAGCATCTTTGAGGCCCGTAATTGCACCCAGAGTAGGACTTGGCGCAGATCCAGTTCGTGATCTTAAGTGTCGCCAACTCATGCTACAGACCGATTTTATTGGTCGTGAAGAAAACACTATCGTAGCCAATGATTGCGAGTTTTATCAAGTTGGTATTATCAAGGGCTTAACACGATACGGTACTGATTCTGCATTTAATGGAAATACAGGACAAGTCTCAAAAATCTTGACCGTAAACGAAGTCACCGGCGCTTGGGTAGAAGGTGATACTTTTTCTAATGCTGAAGAAACAATCACTGGTAAAATTCTCTATCTAGATACACAGACTCTTTATTACTATCAAGACGTTGAAACAGGATTCGAAAGACCTCAAGCGGCTAACGGCTCTTTCGTTGCTGGAATGGCATTGACCAATGAGCAAGGTGGCACAGCAACGATTACAGGTGTTGTTAATCCCGATGTTGACGCATATTCAGGTGAAATTTTATACATAAATACACTTGAAGATGGAGTCACTCGGGAAGCAGATCAAACCGAAGACATTAGAATAGTTATTCAATTAGGATAAAAAATGGCTACAGAATTTACATCCAATACGCTATCTGGTATTTACTCAGATGATTTTAATGAGGATAACAATTTTCATCAAATCCTCTTTAACAATGGTCGCGCTCTTCAAGCGCGGGAGCTAACACAGCTTCAATCAATCATCTTTCAAGAATTAGCCAGATTTGGTAAGAACGTCTTTAAAGAAGGCGCTGTAGTCAATACAGGCGGTATGGCTGTTAATGCCAACATTGACTATATTAAAGTCTCGGCTGTAAATGCTGGCGGTGCATTCGCAGACATTCCTATTGGCACTGTTTTTAAGAACACAAGCACCGGCTTAGAAGCAAAAGTACTAGATGTAAAACCCAGAAATGTTGACGATGGATTTGTTCTTGATACGCTTTATGTACAGTATGTAAATTCTGGTGGCACTACAAATTCACAATTTGGTGATGGTGATGTGCTGTTCGATCAGTCTGGTGGTGGCTATCAGATCACTACCGAAATTCCTAATGCTACGGGTAAAGGAGTCAGGTTCACTATAGGTGAGGGCGATTTCTTTGTTCTTGGTCACTTTGTTCACACTGTTGAACAATCGATCATTCTGTCTCCTTATACACAATCAGCAACAACGACGATTGGTTTTAAAGTTATTCAAGATGTTGTTACTGTCAATGATGATGTCAATTTATTCGACAATGCAAATGGTATTGTCAATACGGCATCTCCTGGTGCAGATCGTTTAAGAATTAGACTACAACTTACTGAACTGAGTAAGATAACCGAGAACGACACCTTCGTATTCGTCTGCAACATTGAGAATTCAAAAATCGTTGAGCAAGTCAAAGAGATTGACGCTTACAACACTGTCAACGATTTGATTGCACAAAGAACGTTTGAAGAGTCTGGTAACTATGTAGTTGAACCATTCGTTGCAAGTGTTGATGAAGGTACTTTCGTGTATCTTGATTCTAGTTTTGATTTAATTTTATCATCTGGAATGGCATATGTCAACGGTTATCGTGTTGAAAAAATTGCACCAACTCGCTTAAAAGTACCTAAGCCTAAGACAACTGAAACAGTAGAAAACGATGTTATTCCTGTTACCTATGGTAACTATCTACTTGCAGACAGTCAGCGTGGTTTGATGGGTGGTCAATTTCACGATAATGTATATGAGTTTTATGATGACTTTGCTGGTCCTGCTTCAGGCACTTCACTAGGTTCTGCAAGAATTAGACAGGTGGAGAAAGCCGACGGTAACTATCGAGTTTATGTCTATGACGTACGGATCGATTCGGACAAGTCGTTAAGAGATGCCAAAGTACTTGCGAATACTACATCTGACAAATGGAGCTTAAAGCTTGAAGATAATGGTGCACACTTATATGCATCAACTCAAGATAACAATCTTTTGTTCCCGCTGTCCCGTCCTCGTCCTGAGTCTTTTTCTGATATTGTATTGACGAAACAAAGACTGCAAGAATTTATTGTAGCCGATGGTAGTGGTGTTCTTACATTAAACACTCTGCCTGTAGGACAATCATATGTCGATACAACTCTATGGATCGTTGCTGACTCTGCGGCTATTTCACACACCGTATTAACACCTACGAACAGTGGTCGAGATGTGCAAATTTCGGGCGCAATTCCAGGCGATACTTACTCTGTTCTGTGCTATGTTCAAAAGACAGGCACACGAAAAGCTAAGACTGACACTTTCGTCAATGGCGGAAAACTTACAGTAGCATACGATTCAGCGGCTAGACAATACTACTATCAATTTCCATACGTCGATGTGCATGAAGTAAGGAACGTTAATGTAACCAACATCGATGGACGCGATATGTCAGGCGATGTCCGTTTAGATTGTGGTATACGTGATAATTACTATGCAAAGAGTAGACTGATTCTGAATGGTGATTACGATAGTGTTCCCACAACATTGCACGTCGATTACTCTTACTATGCACGTGGTGGCGGTGGTGATTTTTATGACGCTACTTCTTATCCAGATAACATAATATTTGCTAATAATATTGGTGGTGTCGTAGATCAAATTCAGCAAGACGGTACTGTAATTAATATTGCTAACTATCTCGACTTTAGACCCGACGAAACGTCTGGTGCTTTTAGTGCTTTTGAACTTCCTAGAAATGGGAGCAACATTACAGCGGATGTTAGTTATTGGTTACCAAGAGCAGATAAAGTTATTCTGACTCAAGAGGGTGAAGTTCAAGTTCTGATGGGTCAACCAGCAGGCAATCCACAGTACAAGCCAACTCCAGACAATACGCTTGAACTTGCCAAAATCTTAATAAACGGCAATATGCATGCCTTTGATGACTTGCGTATTACACCTGTCGAGCATCGACGCTATACGATGGCTGACATTGCAAAACTTGAGGCAAAGGTCGATGAGTTACAAGAATACACCGATCTGAGTCTTTTAGAACTTGAGCAAAAATTGTTTGCGGCACTTGACAGTGTTGGTAATGCAAGAGCCGAGTGTTGCAATCTCTGTGATGATCACTCGGATCAGACGGGTGCGGATACGAACAATCCCGATTACTCTGCATCTCTGGATCCAGAAAACAAATTGATTCGTCCTACATTTGATGAGAACAACATTCGACTTATTATCGACACTTCACTTTCTTCGGGAATTGTTAAGAAGGGCGATAATGTCTATCTGACACATGACTCAGAAGCTTGGGCAACTCAGGATCTTGCTTCTACTACTGTTAAAGTTAATCCATTTGGATTGGTTGATAACGTAGGCACACTGAAGCTATCTCCCACTTCTGACGAGTGGAAAGATCCAGCACGTGCTGATCGTGCTGTGCCTGGTCAAGGTCGTCTTGATCGTAGACAAGCATATCTATGGAACAACTGGACTTGGAACTGGGCAGGTCGTTCTGCTGAAGACCTCGAATATTGGAATCCTTACTTTGATAACTCGATTATTGGGATTCGTCGAAGAAGGCTCGTTGAGCTAAGAGAGCGTTATTATTCTGGTCGAAATCAGGTCTCTCGATTCAGTGGTCGATTTGTGTCACGAGTTGTGCCTTCTGACACTCTACGTCAAGCAGTTGGCAATCGTGTTATCGATGTTGCATTAATTCCCTGGATGCGCTCTAGAAAGATTTATTTCCACGCTAAGGGATTGAAGCCAAACACTAGACATTATCCTTTCTTTGATGGGAAAGAAGTTTCTGAATGGTGTCGTGAAGAGCCTGCATTCTTGATGTGGTCTGATCGTGATGATCAAACTGATCCACAAACTAGTTATTGGACAGACGAACATCCTGATGGACAATCGCAGTTGATTTCTGACGCGAACGGTGAAATCATTGGTTCTTTCTGGATTCCAAACCCCGCAATAGAATGGAACGTCAGAGCGACAGATCGAGAAACACAGTATAAATCACCAAATTTTTATTTTAGAGCAGGCATTCGCGAATTCAAATTACTAGACACCAGTGTTAATGATTGGGGTCGAGCAGATAGTAAGTGCTTTGCATACTATGCGGCTGTTGGTGCAATCTGGCATCACTGGAATAATTTGATTACGACTAGACCTTGGGGTTACTGGTGGCCATTGTCGTACTGGGTTCACTGGGCTCAGATTTACAGTCCAAAAGAACTCAGAAATACACTCGATCAAATACGATCATCGGCTATAAATCTTGTTGATCCTAAATTGTCAGGTCTCTATGGTCCTGCGCAAGCTGGACTATCAGCGGCAGCTCTTACTGGCCTTGATGCAAATGGTCAAATGTCGCAGATTCTTTCTGACTACATTGACGTTGATGCAAATCAGTTTGCAGAAGGATCACCAGCTACTACTATTACAGCGCCACAGAATCCTATGGCACAAACATTTTTCGTTGACAATCAGTTTGGCGTTACACTGACAAGTCTGCAACTGTACTTCAAAGCAAAAGATGACACGCTTCCTGTTCAGATTCATTTGCGTCCTGTTATTAACGGTAAGCCTGCACACAACGAAATTGTTCCTGATTCTCAAGTTGTTTTGAAATCGAGTCAGGTTAGAGTTGTTGGTGAAGATCCTACGTTGGCTGTTATTCAAGAGCGTCCCACAACGTTTACGTTCGATGAGCCAGTCTATCTGAAGCCTTGGACATCGTACGCAATTGTTGTGACTTCACAGTCGACCGACTATGAACTGTTTAGTTCTAGAACATTGCTACCCGTATTCGGTTCAACTTCGCGAATCACATCGACGCAGAATGCTCCCGGAGCATTGTATCTGCCTCAGAACGGTCTTTCTTGGATCGAAGCAAAGGATCAGGATCTGATGTATGTTTTGAATCGTGCGAAGTTTGATCTTGGTGGTGGTAGTTTGATTCTGAAAAATGCACCGTTACCTCCAAAACTTCTTGGTCAAGCTGATCCGACAAAACAATCGCCGAAGCCAAATATTGAAACATTTGCAGGAACGAGAAAAATCTACGTGCATCACGCTAATCATGGTTTAGAACCAGGCGATCTTTGTAGACTCGACAGTGTTGCTAGTCTTGACTTTGGCGTAAGCGGCTATGCAGGTAGCATTGAAGGTTCTGGTGTATTCACTAATTCAAGTTCAATCGTATCGTACATCGAAGGAGCACACACAGTGGACTCTGTTGATGTGAATGGTTACTCATTCACTTATGATGTCTTACATCCAGTAGAAACATCATCAGGTCTCGGTAGTAGTCATAAAACATTATCCAGACGCAACGCTATCTTTAGCACCGCGATGCCTACAATCGAAACTGTAGTTCCGAACTTTACATCAATCGATGCTGGAGCTAAGTGGTCAGAAGGCAAGATGTTGTCGAGTACTAGAATCAATGCGGCTGGACGATGGAGCCAAGATGCGGATTACTCTAGAGTCACATTGATGCAAAACATCGACTTCGACACTCCAAAGGCTATTTACAATCTAGCGGCTGAGGAAGCGAATTTCGGTGCTGGAGTCAGATCAGTATACTTCAAGCTTGATTTGAAAACATCGAATGATTATGTTTCACCTATCGTCGATATGCAGAGAGCATCTTTGACGCTTGCTGGATTCAAGCTTGACAATCCAACCGTAACACCAGGAATTATCTCAGTCGATGAGACAAATCCGACTTCAGGAACAACGGGTTCGAAGCACATTACAACACCTGTATTCCTCGAACAAGATGCTGTAGGCATTGATGTCAGAGCGTTAGTAAATATTCCTAATGATGCTGATATCTTGTGTTACTACAGAACTGCTGGTGCAGACGAAAATATACAAGATAAGTATTGGATATATCAGGAGAAAGTTGATAATATCCCATACGACAATTCTCAAGTATATCGAGATGCACAATGGTTGCCTGGTGGTCTAGGTGGTACTCTGAAGCCATTTAATCAAGCACAGTTTAAGTTTGTGTTTGTGGGTGGCGATAGAGCACCCTCTATTAAGAACCTGAGATACAGATATCTGGCAGTGTAATGAGCAGATATGTACCTGTGAAGGGGCACTCTGGCTTAGTTCGTGACACATATTCCAACGCATTGATTAACACCAATGCTCAGGAGATCGAACAAGCCAGAGAGCGTAAACGCCTCCGTCAACTTGAAAAAGCCCAAAAACAATCACTTGAACAAAAGGTAGAGACTATCGAAAAGGATCTGGATGAAATAAAAAGTATGTTGAAAGACTTGATCCACAATTCTTATAAATAAAGAATAATTGTTTTTGTGCTGTCGGAAAATTAATGTCTTATCGTCCTCTCAAACACTTAAATGAAGGTGCGTTCAAAGAGCTACTGACTTCTGAAGAAGACTATCTGGCTTATCGAGCGGGTGTTCATTTAAGTAAAATGACAACAAGTGATTTGTCTGCGCTTTCTACTAACGCGGCAGGCGAACTTGTTGGTACGTTTGAAGACACTTTTTATACCTCTGGTCTAGGTCCCATTCCTGGCTCGACAATTACTCGCACAATTGCGATTACTCATGCATCTGATCCTGCTGGATCAACGCACACTTCTACGTTTGGTGCTTTCACGCCTTTACCCACTGTTGTTTATGTGGGAGACACAATTGAACTAACAATTCAAGGCACAGCGACAAACACAGGCATTGGATTTGAAGAGATTGAATATCAGTTAGGTATTTCTGGTAGCGCGGCTATAGGAACTATTACTACGACTCCTTCGCCAGCGGCAACGAGTACGAGTGCAAACGGTCGAGAAGTATCGTGGGAAAATTATCCTGACGGCAATCTTAGCGGTTCTTATCAAGTCACGTGGTCTATTCCGATTACCGATGATGGCGTAATCAACTTCACACTCAACGGTACTACTACTGATTTTCAAAACAGTGTTGTAAGTTCTACCGATGCTGAAGTGCTACCTTCTGTTCGTGTAGAGCCACAGTTGAAGCCAACTACTTCGGCTACACTGTATGAATTATATCAGAACGATGCGAATGTAGCAACCATCGACAACGACAATGCTCTAAAAAGAAATCCACTCTATTGGGATCGAACTGCAACGCCTGCTGGCTTGAAAGAAATGAGCGATGCAGAACTCGATATTGTAGTTCAAAGACTTCTTTTAAAAATCTTTGCAAACGATCTTCCCGGTCAGTATCGCCTTGCTACAGTATCTCCGGGCGCACAGTGGTCAGAGTTTATCGCAGATGTATTTGAAGACACTCGTGGTGACGGTTCACTTGTTACTTATTCTATCTGGGTCAAAACAACCGCAACAGTTCCGACAGTAGTTAAACCTATTTCGCCTTTACGTCAACCGTTGACTAACAAGTTTCAAGGTATAAAGGATCTTAATGATTTAGAACTTGAAATGACTTTCGGCGAACGAATGAAGCAGGTTATTCAAGACACTGGCATTGGTAAGTATCAACTTCGATCTTCTGCTGACGGACCACCTACAGATCCAGGTACGTGGGAAGCACGTGGTAGTGCAATCGATACAAACCTAACTTACGAATCTGAAACGGCTTATATTTCAACCGATTCGTATGATATTAACTACGCTTCGCAGTATCAAGGTTCATATGTTCCTGATTACATAGGCGAGTACATTGACACATACGAATCCAACTATCTTGGTGAATACGGCGCTACTTATACATCATCTTATACTGGCAATTACGAGGCTACGTACATCGGTACGTTTAGTGGTGATTACGCGCAGAGTTATATAGGCGATTATCTTCTTGAGTACGCTCAATCTTATGAGAGTGGTTATGAAGGTGAATATGTTCCCAATTATTCGGGTCTTACTGTTGAAGAGCAGTACACGACCATTTACGAAGCTGAGGACGCGATTGAATTTTATGCGTCAGCATACGCAGAACTTTATGGTGATCTTCCTGTAATTTATACGGGCAACTATGTTACTCAGTACGTCGAGGAAGTTTATACAGGTAACTTTACGGAACTGTATGTCGGCGATTACGTCATAGACTATAGTGGTAACTTTACAGAAAATTACATCGATGATGTCTATACAGGTAACTATATTGACGTATACACTGGCGACTACACAGAAAATTATGAAGGCAACTTTACCGTTAACTATATTCAAACTGAATATGCCGGTAACTTTACACAGCCGTACACTGGTGATTTTACAGCCGCATACTCTACGTCTTATGCAGTTACTTACGCACAAGAAAACTATACTGGTAACTATCAATCAGATTATGCTTCTGAATATCAAGTGCCTTACACAGGCGACTTCTTAGCCACTTATATTCAGTTGATTTACGGTGGTAATTTCATCGAACAATACAGCGGTGACTTTACTGCAACTTATGCGGGCAACTTTACCGAAACTTATACTCAAGCCCAATATACTGGTAACTACTTGTCACAGTACGCTGGCAACTATCAGTCTGATTATTCTGGCGATTATATTGGAACTTATGAGCAACAGACTTACACGGGTAACTATATTTCTGATTACACGGGTAACTATCAGTCTCAGTATTCTGGTGACTTTACTGCCACTTATGCTCAAGCACAATACACAGGTGACTTCATTGTAAGTTACTCTGGTGACTTTATTGCTACATTCCAAGGACAGTATGAAGGCAATTATCAGTCTCAATACACTGGTAACTTCTTACAGGACTATACTGGTAACTTTATTCAAGGTTTTGAAGGACAATATCAAGGTAACTATCAAGTCAACTATGACGGTAATTACATTTCGGACTATGTTACTGCTAGTTACACAGGCGACTTCTTGGCTGTTTATTCGGGCAACTTTGTAGAAACGTTCGAAGGTCAGTACACTGGTAACTATCTTTCGACGTATGCTGGCAACTATACTTCAGATTACGTCGGCGATTTTGTTCAGACATTCCAAGGGCAATATGTCACTGTTTACGAAGAGCCGTATACCGGTAACTTTGTAAACACATTTATTTCTGCTGACTATACAGGCGATTACATCTCGCAATACGAGAGTAATTTCTTGCAAGCGTATTCTGGTAATTACGTCTCACTTTATGTGCAAGCCAACTATACTGGCAACTTCGCGGCTCAATATACTGGCGACTTTACCGCAAACTATCAAGGCGATTTTCTAACTACATTCGTTGATGCGAACTACACTGGTAACTATGCTTCGGATTATGTTCGTGCGTCTTATACCGGTAACTTCCTAGCCACATATTCTGGCGATTTTCTTGCCTCTTATACCGGTGACTTTGTTACAACGTTCGTTGATGCGAACTATACTGGTAACTATGTTAGTCAATATTTGGGGACTCGGAATGTAACTTATTCGGGTAACTACATTTCGAATTACGCACAGGCGAACTATACGGGTAACTTCCTTGCAACATTCGTTGATGCAAACTACACAGGCAACTTCCTAGTAACTTATGCTGGCGACTTTACTGCTACATTCCAAGGGCAGTATCAAGGTGACTATGAGTCGGGCTATGCTGGCTCATTCGTCGCTCGATATACTGGTGACTTCTTAGGAACATTCCAGGGTCAATATGTTGGTGATTTCTTAGCCAACTATGATGGCAACTTTATTGCAAATTACGCTGGCGACTTCCTTGCTACGTTCCAAGGGCAGTATGTTGGTGACTATGTTGGTCAGTATACAAGACAAATCAACGTAGGCTATACAGGAAGCTTTCTGGCGACATTCCAGGGACAGTACACAGGTTCGTTTTCTCAAACTTATGTAGGGACTTACACAGGCACATATGTCGGTAACTACACTGGTACATATGTCGGAAACTATGCTGGTGCTTATGTATCGGCGGCAGCCACTTATCAAGGTGGCTACGCCGGTGCTGCCGCTTGGACATCGTACTTCTTCAGTCTTAGTTCTCCTCGTTATTACTGGTATACGACACAAGCAAGATTTGCTTTTCCCGTAAACCGTTGGTTTTATTGGAATAATTCATTTCAATCATTGGCGAGCATTGCCAATGACGGATTAGTTCCCTTTTTTAGTCGCGGTTTTGAATATGAAGCGGGTACCATACAATATCAGACAGGATCGTCTTTAAGCACTCTCCGCAACTATTACAATATCAGACGCCGGTCAATTTTTGGTGGCTCAACATACACTGGCGGATATACCGGCGGTGGCGGCACTTATACAGGAACATATGTTGGTTCGATTCAGCAAACCTATACTGGCTCGATTCAACAGTCGTACGATGGTAATTATATTGGCTCTGTTAACATAACATTCGTTGACGCAAACTATACTGGTGACTATCTTGGTCAGTATATACGAGCAATTAATCAAAGTTACACAAGTGTGTTCCAACAAACATTCGTTGATGCAAACTACACTGGTAACTTTATTGTTAATTATTCAGGCGATTATGTTTCTCGTTATACGGGCAACTTCCTTGCAACGTTCGTTGATGCAAACTACTCTGGTAACTTCTTAGCGACATATACCGGCAACTATACTGGTGTATATGTTGGTAGCTTCCTTGCAACGTTTGTTGATGCAAACTATGTGGGTAACTATGTTTCGAACTATACCGGTGACTTCTTAGGAACGTTCCAGGGTCAGTACGTTGGTGATTTCTTAGCAACATTCCAAGGTCAGTATCAAGGCGATTTTATTGCGAACTACGTTGCAACGTTCGAACAAAATTACACTGGTGACTTCCTTGCTACGTTCCAAGGCCAGTATCTGGGTAACTTTGTAACGCCTTATACTGGCAACTATATTTCAAATTATGCTGGCGACTTTACGGCGGCGTATACTGGAAACTATGTTGGCGATTTCTTAGCCACGTTCCAGGGACAATATCTGGGTAACTTTACTGTACAATATACCGGTAATTATCTGAGTCAATATACTTCTGATTTCTTAGCCACGTTCCAGGGACAGTATGTCGGTGATTACATTTCGAACTATAATGCAGACTTCAATACTCAGTATCAGTCAAACTTTACGGCAACGTTCCAGGGTCAGTACATTGGTGATTTCTTAGCAACATACACTGGCACTTATGACACAATATATGTTCAAGCCGACTACACTGGTAACTTCGTCACAACATACAGTGGTGATTATATCTCTGATTACACCGGTGACTTTACTGCCAACTTCGTTTCACAGCAATACACTGGTGATTATATCTCTGATTACACTGGTAACTTTGCAGTAACGTATACTGGTAATTATCTCGGCGATTACGTTTCGCGATACACTGGCGACTACGTTGGAAATTACGCCGATCAAGTGTACGGTGGTGACTTTACTCAAGTCTATACTGGCGACTTTACGAATAACTACGTTGGCGATTATATTTCTACATACGCTCAAGCAGATTATTCTGGTAACTACGTATCAAATTATCAGGGTAACTTCACGGCGCAGTTCGAAGGTCAATACGTAGGCAACTTCTTAGAAGATTATACGGGCGACTTTACAGCTATTTACTCTGGTGACTTCCTTCAAGGATTTGCTGGTCAATACGAAGGTAATTATATTACTCCGTATACCGGTGATTATATTTCAGCCTATACTGGTGATTTTCTTGCAACGTTTGAAGGTCAATATGTTGGCGATTTCATCGTACAATACACTGGTAACTTCATCGAAACTTATGAAGCAGACTTCGTACAAGATTTTGAAGGTCAGTATACTGGTAACTATCAGTCTGACTATACTGGCGATTATGTCGCAATTTATACTGGTGACTTCTTACAGATTTTCCAAGGGCAATATGTCGGCGATTACGTAAAAGCATATATCGGCAATTATCAGTCAGCCTATACGGGCGATTTCGTATCGATATTTGAAGGTCAGTACACCGGTGATTATCTGTCTGATTACACTGGTAACTATCAAGCAAATTATTCAGGCGACTATCTGTCTAACTTCGAAGGTCAGTACACTGGTGACTTTATCGTAACATACACAGGCAATTACGAAGTAGACTACACGGGCGACTTTGTTGAATCATACACCCAAGATTATGAGCAAGACTACATAGAAGATTATGTTGCTCAAGAAGCATACGTAACGGCTTATGCTGGAAACTACACTCCAACATACGAAACAGTTTATACTGGTGATTATACTCCTGATTACGAAGGTCCATCGGGCGACTATTTAGGAACCTATCTTTCGAATTACACTGAAGAGTTGTATGCGCAAGAGTTTACGGTTGACTACATATCATTAGACTATACGAGAAATCGCGAAGAAAGTTACACTGGTGATTCTTATATAGAAACGTACACAACTGATTTCGAATCAAGTACTGATTACGCCACTTATTTGGGCGGTGATGATAATGAAGAATATGTAGGAACATTTGAGGGCGCGGGAGATGCAGAAGTTTATGGTGGTTCTCCTTATGAAGGATCTAGTTACGTATCTGATTACAATCGAGTAGTTACCATCGCAGAAGCATATTTGGATGACGCTAAATTAACATCAACACCAGTAACAATTGAGACATTTACATTATACGTACGTGTTGCTTAAAATATGGAGTAAATTATGGCAAAGTATGAGTACTTAGATAATGCATTTTGGGAAGCAGAAGATCGCTCAATCGTAAAATGCATTAGGCTAACTACGCTTGAAGGTCAAGAAGGCAAGAAGAAAAAAGACGTTATGGAGTTTCGCAAGATTCGTCCTGATGGCTCTGAATGCCCTCACTATAAAGAAGTGGTAACAAAAGTAGGCATTCCAAAGATTGATGAGAATACTGCTGAACGTAAAGAAAGAAAAGAGCGTGAAGTAAGAGAAAAACGCGCTCATCACGAGCAAAAGAAAAAGACTGCTGAACTAGAGCAACTTTTCAATCTTAAGCTTCAAGCCTTTGAAATTGAAGAGATTAAAAATTCTGAAGATCGTGTATTACGTGGCAAGATTCGTAGAGCGCAAAATGTAGTAGAAATGAATGCGTTGTGTGCAGTTTTGATCGCAAAAGAATTGGGCTATTATGGAGACAAAGATGACGCAGGAGCCAACTAAGGGTTACGTAATCGTTGCGTCACGGCGAAGTTTCTTTTATGTGTCTGCACTTAATTTGATGGAATCAATTCGCGATTTTTATCCTGATGCAAATATCTGTCTAGTCTGTGAAGAAAAGTTTCTTGATGATCGAGGACGAAAACTCGCCAACGAAATAATTTTCTGTAACGATCACAAGCGAGCCAAACTTTGGGGCATGGCAAAGTCTCCATGGGATATTACATTCTATATTGACGCAGACACAGAAGTCGAGCATGAAGACATTGAACATGTCTTTGGCGAACTGAATGGCTATGATGTCATGTACACTGGTCTTCCCGAAGAACGTTCTTACTGTTATGCAGAACTGAAGTTTCCTGGTGGTCAATTCGAACTGTGTGGGGCAGTGTGTCTGTATGACATGCGCAATCCATTAGTGCGCGAGTTTATGTGGGACTGGTATGATCTGACTGTTCAACAATACGCAGGCACTTGGTGGCCACAGAAAGAAGATGGAACAGAAGATACTGAATTATATCCTGCAACGTTGAAGCGTTGGGATCAATTCTCTCTTTGGTGGCTTGTAAACAAAGAGCCCAAGTATCAAGACTTGAAAGTGGGTATCTTTGAAGATGACGCCAGATGGAACTATTTTTCACGCTATAAATATGCTCACAACAAGAAGCCTGTTGTTATTAGACATTATTCTGCTTCTGAAGCGAAGCATATGGAGTTTTGATGAGAGATATTCCACTTAACGATTTTGCATTAGACATCTTAGATGATGCGCTTTGGTTCACTCAAGACAAGAACTATGAGACTGTTGTGCTAACAAAGAAAGATAAGCACACCAAAGAAGATGCTGACTGGTATACCGGCGAAGCATACTTCAAACAAATTATGGCGCAAGGTACAGGTCATAATGGATTTCCAGAAATTGTGGTATCTCATGGTTTTGGCATTGGTCAAATGCATTTCTCTAAAGAGAGAACTTCGCAGGCAAGAATTCCTGAAGTCTCTATGAAACAGGATGCGTTTTTGCAAAAAATACAAACTACGTTCAATTTGAAACGTAATGCTCTATTTGCGGTTTATCCGCCAGGTGGTTACATTTCTTGGCACAACAATGCGAATGCTTCTGCATTCAACTGCGTCTTTACTTGGAGCGAAACCGGCGATGGTTGGTGGAAGCACTGGGATAATGAAAAGAAAGAAATGGTAACGATACCTGATAAGAAAGGCTGGCAATGTAAAGTTGGTTACTTTGGTGCGTACGAAGATCCTGCCGAAAAGCTAGTGTATCACACAGCACGAAATGGCGACACAGGTTTACGCATGACAGTTGCATTTGTGCTTGACAGATCAGAGATGGCTATAGGAATGCAAGATTGGATTATTGAAGATATTCACGCCTAAATTATTATAAATAGAGCCATAAGATTCATTTTTTAGGTTAGAGACTTATGGCAAGGTATGAAGAATTAACTATCGATCAGGGAACAGATGTTTCTCTTGACGTGTATCTTACGAACATCGATGGTTCACCAAAAGATTTGTCTGGCTATTCAGCCGCGGCTAAAATGAGTACGCGGTATGACGTTGATAGCTCAGATAAAATCTCTTTCGACGCTTATGTCACTGTCCCTCCAACTGCCGGCATTGTTAACTTATCTTTGACAAACACCGTCACAGATACGCTAAATAGTAAAAGAAAATATGTTTACGATATGGAAATTTCATATCAAGACAGCGATGCCAACACTATCGTAGAAAGAGTTCTTGAAGGACTTATAACAGTAACGCCTTCGGTAACATGAGGTCAGTATGTCAGTACAAGTAGGAAACAGGACATTAGTAAGCAAGATAACGTACGGTACACCTTATCGTACTGCTGTCATTTCTGCTAGTGCCGACATTGATGCAATCACAGGTCTTGTCACATCAGGTGCAGTAGACGGCTCTCTCTTTGAATACGACTCAGCGTCAGGCAACTGGAAAGCCACGTTAACACTTCGAAAGCAGATTATCGATGGTCGTGTTTATCCGTCTGACTCAGATCGTGCACAGATTCTTATTCGGCGCTCGGGCACTCAGGGCGATCCACTTGTTTTAAGAACAGGTGAATTAGCATACTCATATCTTTCAGACTCTGGTAGTTCCGCAGACGGCTTCGGCTTAGGCGGTGATCGTCTGTTTATTGGTGCTGGCGGCGATTCGTCAGTTGCGGGTGTACTACAAGCAGAGCGCATCGATGTAATCGGTGGTAAGTATTTTACTGATCTACTGAATCATCCACATGGTGTGCTAACTGCTTCTAGTGCGATTATAACAGACTCCGAAGGTAAAGTCAATACTTTAAAAGCTGGCTCGCTAGAACTAGACAGTGCTACGCTGGGTAGACTGGCGGTATCTGATTCTGCAATCTTTAACGATCTGCAAGTTCTTGGCACACAAACCATTGTAGAAATTATTGCTGATCGTATCAACGTTGACAACCTCACTGTTGATAGTAGTCTGAGTGTTCTAGGACTAGCCTCGTTCAACGACAGTGCAACCTTTGCTGGTAAAATTACTGTAAGTGGTGCTGGTGTATTTGATGATACACTCGATGTAGCAGGACTTACCACACTCGATTCTGCTGTTATAAACAATCTGAGGGTTGATTCTAGCCTTGAAATTCCTGGCTCATTGACCATTGCAGGCACTACTACGTTTGACTCTACTGCAACGTTCAATGGTGAAGTCAACATTGGCGAAAGAACACTAAGCGAGTTTATTGATAGCGATGTGTTCCAATTGTTACGTGCAGGTCAGGCTATCATCTTAACATATGCAGATGATAGTGACAAATTAACGATTTCAGTTCCAACAGCTACGGCTAATACACCTGGAGTTGCGTTCTTCGACTCAGCGCAGTTCACTGTCGATTCAAACGGTCAGGTTTCATTGCTGGAATTTGAAGGCGGTGACTTTTAATAAATAGAACAATATCGGTAGGATAGAGACTTAACATGGCAATAACAAAAATTATCCATAAAAAGACGAGTGTCCCGGAGAAACGTCCGGGCATCGCCGATATCGAGCTTGGTGAAATTGCGATCAATACGTTTGATGGCAAGATGTTCATCAAACAAGATAGAAATGGTGAGGTTGACATTGTTCAAGTCGGTGACGATCCTACACCCAACGTATACTATGTTTCTAAATCAGGTAAGAATGGAAACTTAGGTACGTCTCTTTCTGATGCATTCCGCACAATTGACTCTGCTGTCGATCTTATCACAACACTCAAAGATTTTGATTTTGACGAAGGTATTTGTCGAAGAGACTTGGGTCTCATTCTTGATGGTCTACAGTTTGATATTGCTTTTGGAACAAACTATAACGCAGTAACGTCTGGTCTCGCATATCAAAGAGGCAGTGTAAGTGCGGTCAAAGTTATTGAAGAGCAAATCGTTGCTACACGAAGTGCATTCAACGAAGCAAAGGGTGCTATCGCTTCCCTAGATCCTGTTAAAGCAAGCACTGGCGATGATGGTGCACTTGCAAGAAATGCTAGACACTGGGCAGAGGTTGTTGATATTCTTGTCAACGGAACGCAAAGCACAGAAAACTTTGCTGACTCTATCGAATATCCAGTTCCTGTTGTTCTGCCTACAGCAGACGCAGATGATGCGGCTGTCATTCTACAGAACAACCGTGAGTATCTAAAGAACGAATTAGTCCAGTACATTGCAGAGAACTTCCCTGCTCTTACTTATGACCGAGACTTGTGTTCGCGTGACACAGGATACATCATCGATGCTGTAACGCTCGATTTGATGCTCGGTACAAACTTCAACTCCGTCACTGCGGGCTCTGCATATTATAGAGGAAATGCATCTGCGCAGTTGGTGATCAGTGATCAGCTAGAAGGAACAGTTGGTGCAATCAACGAATTAGGTCGTTTGATTGGCGAACTTGCCATCGACTCTGATTCTCGGGTAAATGTTACAAGCAGTATTGCAGAGATTACTGACATTATTAGCAACGGTCTTGATGGTGCTGATGCGTTTACTTATCCTGCGGCTCCTGCATCTACAGCAAATCAACAAACAGCCGCTACTGCAATTCAGTCTAATCGAACAGCAATCATCAACTCGACGATTGCTTGGATCGACAGTAACTATCCAGCATTGTCTTACAACTCTGCTACTTGTGGTCGTGACGTAGGATTTGTACTTGACGGCTTGACACACGATATTCTCTATGGTGGTAACTATCAGTCTCGTAGAAGTGCTGATGCATACTTCTCTAATGCTGTAAGTCAGTTGGGCGATTCTGAAACATTACCTACTGTTGCGGCATATGACGAACTAAAGAACATCGTCAACACTTATGTCACAACTTCAACAGAGCAAGCCCGTGTCAACGACTTGATCGAAATTGTAAACGAAGTTCTTGAAGCCGGTAATGTTGCTGTACTCAGACCTCTCGTTTATCCAAACTTTACAGGTATTGACGGCACAACAACTGCATCTTACAATTTGATTCTAGCCGACTCTGCTAATCTTAAAGCGGGCGTGATTGCATATGCCGATCAGAATGGTCCTGCAACGTATGATCGTGTTCGCTGTAAGCGAGACGTTGGTTTCATCGTAGACGGCTTGACATTTGACGTTCTGTATGGTGGTAACTTTGCGAGCGATATTGTTGCACGTGCATACTTCTCGTTTGGCACAAATCAGTTGGGAGACAGTGCTTCTGATCCTGAAGTTGTCGCGACAGTATCGACTTATCAGCACCTGAAGCAGATTGTTGACGAATTGCTTTCTAACAGCCTGTCTTCTAATTTGTACGAGCAAGGAACTTGGCCAGGTGCTGGTGTTGGTCCTGACTCTTCTGGTAATGGCGGTAACTACTCTACTGCAACTGAAGCGCAGGTCACAAATGACTTGCTAGACAATTTGATCACTGTTATTACAGAGGGAAGTCTTGCCAGTATCGATTCTGTACAAGAGCCTAGCCTTGCGGCTCGTGCTGTTCCTATCGAGTTAAGAAACGCTGTTCAGTCTATTAACGACGAACGAAACCTCATTATTACTCAATCAGTACAGCGAGCGCAAGCTACAAATGATATTACAATTTATCTCAAGTCGGGTGATTATGTAATTAATAACCCAATTCAGCTACCTGAGAAGGTTGCTATCGTGGGCGACAACTTGAGAACAACGACGATTCGTCCGTTTAGCGTAGACTCTGATTTGTTCTATGTGAGAAGCGGATGTTTCTTGAAAGACATTACGTTCCGAGATCATCAAAGCGGAGCGGCTTGCGTAGCATTTAACCCGAACGTTGACTCGCCAAGAGCAGGTCCGTTTATTGTACAGTCTCCTTACGTACAGAACTGTACGTCGATTACTACTGACGGTATTGGTATGAAGATCGACGGTTCGAAATGTTGGGGTCTGCGTTCGATGGTATCTGACGCATTCACTCAGTACAACGCGGCTGGTACTGGCGTATATCTACTCAATCGTGGTTATGCGCAGTTGGTATCGATCTTTACGATTTCGACTGCAACATCTATTCTTGCTGAAACTGGTGGTCAGTGTTCTATCACTAACTCTAACACCAGCTTTGGTGACTTTGGTCTTATCGCACGAGGTAGTAGCCCAGTTCTTTACTCTGGTATTCTCGACTCTGATTATGCCAAGTTTGATGATGTGATGCAAGTGAATGAGATTATTAATCTTGATTCGGCAGACTGGCTAAATCCATACGGCGAGTATAAGAAGCCGAACTATGGTGATGCAATAAAGTTTGACTCAGAAGATTACTATTACACATGTCTTGGCGTCGATTCAGTTGCACCTGGTGTTTATAACATCACATTCCAGCCACCGTTGAACCAAGACATGAGACGTAATCAGAAAATTAGTTTTGTTCAACGTTCTGTTATCACATCATCTTCACACACGTTTGAATACGTGGGTGCGGGTACGAACACCTTTACTGCTATTCCTCAGAATGGTGGTATTCCTGATCCTACAAAAGAAGTTATTTTCGATTCTGAGACGAACGAAGGTCTGGTGGTATTCACGAGTACGGACCAGCTGGGTGACTTTAGAATTGGTGCTGAACTGACAATTCGTAGACAGGCAGGTCGAATCGAGGGCGAGACGTTCGAAAGATCGTTGTACGCAATTCTAACTCCATACATTCTAGCACTAGAGGGTTGATACATGGCTATCCCACTAAATACATTTAAAACGACAACTGCGGTAGTTCCGGAGGAACCCCCCGGCGGATTTACCGGGGATAGCGATGTCATCTACGTTGTTCCTGCGGGGATTACAGCAATTGTGCTTATGGCGCAGATTGCGAATCTAGACTCTGCTGAACACACAGTAACGTTCACTCACTATGATCGTGACGAAGTACTGAACACAGAACTTGTGAAGGATCTTCCTGTTCTGCCGAAAGACGCTGTTGGTGTGATTACTGGTAAGTTGATCGTAGAAGAAACAAATAGAGTTAGATGCTCGGGTTCTACTGGCTCAAGTGGCAAACTCAAACTAGTATTAAGTTATCTGGAATCTCTAAATGGCTAAACGAATAGAACACGTTAGCGGACGTGTAAAACTAAGAGATCCGAGTCAGTTAGATTCTGATCGCTTTATTTACATTACGCTAGATCAAGCGGAAGCAAACTTTGGACGACCTGATTCAGATCGTCTATTAGTCATTTCTAATGTCGATGGCACGAGACTGTTCACCGACGAAATTGCGCTGGGCGGTCTTGCTTTCAAACCCGGCTCGCTTGATTCTGCGGATTCTGCTTCGCTATATGCTCTATTTGTTAAAGGCGATCCTTTCGACGGTACAGTTGATAGTGTTGCCGTCAAGAAACTTTCTGAAGCTTTCTTCGAAGAAGACACACTTGATACGGTCACAACTCGTGGCAATACTACGACAAACACAATCGATGTTGGCAGAGTTATTGCTGACAGTGCGTTTATTTCTGGTCGATTAATTGTAGGCGGTGATCTTCAGGTCAACGGCACAACTACCACGATCAATTCTACAGAACTGTCTATTAACGACAAGAACATTGTACTGGCTGACAGCGCCCTAAGTGCGGCAGCCGCAGACAGTGCAGGTATTACGGTTGCTGGTGCAAACGCACAAATTTACTACAAAGCCGCCAGCGACACATGGAATCTAAACAAAGCAACGATCTTTGACTCTACCGTTGAAATCAACAACACGTTGACTCTTAACAATGTAGAAAGAAGACAGACGACTTTAGTTCTTTATCTTGATGAAATTACAGGTGAAGTAGTTGCAGGCGATCCTTCGGGTGATAGTGCAGAAGGTGCAATTGCATCGAAGCAGATACAAGTTGTCAATGTCAATGACAGCAACGAATATCATCCATTATTCGTACGTGATTATATCGGCATTGACAGTATCAACACTGATATTCAATTCACATACAATCCTGGTCTAGACAGAATTAGTGTTGGTCGACTTGAACTGAATCAACTCGATTCACAAGAAGGCGTTACTCGATTCTTGGTACTGAACGATTCTGATCAGGTACGTTTTAGAAACTTAGGCGGTCTTTCTCTTCTCGACTCAGAAACAGATACACTGCAAACTGTAACAAGACGTGGTGATTCTACTGATCAGCCAATTACCGTTAAGAAACTTACGACAGTTGACAGTGCATCAATTGGAGGCGACTTGCAGTTCCAAGGTGCACTCCGAGACGAACAAGGCTTCAGACTAGTAATCTATGATTCTGCTGGACTTGTGCTTTGGGGCTAATAGGAGAAATCGATGGCATCACCTACAACACGCAACGAACTGATTGATTTTTGCTTGCGCAGACTCGGAGAGCCTGTGCTTGAAATCAACGTGGACGTTGATCAGATTGAAGATAAAGTAGATGATGCGATTCAAAAATATCAAGAGTTTCACAGTGATGCTACGATTCGAACTTATCTGAAGCACCAAATCACTGCGACTGATGTGGCGAACAAGTACATTCCTGTTTCGTCTGACATTATTTTTGTTTCGAAAGTATTTCCGATCTCTACTACATTCAGCACCACAGGTAATCTTTTTGATATTCGCTATCAGATGTTCTTAAACAATATGGGCGACTTCATTAATTTTGCTGGTGACTTATCTTATCTGTATCAGATGGAACAGTACTTAAGTATGATCGACATGCAGTTGCATGGTCATCCTCAAGTAACGTTCTCTCGTAGACAGAATCGTCTTTATGTGTTTGGCGATTTTGAAGACGAAGATTTGCAAGAAGGAGATTATTTGGTTGCAGAGATTTATCAAACCATTGATCCCGAAACACATACAAGCATCTACAATGATATGTTTATCAAAGACTATACGACCGCTTTGATCAAACAACAATGGGGTGCTAATCTCAGTAAATTCGAAGGTATGCAATTACCTGGTGGAGTTACGATGAACGGTCGTCAAATCTACGAAGACGCAACGGCTGACATTGAACGACTTGAAGAGAAACTGAGAAACGAACAAGAACTTCCGGTCGATTTCTTTGTAGGGTAAGATGGCGACGAATAGGTATTTCAGACAAGGTGCGACATCGGAGCAGATTCTCTATGAAGATTTAATCATCGAGTCTCTTAAGATATATGGTCAAGATGTTTACTACCTGCCTCGCGAGATAGTCAAAAGAGACACAATCTTTGGCGACGATTCGACTTCGCGTTTTGATAATGCCTATCGATTAGAAATGTATATTGAAAACGTCGAAGGATTCGACGGCGAGGGTGATCTGTTCACAAAGTTTGGTGTAGAAATTCGTGATGCCGCAACGTTCATTGTAGCACGGCGTCGATGGAAAAGTCAAGTACAATTCTACGAAAATACTGATGAAAAGCCCATGTATCGTCCACGCGAGGGCGATCTGATCTATCTCACGCTGTCAGATTCTTTCTTTGAGATTACAAAGGTAGAGACTGAGAATCCATTCTATCAGTTAAAAGATTTGCCTGTCTTTAGAATTCGTGCAGAACTCTTTGAGTACAATGATGAAGACTTTGATACAGGTCTTGATCTCGATGACATTGAACAACAAGCATTCCAGAGACTGGTCACATTTGATCTTGCGAACATGACAGGTAAATTTGAAGTGGGCGACACGTTGACACAGACAAATCCAAATGGCTTCACTATTACAGGTGATGTTGTGAAGATTGATGCTTCGATTCCTTCGTCGTATAAAGTCTATATTGCTCACGCAGGCGCAGATGATGGTGCGTATCATACATTCAGTGCTGACTATCGTATTGAAAACGAAGACGGTATTGGTGGAAAACCTTCTATAGTGAATCAAGAAATACTAGAAGAAGGTGCGCAGAACACAGACTTCGACACTGAAGCGTCTGGCATCATCGATTTCTCTGAATCTAATCCGTTTGGAGATCCTGCATAATGTTTGGCACTTACTTCTATCATCAAAGAATTCGAAAAGCAGTGGCTGTGTTTGGCTCGCTGTTTAATAATCTAAATGTTCTTAGAACAAATGCGGCTGGTGATATTATCAGTCAAGTTAAGGTGCCTTTATCTTATGCACCCAAGAGAGACTTTCTGGCTAGAATCGACGCAATGAACAACGGCGAAGAGGCTGAGCGTCAGATCGCAATCAAGTTGCCAAGAATGTCCTTTGAAATTATGTCGATGAACTACGATGCTACTCGACAGTTACCTAAGATGAATAAGTGTGTGACGTTTCCTGATAACTTTTCGGGAAGTGCACAAGAGATTTACACACCAGTACCCTACTCGATTGGCTTTCAACTGAACGTATACGCAAAGTCGCAAGACGATGCACTACAAATTGTAGAGCAAATCTTGCCCTACTTTACGCCTCAGTACACCGTTACAGTCAAGCCACTTTCTGATTTTGACACGAAAGAAGATACGCCGATCACACTAACTGGTATTACGTTCCAAGACGATTACGATGGACCATTAGAAGCGCGTAGAACGATTATATACACACTCGACTTTGAAATGAAGTTGAGTCTGTATAAAAATGTTTCGTCTTCCAGTTCGATCATTACACAAGCCACTGTTAACTTTTACGAAATTGATAAGACTGATATTCTATCGTCTGTTGTTCTTGATTCGTTCACTACAGAAGGTCTGAGCGGTAAGATTGCAGAAGATGATGGTACGTTAACAAACAACAATTTTAAGATTCGATTTGCACCAAGAGAAATTACTTCAATAGAAGTGTCATCAAATCCACAGAATGGAACAGCCACAGCATCACTGACATCAAATACAACAACCACAACTGGTCGTATTACTGCGAACGGTTCATGGTCTTATACACCGAACGCTGACTGGCACGGCACAGACACATTTACAATTCGTGCTAACATTACTGGTGGTGGTAGCGTAGAGCGTACAGTTACCGTTGTTGTTGGTCCGACTGAACGTGACACATTCGATCAAACTGAATTTATTAATGTTGGTGCAGGTGAGGCGTTCCTTGATATCTTTGTAGGAACAACCGATCAATTTGAAACGACTGGCGGCGTAACATATTCTATTGCCGCTGGTGGATATCCAAACCATGGTTCTTTGTCAGTAACCAACGCAAATACTGGCGAATTTAAATATATACCAGATGCAGGCTTTGATGGCTCAGATAGTTTTGTTTACAGAGCGACTCCAGCTGGCGGCAAGTCTGAAGTAGGAATTGTTTCTATTACCGTTGTTTCAACAGCAAACATTATGGCGGCTGAAAACGGAGAAATCTTAACAATCGAACAAGCTTCTGATGACATCTTAGAACTAGAACAATAACGAGGAATAGAAATGGCAACTGTAAAAATATCGCAACTGGCACCAATGATCGGGACTCCTGATAGCGATGATTTTATTGCAATCGTTGACGCCAGTTTGTCAGAGACAAAAAGAATTCTGGTCAGTGATTTTCTTTCAGGAATTGATAGCGTTGCGAATGCAACATTTGCCATTCAAGCCACTTATGCTGATAGCGCACTTGATGCTAGATTTGCAGTTGTAGCAAATAGAGCATTTGTCGCTGATAGCGTTGCAGTTGCGGCTTCGGCATTAACTGCTGACGCCGCTGACAGTGCAACAAATGCAACGAATGCAATCCTTGCTCTAAGGGCAAACAGTGCTGACAGTGCGACAAACGCAACTTTCGCTAATTATGCTCAACGGGCTGAAACTGCCGACAGCGCCACAACAGCCGCTTTTGCATTCAGAGCGGATTACTTAACGTTAGATAGTGTTGGTAACGCCACTTTCGCATTTACTGCTGACAGTGCAAATAGAGCAACGCGAGCAATTTTTGCTGATCGAGCAGGATTTGCAGATTATGTCAGTCAAGATAGCGACCTTATTTGGGGCGCCGCGGCGCCATCATCTGTTGATAGTGCACTTGATTATTTGAAAAACAATCTGAATGCTTATTCTACTGACAGTGCTGCCCTCTGGACTGGTTCAGCACCAACAACGATTGATAGTGCTTTAGACAGATTGGCACTTGTTGTTAGAACATTGAATGGCGGTACTGGCGCATAACCTATATAAATAAGAGAAAGATTTTCAATTGAGGATATAAAATGGCAATTGCAGGCGTTAAAATATCGAGTCTTCGGGAGCTGACTAATGCCGAAGATAATGATTACATCGTCATCAATGACTTTAGCACGACCACTACTAAGAAGATTAGTAGGGAAAATTTTCTTAGGAACTCTACTAACGTAAGAGACTCTGGTGAGAATGGCGCGTTTATCCAAACGCTTACGTGCAACTCCCTTGACGTAAACGTGGATGCGGCTATTAATGGATCGACAACTATTGGTGCTGATCTTAGTGTTAATGGCACCATTACTTTTGATAATCTAAAAGACGCTGTTGAGAACATTATCATCACTAAGTTTGTTGATGAAGCGGACGGTATTTCGTCTAATGACGATGACGTTTCTATTCCTACATCTGCGGCTGTTAAAGATTACGTCGATGGTGCTGTATCTGACCATCGTGCAAAAATTGTACATGGCGAAACTCAGAATGGTTTGAGTCTTGTCAATCAACTGAAAGTCTATCAAACAGAATATGTAAAAGAAGTAGGCGCCTTTGAAGAAGGAATCTTTGATTCGTTAATTGCACATGAGGTACAAGAGATTGTTCCTTATGTTGTGCTTGGTGAAAAAGATGCTGTACATCGTGACGGTAAGCCTAACTATCAGAAAATTAATTATCAGAAATTGGTACCCATATTGATCACTGCTATTCAGGAGTTGTCAAGACAAATTGAAGAACTTAGGAGCTAAACAATGCCAGGCGTAAAGATTACAGACTTAGAAGAATTAGCACAAGCGCCTGCTGATGATGACATTCTTGTCATTGTCGATCTTGATGCAAACGCTACTAAGTTTATTTCAGTTGAAAATCTTCTAGAGCCAGCAAGTGCGGCGGCATCTGCCGGCACTGCTGACAAACTTCTGATCGAAGCGACTGATGCAGATGTTACATTTTATCTGGGTATGTTTCCTAACGCGCCTGGCACACCAGCGGCAGACTCCTGTAAAGTTGATACTGACTTAAGATATAACGCACTTACAAACACGCTGACAACTGGATTCTTTGCAGGTAACGGTGCTAATCTAACGGGCGTTCTTGCAGATAGTGCCGCAAGAGCAACAACTGCGATTGAAGCCCAACGAGCATTATTTGCAGAAGCCGCTCTAAGTGCTGATAGCGCAGACTTTGCGACTCAAGCAGTTTCAGCAGAACGAGCAGACAGTGCAACAAACGCGACCAATGCTGTGTTTGCAACAACTGCGAACTTTGCGTTTGGTGCTGACAGTGCAAACAGAGCGACCACAGCAATTCAAGCGGATCGCGCAACTCAAGCAGATAGTGCAATCAATGCCACTTTAGCAAATACTGCTTTGACTGCAAACTTTGCTATCGATGCAGATAGCGCAAACTATGCTACAACTGCTGGCTTTGCGCTAACTGCTGGCAATGCTGAAACTGCTGATAGTGCTGTCAATGCTACATTTGCAAACACCGCATTAACTGCTGAGAACGCAATTACTGCTGACAGTGCTATTAATGCATCGAATGCGGTATTAGCCGATGTTGCTGAACTTGCTAGACGCCTTGGAAACTTTATTGATTCTGCAACAGGATCAAGAGCCCTTGGTGATCTGAAAGTAGATAGCGATTTGATTGTACAAGGCGACATTCGAAGCGTAAACGGAATTTTTTACGGTGATGGATCTGGCTTAACAAACGTTACTAGTACGACTGTGGCTTTGGCGACTCAGCAAACCGATGCCAAAGCTATTGACTCGGCGGGCAAACACTATCTCATGTTGCGTACCGTAGAGTTAGGATATGATAGTGTTGCCACTACTGCACTTCTTACTTATGATCCCGCAACATTTACACTCAGCGCAAATGCATTCTCTGGCGATGGCTCTAACTTAACAAACGTTACTGCTATTCAAGCGACCAACGCAGAAAACGTTGATGTAACAACTGTTGGCGATAGTGCGCTTTATTTTGTGCATTTAGGAAGTACCACATCTGGTAATGATAACGTCAACGTAAACACAAACCTAACCTACAATCCATTAAGAGGCAGACTATCTGCAACAATTTTCGATACTGGCGAATGGGAAGTGTACGAGAGTGCGGGTAACTTAACTTTTGCACACAACGGTACGAAACAGATGAGTCTTTCTGAGAATGGTGATCTTGCTATTGCTGGCACACTGTCTCAAAGTGCAACAATATAAATATTGACAGCCGCAAAGTATTGAGGAAATAAAATGGCAGACATTAGAATTTCAGAATTGCAAGAATTGATCAACGTTCAAGACAGTGACGTTCTTGTGATCAATGATATTACTGCGGCTACTACCAAAAAGATTACTCGTGATCGCTTTCTTGTAGGCATCACACGGAACGTTTTTGACTCCGCAAATAACGCAGTTGTAAAGCAAGACTTAAAGGTCAACAACGATCTGATCGTTGGTGGTGATATCGAAGCGACAGGTGATATTTCGTTTGGTTCATTGACCGACGTTACTGCTGGTATTACAGCACTTCGATTTATTGGCACTGGTATTGAAAATAATGACAGTAATGGTGCTATTCCAACTGCGGCGGCTGTTGCTGATTATCTCGATTACTTCTTGCAGGATCTTTATGACTCTGCTACACTACCAGTCACGCTCAATGCGTTGACAGATGTTAGTATTGTCACGCCACTCGCAAATGAAGTTCTAAAGTACGATGGCTCAAACTGGATCAATGCGATTGACTCTGCGGGTATTACAAATCTTGGTGCACTTGATGATGTAATCATTTCAAGTCTTACTGACGGTCAGGCACTGAAGTATAATGGATCTTACTGGGTAAACGCAACTGACTCAGCCGGTCCAACTAATCTTTATCAGCTAGACGATATTTTTATCGACTCAGCACTGTCGGCTAATCCTCTTACGACTGGACAAGTTCTCAAGTGGAACGGAACTAAGTGGGCTAACGCTAACGACTCTAGCGGTGGTGGCGGTGGTGCTGGCGGTGGACTCGACAGTGCGCTGACATTGCAACTGATTAGTTCGTCTGTCAATCTGAATACGCTTTCTGGTGTAGCAATCTCTGCACCCTCGACAAATCAGGTTCTCAAGTACAATGGGTCTCAGTGGGTAAATGCCGCTGACTCTGTTGGTGCTGGCGGAAGTAATGCTCTCAACGATTTGACCGATGTTGTCATCTCAACACCTAGCACGAATCAAGTTCTGAAGTATAATGGTTCTAACTGGGTAAATGCGGCTGACTCCGTTGGCGGAGCTGGCGCTGGTTTATCGTCTCGCGGCACATTCAATACTGTCACCGCTTCGTTGAGCAATAATGACTCAGTAGACGTGAACATTACTGGAGCATATAAAGGTTATTCGATGCTCAAGATTCAAACAGACGTTGCGGCATGGGTAAGAGTCTACACTGATTCGGCTTCGCGTACTGCTGATCTCGGTCGGCTTTCGTCAGAAGATCCAGCACCAGGCTCTGGTGTTGTAACTGAGGTAATCACATCGGGTGCAGAGACAATCAACTTGGCTCCTGGACCTATCGGCTTTAACAATTCGTCGCCCGTAACTGACACTATTCCTATCAAGATCGTAAATCTAAGTGGAGGTGCATCCGCGGTCGACGTTACACTTACGGCGTTGAAGCTTGAAGCATGACATTAAAAGTCTATCACGTCATATTGCATCGTACAGAGGATCTGGATGCATTTTATGCTGATATGGAGACGCCGGGAGGCTATCTCCATATACCAGATCGTGCTGTTGATTATGCCGCAAGGCTTCCTTTCAGTAAAGTCACTGCATATCGTCTAACAGACGAAGAAGCGGAACAAGTAAAACAAGATCCTCGTGTTCGTGCAGTTGAACCTGCACTTGAAGACCACGGCATTTTTGCGAAGCCCACTTGGACCGATACTGGTCAATGGCGCAAAGATGACGGCGCAAACGCAACAAACAGTCAACAAAACTGGGCTTTGTATCAGTGTACCCGAGATACAATCTCTACCACATATGGCACAGACGGCACAGCACTTGTCATATCACAAACTTCAGCCAATGCTGAAGGAAAAGACGTTGATGTCATTGTTGTCGATGGCATTCCCAATTTAGATCACCCAGAATTTGCTGTCAATGCTGACGGCACGGGTGGATCACGCATCATTCAATACAACTGGTTTCAACATACTGATTCTGTTACGGGCGGTGCATATGCAAATGGAACGTGGGATTATACTACAGAATCGCTAGGTGATTCAGAAAACAATAACCATGGCACACACGTCATGGGCACAGTTGCGGGTAATAGACAGGGTTGGGCACGAAAAGCAAATCTGTACTCGATCAGTCCGTATGGTTCTAACTACAATTGGACATCTACTGGCATTAGTTCTAGTTATGTATTTGACTACGTACGAGCGTTTCATCGAAATAAAAGCATCAATCCTAGAACTGGTCGAAAGAATCCAACGATTATTAACAACAGTTGGGGTTACTCGTACCCTGATACAGGCAATATCATCGACTCAGCTGGATCAGTAGAGCGAATTGTCTTTCGAGGAACAACGTACAACGGTCCCTTTACGACCGAGCAAATGCTAAACTATGGTGTTCCACCTTATTGGGCTTACACAAAAGCCGCGGTCGACGCTGGTATTCCTATTGAAGTTGCTGATGGTGTCTATACCACTCCGCCAGCAAAAGTCACAAGCATTGGATGGAAGCTTACAACTCCCGCAACAAAAACACAAGAGTGCATCGACGATGGAATCATTGTGGTTTCTGCGGCGGGTAACAGTTCTCAGTACATTGATTCGTCGAATGGCGATGATTATAATAATAAGTTGTTTTTAAAATATAATGCGTTTCCTGCTACCATCTCTGCATTTCAAGGAGCGAGCGATTCAGCGATATACTATCATCGAGGGTCAGCACCCGGAAATACTTCGTTGTGTATTGGTAATGCATCCATCTATCAAAACAATCAGAGAGAATTTTCAAGCAACTTCGGTCCTAGAATCGATCTCTTTGCGCCTGGTGATGAGATCATTAGCGCAATTCGTCACAATGATTTTTATGACAACATCGTAACTGATCCAAGAAATGCATCATACTATTACGGAATCATTGGTGGCACAAGTATGTCTGCACCTCAGGTGACAGGTGTTCTTGCATCTATTCTTCAGATTAATCCAGACTTTAGACAAGCAGACGCAAAGAGATACATTCAAGGCACAGCATTCACAGGTGCGATGTTCGATTCTTCAACTGATTGGGGAAATGTCACAACGTATGGCTGGAATACTCTTTATGCTTTGAGTACAGATTTAAAAGATACAGTTGACTTGTATCTTCGTTATAGAGAAGAACGTGCAAGTGTTGGTGTCACACTTCCAAAAATAAATAATAGAGAAAGACCAACAACGGGTGTTCTTTGGCCTAGACCTAAAGTTATTAAGACACGCAGAAGCACTGGTGATATTCTTTATCCTTCGCCTGATGCTGATCTTGCACTAGCACCGCTTGACGCTCAAACTTCATATGCGGGTACTTTCACGGCTAACTTTGTGGGCGATTCTGCTATTACATATACGGGTGACTTCACAACTGATTACACAAGTATTGACATATACGTCAATGACAGCACAGGACTAGATTATAGCCCAGCCTATGCGAGTGGTTATATTGGCGACTTTACTGCTGTTTATACGGGAAATTATCTTGGAGCGTATGAAGGAAATTATAATCTAACTTATGCAAGTACAGCGTATCTAAGTCGTTATAGTGCGACAGACTACATTGGGTCGGATGGTTCATATGAAACCAGTTATAATAGCTTTTACGAAGGTCCATCGGGCACCTATTTAGCAACTTACGTGGGCACGATGGCGTACTTTGGTGATTATGTGGTATCACCCGACGAACTAGATTACACTACTGACTACGGCGTTGGCATAAAGTATACGGGAGATTATCAAGGTCCTGCACATCCGGGCTTTGAAACAAATTATATTGGTTCTTATCAGTCTGAAGTTCAAGAAGGTGGTGGCACGTTCTTGGATTCAGTAACATACTCCGGTAACTTTATTAGTGATTACTCAAATCCAACAGACTATGTATCTGATTATACAGGTAACTATGTAGCAAACTACCTTGCTACTATTATAGTTTACTCGTCTGAGTATATTTCCAATTACGCCGGTAATTATACTCTTGAAGGCTATACTGGAGACTTTCTTGCCAACTTTACTGGAACTGAAGCATATACTTCAGACAGTGCGGGTGACGGCGCTATCATAATTTCAGATTATCTGGGAACATATACTGGAAACTATGTTGACTCTGGTGATGCATCATACATTGGATCTTACTTGGGCGACTTCAGTGCGAATTACACAGGTAACTTCTCATCTAATCTAGAATACACTGGTGGAGATGGCGGCACATATTTGGGCGCATATCTAGGAAACTTTAGTGCGATTTACACAGGCAATTATGTCGGTGGGGCTTACCAGGCAACTTATGTCGGTGCATCGAACACTTCGTTGAATGTAACGAACAATGGTGCTTCTAACTACATTATTGATAGTGCATCGAACCCAACGTTGACACTTGAAAGAGACACTACATATACATTTAACTTAAGTGTCGGTGGACATCCGTTCTGGATTAAGACAGCGGCAACTACTGGAACTGGCGATCAGTTCAATACTGGTGTGACAAACAACGGCGCAGAAACAGGCACGTTGACGTTTACTCCTGACTCTGCCGCACCAAGTACTCTCTACTACATCTGTCAGTACCATAGCGGAATGGTAGGCACTATAAATATTGTTGCCGCCGGTTCTACAGACTACGTTACTGTCTTTACCGGTGTCGATCAAGAAAATTATATAGGTGACTTTACAACATCGTTTACAGGCGGCTACAATGCATAATGGATTTCTAGACAAAAGAAGAAGACATCTCAACCTGCGTGAAATGCAGGTCGAGAACGTGTTGCCTGAACATTTTGCTCAGTTCTATCCTAAGTTTATCGCTCTGCTAAAAAACTACTACGAGTGGCAAGATCAGAACGATCCTAACGAGTTGTTAAATCATCTCTTCGCTGTTCGTGATATTAACGAAACTGACATCACACTACTCTCGTTTATCGAGGACGAGTTTCTTTTGGGTGAAGCATACTTCGAAGGCTTTGGTACAGAAGACTTTGAAAAGCGAGCCGCCGCAAACTTCTCTAA